>Ga0209737_10003149_pt1 | contig 11525 bp, 10 predicted proteins | sample TergutCu122P3_FD_187284 | JGI IMG/M metagenome (GOLD analysis project Ga0209737, IMG submission 187284) | Cubitermes ugandensis P3 segment gut microbial communities from Kakamega Forest, Kenya - Cu122 P3 (SPAdes) (version 2) | ecosystem: Host-associated > Arthropoda: Insects > Digestive system...
CGGGTGGCAGTGCGTGTGATGCTATAATAACAATTCAGTGCCCCTTGAGGGGCTAAGCCGGTATCAACCCCTTCTAGGGGTGGTGCATACCACTAGTTTACTAGTGGTTATGATTGTCGCAGCCGAAAAATTTCTCTTGACATGGAGCGCACACCATAGGATATTATTATTCATGAGGTGATGAATATGAGTTACACTGCCGGCGAGGTGGCAAAGAAATTGGGCGTCTCTAAGGACAGTTTGCGCTACTACGAAAGGGAAGGGCTGCTGCCCCCGATCACACGGGATTCATCAGGTCATCGGGCCTTTTGTGATTCCGACGTGGAGTGGATTTTCCTGATAAGATGTCTGCGCGATACAGATATGCGGATCTCTAAAATAAAGCAATATATATCGCTGCTTATGAACTGCGGCGGCGAATCGGTCGACGAGCGGCGCGAGATACTTGTAGAGCACAAGGCATTTATTAAAGGGAAGATAACTTCTTACAAAAATCTACTGCAACTCATTGAAAAAAAGATCGACTATTACGACGAAGCTTTGGCCTCAGACGATCCCGACGCGGTGCGTTGTATCGGCTATGCCGCCGAGTGGGAACATTTCAGATCAATTCTTGGAGGTATAAAACATGATTAAGACGGCATTCATGACTAAGACAGCATTAGTGACGGGCTCGACGAGCGGCATCGGAAAAGCATTTGCGGACAAACTGGCGTCGGAAAGATACGATTTGATTCTTGTGTCACGGGACGCCGAAAAGCTGTGCGCGCAATCGGCATCGCTATCTGAAAAGCACGGTATAAAAGTTTCAACTATAGCGTTGGATCTATCCGAAACCGGCGCGGCCCAAAAAGTATTTGATGAAGTTCACAAACTCGGGCTGTCTGTGCATCTATTGATAAACAACGCGGGATTTAATGAAACGGGCTCCTTTTTGAAAACGAATATGCAAAAAGAAACAGAGATGATAAAGCTTCACGCCATATTCACAACCGAAATGATGAAGCTCTTAATCCCCGACATGGTCGATAACGGGTATGGCCGCGTACTGAATCTCGGCTCGACCGGCTCCTTCATTCCGTGTCCGTATGATGCGGTGTACGCGGCGACAAAAGCGTATATCTTGTCCTTGTCAAAAGGAATAAACGCTGAATTAAAGGGAACAGGCGTCTGTGTTACCACGTTGTGTCCCGGCGCGACAAAAACAGAATTCGCGGGAAAGGCCGGTATAGAAAACACGCTGCTGTTTAAGCTATTCGTTATGAAGCCCGAGACAGTTGCAAAGACAGGATACAGGGCTATGCTTAAGGGGAGGGCATCAGTGATTGTAGGTATATATAATAAATTACTTATTTTATTCTCTAAACTTATGCCGGCCGCTGTTACGACCTCGTTGACGAAGAAGATGTTAACTTCTTAGTTTCGATTTGCCCGCAACAAGCGCCCGGTCGCACATCCCGTGTTTCAGCGGGCAGTGCGGCCGGGCGCTTTGCGCTGTCAGACGTGCGCCGAAAGACACAAAATTGTTGTTGCAACAAAAAAAGTAATTTGCTAACATAAAGATGTATAGTTGTCGTGAAACGCGTCTGCGGAAAAGATTTGCCGGCAACAAAAAATACAAGAGGTATAAATATGGGGATATTAAATAATTGGTATAATCGCGAGCCTAAAAATGAGATCAAAAAGGATGCGCCGGAAAAAAAGGGGATGGCGCTGTTTTTTGATGTGTTTTTTCGCGAGTTTTGGGAGCTGTGCAAACTCAACTTGATCTTCATTGTGTTTTGCCTGCCGGTTGTGACGATCCCGACGGCGATAACGGCCATGAGCAAGGTCATGATGTATATGATCATGGACAGGACGGTTTATACCTTCAGCGATTTTTTTCAATCGTTTAAAGCGGAATGGAAGCGCGCCACAGTTGCGGGGCTGTTTTATTTTCCGCTGCTTGCGTTGACGGTGTTTGGACAGCTCTTTTATTCCGCTGTCGCCGGGAGCTTGTTTCTCTACGTAGTAACGATGCTCTTGTGTGCTATGGTGCTCATCGCGGGATTTTATCTATTCCCCATGCTTGCCGTTCTAGACTTGAGTTTAAATAATATATTCAAGAATGCATTTTTGCTCACCTTTCTCAGAATGCCGCAAAATATCCTGACGCTGTTTATCTCTGCCTTGCTTTTCTTGCTCGTCTGGCTGTTTTGGCCGTTTACATTCTTTGCGCTTTTACTGATATTTTTTGCGTTAACCAGATTTATAACGACGTTCTGCGCGTATACCGGTCTTAAAAAATATGTTTTGAAGGAGAGTGACAAAGACAATGCCGAAGTATAACACCTCCAGGTTAGTCGCGCTGACCTTTGACGACGGCCCGGCGCAAACGACGGTGCCGATCATTGAGGCGCTGAAAGCAAACGGCGCGGTCGCTACTTTTTTTGTAAGTGGTGATCAGTTGAGACGGCATACCGACGTCACGGAATATGCCGTGCGTATCGGCTGTGAGATCGGCAACCATTCACATGAACATAACGATTTGACACAGCTTGATTATGACGGAGTATTGAAGCAGATCGAATATAATAATGAGCTCATGATATCGGTCACAGGAAAAAGACCGACGATCATGCGCCCGCCATACGGTTACTATAACGATACCGTCAAACGCGCCGCACGCGCTTGCGGCCTTGCGCTTATTAATTGGAGCGTTGACCCAAAGGATTGGGACACCGACAATGCCTTTATGACCCGTAAACGCATATTGAGTGAACTGGAAGACGGCTCGGTGATCGTGTGCCACGACAGCATGGCGAGCACCGCGACGCTTATGGCGCGCTTTATACCCGAGCTCAAATTGATCGGATATCAACTTGTTACGGTATCGCAGCTGTTTGAAGCGAATAACGTCAAGCTTGTGCCGGGCGCGCTCTATCTCAGCCCCAACGAAGTATACTAAAACTTGCGGCAGGCACGCGATTGACATGCTGTTGTGTTTGTGATACCATATGATGTAAATCGATATACATCAAATCAGAAAAAGAAACTCCTTATGAAAAAAAACAAAACTATACGGTTTTCCATGTTGATGGGCGGCTACTTCGCAGCCGCCGTAATTTTTTATTCCTACCTGCCGATGTTTTTGAAAGATTTTGGTTATTCCGAGCTTGAAATCGGTATCGTCATGATGTGGGCGCTGTTGAGCGGTCTTGTGTGCCAGCTCGTGTTGGGATATGTGGCAGACAGGTTTAACTGCTTTAAGCAAATCATTATAAGCGCGTTTGTCGTGATGACGGCAAGTCTTCCGCTGTTGTTTTTGTTTTCCGGCGCTCCGGCATTTGTAACTGCGTTTGCCATCATAGTGCTCGGTCCGGTAGGTATACCGGTTGGGATGATGGATTCGTGGGTAGCGAAGTTGGGCGACGTGGACTACGGCAAAGCGCGTTCGGCGGGCTCGATCGCATACGCGATCTTCTCTATAATGCTCGGGCAGGCGTTTGCGGCGCTCGGTAATCATGTTGCGGTTTATGTTATGGCAGGAATTTTCATAATTGTAATGTGCATACTGATGGGGCTCCGCAATCCGACAATAACCGAGACCGCCCCCAAGATTACGGTGACCGAATCAATCCGCTACCTGAAAGGAAACAGATCCTTTTTATTTATGCTCGTTGGGTCGGCACTGCTCGGCATCACGTTCGCCTCCACTTCGACCTACTTTCCAATACTGATCGTCGAACTTGGCGGCGCGCAGGCGGAGCTCGGCATTGCGCTGTTCATTATGGCGACGGTGGAGTTTGTGGTCATGCTGTTTGTGACGAAACTCAGCAAGCGGTTTGGATCGGTGATGCTGCTTGTCGTCGGCTATTTAGGTTTCTTTGTAAAAAGCGTTGCGTTCTCGCTGTCAGCACAGGTATGGCATATCTATTTGTTTTGTCTCTTGCAGTGCGTGTCGTTTGCGCTGGTAATCCCGGGCGTGGTGCTGTATTTAAGCGAACGCGTCGATAAAAAATATCTGGCGGCGGCGTTGCTCGTCAATCTATCGGTCGGCACCGTTTTTGAGATGATCGGCAATCCCGTCTGCGGCCTGATTTCCGAACTTGTCAATGTCCACACCATGATCTTTATCGCAAGCATACCTGCCTTAATCGCGGCGATCATCTTTATCTTCGTACCCAAAAAACTGCCGGAGCAGCCGGCAGTCAATGGTTGATAATATTATATTGTAACGATGATTTTAAAACTGCGGTAAAAACTCTTTATTCGCAGAGATCAGTTCCGAGAGCATCGCGCACGCCACGCTCGACGACGGCACGAGCGGATGCAGCGTCAACGCGTGAATCGCGGCATCGCGGTCTCCGAAAACGCCGGCCTGTATCGTCAGTTGTTCATAAGCCTTGATGAGCTGGACGAGCCCGCGAATCTTGAGCGGCATGTGCCCGAGCGCGATGGGCTGTGCGCCGTCCTTTCCGATCACGCAGTTGCGCTCGATCACGGCGTCGTCGGGAAGATCGGGATTCGCGCCGTTGTTTTTTACGCTGACGACCTGGATGTCGCGTTTATCATTGTAAATCGAACTGATCAAATTGCACGCCGCATCAGAGTAATGCGCGCCGCCCCGTTCCGAGAGCTGGGGCGGTTTTATTTTGAGTTCGGGATCGTTGTATAGCTCGAACAAATCATGCTCGACCTGTTTCACCGCTTCGCCGCGCACGCCTTCGTTTTCTGCCAGCCGGACGCACTCCTCATACATTTCCTTGGTGAGATAGTAATACTTCAAATAGCTGATCGGGAGCATACCGAGCGCCGCAAAAAATTCTGCGCCCGCAGTGATATCGGGAATGTTTTTCATGATTTCATTGTGTTCGTGCGCAGTTTCAACAAGCTGTGCTGTCATGTCCTCGCCGCCAACAAATATCTTTTGCGCCCACAACAGGTGATTGAGACCGACGAAATCGCAGTACACATCGTCTGCGGAACAGCCAAACTTTTGCGCGATGTCGTTCTGCATCCCGACCGCGCAGTTGCACAGGCCGATTGCTTTGACGCGGGTGTGGTTCAGGACTGTCTCGGTGACGATGCCCGACGGATTGGTGAAGTTGATGAGCCACGCGTCGGGACAAAGTTCTTCCATATCACGGCAAAGATCGAGTATCACGGGTATCGTGCGCAACGCTTTTGTGAAGCCGCCGGGCCCCGTCGTTTCCTGCCCGATGCAGCCGTATTTCAGGGGTATACGTTCGTCCCGGATGCGCGCGTCGAGCCCGCCCACACGAAACTGTGTCGTGACAAAGTCCGCGTCTTTCAACGCAGCCCGTCTGTCGAGCGTGGTTTTGACCGTGATGCCGCATCCCGATTTCTCGGCCATTCGCTGCGCCAGCCCGCCGATTACGTCGAGCTTTTGCTGCCCCGACGGTAGATCGACGAGCCATATTTCGCCCACGGGAAGTTCGTGGCGCCGCTCGATAAATCCCTCGATCAGTTCGGGCGTATAGCTCGATCCGCCGCCGATCACAACAACTTTCAGTTTTCCGTCCTTCATCTCAACCTCCGCAAAAATAATTAGGGCGTATCCCGGACATTAGGGACACGCCCTTGTATTATGGGCATGTTTCGCCGGGCATGAATTCGGCGTCGAAAAGTATAGTTTCGGGCGGCGCTTCGGGATTGTCGATCGAATGCACAAGCAGACGGATCGCTTCCTTGCCCATCTCAAAGAGTGGCTGGCGCATCGTCGTAAGTTTCGGGAATATCATATCGCGCGACGTGGGCTCGTCGCCGTCAAACCCGATGAGCGCCATGTCTTCGGGCGCCGAGAGACCGTGTTCGTGCATTGCGCGCAGAATACCGAACGCCGCCTTGTCCGCACCCGCAAAGCACGCTTCGGGAACTTTGTTTTTGGAGATCAGTTCCTTCATTAATTTATACGCGGTCTCTTCGCCAAAGTCGGCGTAAAGGACTGCGTCTTCAACCGGCAATGAATTATCGCCCATCGCCTTTGTAAAACCGTTCAATCGCTCAACCGAGACGTTGTACTCCATATCGCCGGAAAAATGAACGATATCGCGGTATCCGAGATCCACCAAATGCTGAACGGCGCGGTACGCTCCCGTCAAGTTATTTACCTGCACCTTATTGAACACCTTGCCGGGAATCTCGCCCTCGATGATAACGAAATGCGGCGCCTTTTTGATGATCTCGTAAAACAGCTCCTGCGACCGGCTGCCGTACGCGATCAGGCCGTCGGCACGGCCGTGCGCATAGTAATCGATATATTTTAGCTTGATCTTGGAATCATTGCTTCCGCTGCAGAAAATTATATTATAGTCAAGTTCTTCAGCCATGTTTTGCATGCCCGAAATAAGATCGAAAAAGAAAGCGTCGCAAAGGCTGTCCATAACGACGCCGATAGTCCATGTCTTCTGTGTGACCAGCGACCGGGCAATCGCGTTTGGAACATAGTTATGCTTTTTTATGATAGCCAATATCTTTGCTCTGTTTTCGGGACTCACGCCGGGCTTGTTGTTTAAAACGCGCGATACCAGCGCACTCGAAACGTTCGCTTCCGCCGCGATCTGTGCAATTGTAGCCATAGTGCATCACCTCTTATATAGAAGTATAACATATCATAAAGCGATTTACAATCAGTAGGTGAAATGAAATTTTATTACAAAAGTAAAATAATAGTAATTGTTGCATGTTATCATAAATAATCGCTAAAACTATGCATAATGCACAAAATATGTTACAAATTTATGTTAACGCGCTGTAGGTATTGACACCGAACTAACGTGTATGGTATCATAAAATCGATGTAAATCGTTATACACTTTTTGAGGGCGAGTTTACGCCCTGACTATTTTTTGATTATTGTGGTTTATCCATAATATATAATTATTTATAACAGGAGAGAAAACTATGAAAAAAGTACTGGCACTTATCTTTGCGGTTCTGATGCTTGCAGGACTGATGGTGGGATGTGAAGGTGGCAGCGGTGGTGCGATCGAGATTTCAGTATTAAATTATCTGGATTTGTCCGACCCAACCGCTTCAGGTGATTTTGAAAAAATTTGGGACGCCTTTGAAGAGGCAAATCCGGACATCAAACTCATCAGAGAAGACTCATTTAACGAGCCCTTCCATGAGAAGACAGAAGCTTATGCCGCGGCAGGCGAGCTTCCCGACGTTATCTTCTGCTGGCCGTCCGGCCGTTCCACAACGCTCCATACGCAGAAGCTGCTCTATGATTTGGCTCCTCTTGTCGAGCGCGATGGTCTTGCCTCGTCTTATGGCAGCGGCATACTGGATCCCTCCGCTCAAGCCGGCGGATATCTCGCGATGATCCCCCAGGGGGTAACCGCAACCAATGCATTCTTCGTAAACCATGAAGTGCTCGAAGAGTGCGGACTTACACCTGCAAAAACCTATTCCGAGTTAGTGGCGCAAGTTCCTGTTCTCAAGGCAAATGGCTATGAAACCATTATCATGCCCAATGAGGACACTTGGGTCATGCAGTCATGTCTGTTCTCTCTGGTAGCCGGCCGTTTCTGCGGAGAAGGCTGGGATCAGAAGATCCTTGACGGACAGGCGAAATTTACCGATGATGACTTTGTCGCGGCTCTGGCATTTATCGAGCAGATGTATAAAGACGGTGTTATTGAAAAATCGTCACTTGCCATCGGATACGGCGAAGGCCCGGGTCTTTTTGCCACCAACAAAGGCGCATACTACATTGACGGCGACTGGCGCGTAAGCGCGTTCCTGACGGATGAAGAAACAGGAGAAGCTTTGTTTACTCCGGACCAGCAGAAAAACATCAGCATCACAGTTTTCCCCGAAATCGATGTTGCCGGCGTACAGATTCCCGCCAAAACCAACACAGTCGTGCTCGGCACCGGTTGGGGCATCAACGCTGATATCGATGAAGACAAACTCGAAGCCGCTTGGACTTTGGTAAAATGGCTTTGCGGACAAGAAGTTTTAACTTACATGCTTGATTCTGGTCAGCTTTCCGCTCCTTCCAGAATAGATGTCAATATGGACGGTCTGGATCTGGAACCCCTGCAGGTAGCGATGGCCAATCTTAGCAACGAGTATGACAGAGCGACCGTGGTTATCGACGGCTCCTTCGAGGGACCGGTTTATACTCCGCTCAATGACGGCTTGCAAGCTCTTGGTAACGGAGACATTACTCCGGAAGAGGTTGCCGAGTTGGTACAGGCCGCCTTTGAAGATTGGAAAGCAATGCAATAAGTGTTATACTAAATAAAATGTTATTAATCCAAAATAAATATTGATATTGACGGAGAGGTCACATATGACTAGTAAAGGTGAAAAAAAGCGTTCGTATGTTTTATTGGTGCTGCCAGCTGTACTTATTTACCTTGCGGTCGTGGCCTTTCCGACTATTTTTTCAGTCCTTCTAAGCTTTACCAACTACAACGGCGGAAAGATATTTGGAAATCCGGATATACAATTCGTCGGCTTTAAAAGCTATATATGGATGTTTACCGAGTCCACCGGCAGCTTCTATACCTCGCTGAAAAACAATCTGCTCATAGTCGCGGTATCGGTATTTGGTCAGATTCCTCTCGGCTTTATGCTGGCCTATATCCTCTCCCGGAAGCTGATAAAGAGAGGACGCGGTTTATTCCAGGCGACCATCTATCTGCCCAATGTTATATCGCCGGTAGTAATCGGCATACTGTTTAGCGCAATTCTTATTGGCCCGAATTCGTTGTATATGGACATTCTCCGTGTCTTTAATCCCGATGCGGTGTTTACTTTGAGTTCAAGACCCATGATCCCAGTACTGTTTGTGATACTTTGGATGTTCACGGGTTTTTATATGATAATATTTATGGCAAATATTCAGCGTATAGATCCGGCAATTATTGAAGCTGCCAGAATTGACGGCGCCAACGAACGCCAGATCCTTACACGCGTTATTTTGCCCGCTATGACCGGCGTGATCATAACGTGCTCGATACTTGCTATCGCCGGATCTTTAAAGACATATGATTTGCTTTATGCCATGACGGGCGGCGGTCCGGCAGGTCAAACAAGAGTGCTTTCAATTTTCATGTATCAATCGGCGTTCCAGGGATCGGCAAACTATCCTCTGGCCAATGCTATTTCCACGGTGATGGTGCTCATAAGCATAGCTCTGATAACTATTACCCGAGCTGTAGGTAATATTTTCGACGAAAAGGAGGACTAGGCCATGGATAATCGCAATGTCTCCGCGGGAGTCAAAATCATTTTCTACGCAATAATGATCTTCTTTGTCATTATGGCAGTCTATCCGATTCTTTGGCTTATAATCCAGTCCTTTAAATCAAATCAGGCCTATGTTACCACCAGCAAATTATCGCTCCCTACAAAGTGGTTTGTGACCAACTATGTCTTTGTGTGGGAACGCGGAGGATTCAAAACTTTCTTTGTTAACAGTGTAATCTATACCGGAGTTACTGTTGCTGCGGTGGTCTTATTATCCAATATGGCAGGGTTTGCCTTTGCCAAGTTTAGATATAAAATATCAAAAACGCTTCACGGCCTTTTTATCGTTGGTATACTCCTTACAATACAGTCGATTTTAATTCCCCTTTTCTTGATGGTGAACGCGGTGGGGCTTTACAATACCCGGCTTGGGGTGCTGCTTCCGTATATAGGGCTGGGGCTTCCTATGGCAGTTTATCTATGCACCGATTTCATAAAAAAAGGTATGCCCGACGAATTGATAGAAGCGGCAAGGATCGACGGCGCAGGCTACATGAAAATTTTCGGAAAGATCGTCTTTCCGATGTGCGCTCCTGTTTCGGTAACCACTGCGATCATTACTTTTACAGGAACTTGGAACGAATTTGTGTTGATGAATCTTCTGACGCGCAGCGATAAATACAAAGCAATTCCCGCCGGGGTCGGCCGTTTTATAGGCGCTCATGGTACCGATTACGGAAAGCTGTTTGTATCTCTTACAATCGCCATAATTCCCATTTTGATCTTCTATTTTATTTTCAGGAAACAGATCACAAAGGGAGTCGCTGCCGGAGCGGTAAAGGGTTGACGAATAAAATTAAAATGCAATGACCCCATCTATTCGTTAAACGATGCAGATGGGGTTCATGTTTTTACATCAGCTTATTTTCAGGCTGTTTATCGTAACAGGAGGACATTGATGCAAAAGCAGACGCTAAACGGACAATGGCAGCTGGAGCTTCCGGACTGCATTGCGGGAGATGAAAAAGTCCTTCCTGCCGCTATACCCGGCTCGGTCTACTCAACTCTGCTGAATAACGGCAAGATGGAAGATCCGTTTTGGCGGGACAACGAGCTTGAAGCGCTGGGGCTGATGGAGCACGACTTCGCGTTTACCCGTGTTTTTGATCTCGAATTGCCTGACTGCAAGCAATTTGTGCTAGTGTGCGAAGGGCTCGATACGATCTGCGACATTGAGTTGAACGGTCTGTTTCTCGGGCATGCCGAGAATATGCACAGGACGTGGGAGTTTGACATAACATCAGTTGTCCGCCCAAACGGAAATGAACTCAAATTTATCTTCCGATCTCCCACAAAAGCTGTTGCCGAACGATACGCCGCGACCTACACCGACGGCAGTGCCGACGCTATGCGCGGTTTTTCACAGGTGCGCAAAGCCCACTGCATGTATGGCTGGGACTGGGGACCCCGCCTGCCCGACGCCGGCATCTGGCGGGAATTATATATTCTCGGAGTTGAGCACGAGAGGATCGACAGCGTCTACATCACGCAGCATCACCGCGACGGGGCGGTTACACTGAACTTCGACGTCGAAAAAACGGGCGGGGCAGTTGAGGTTACCGTCACAGGCCCCGACGGTGATGTTTTGGTATCCGACGGTTCCCCGATCACAATAAATGATCCAAAGCTTTGGTGGCCCAACGGATACGGAAGCCAACCTCTTTATAACATCGCGGTGAATATTCCCGGCGATGTTTGGAAACGGCGGATAGGCCTGCGCACGCTGACGGTAAAACAGGAACGCGATCAATGGGGACAATCATTCGCCATAACAGTCAACGGTCTTTCTATCTTTGCTATGGGAGGCGACTACATACCGCAGGACAATATTTTGTCCCGAGTGACACATGAAAAGATCCGCATATTATTGGAAGATTGCGTCGCAGCGCATTTCAACTGCATCCGAGTTTGGGGCGGCGGTATCTACCCTGAAGATATCTTTTATGACGTCTGCGACGAGTTGGGACTGATTGTGTGGCAGGACTTCATGTTTGCGTGCGGCGTCTATGAGCTGACCCCCGAATTTGAAGACAATATCATCGCCGAGTTTGCCGACAATATCAAACGTCTGCGCCACCACGCGTCGCTCGGTCTGTGGTGCGGTAACAACGAACTGGAATGGCAATACGACAACGGCGACTATAAAATAACTCCCAAACAGCGCGCCGACTATACCCGCATCTTTGGCACTATCATTCCGCGGACAGTGCAAAAATATGATCCCGACACATTCTTCTGGCCCGCTTCGCCCTCGTCCG
>Ga0209737_10003150_pt1 | contig 11521 bp, 9 predicted proteins | sample TergutCu122P3_FD_187284 | JGI IMG/M metagenome (GOLD analysis project Ga0209737, IMG submission 187284) | Cubitermes ugandensis P3 segment gut microbial communities from Kakamega Forest, Kenya - Cu122 P3 (SPAdes) (version 2) | ecosystem: Host-associated > Arthropoda: Insects > Digestive system >...
CCCCCACGCCCCCTGCGATGCTGCGCATCGCTTGTGGGTGAAGGGCATGAGCTGTTTGAGGCACATCTCACAAATCCATCATCGGTAAAACTCTCGCTCTAACTCAACAGGTTTGGCGCATTCTAGCGTAAAATCCTGATTGGCATCGACGGTAAGCGTGCATTCTTCCCGCGTGGGGGATTCTCTGCCACCGCCATAAAAAAGCTTGTGATAGTGAATGACGAGTATACCGTTTTCATCGACCCACGTCGGCGGAAGTTTTTCGACAATCCTGTCCGCACCTGTGGCTAGCAGCATCGCTGTTCTGATACGATCCTGAAACTCGAGTATGTCGGGATTGGGGCGGATATTTTTGGCAAAGTGCGCAAAAAGCGCTTTATCAGGGAGACTAACCAAACGCGGCTTTTTGCCAAGGATAACAGCGACGTGTTGATACCTTGCACCAACATCCATAACATCTGGGTGAGGCAAGGTAATAATTTCGAAGAAAGCCAGGTTGCCGATCCTGTAGCGCTCATAAGCTTCCTGTCTGCGGGACAAGGTTGCTTTGACAACAGTCATGGCAGCTTTGATGTCGCGGTCTCTTTCATACAAATAGCCACGGGTCATGTCGTCGCCCCACGCCGCCGGTTCTGAAGAGGCCGATGAACAAGACATGCATATTACCATGGTGAAGAGGCCAAAAGGGATGAGGTGTTTGAGGGGCATTTTTGTTTTCGTGGTAAAGGAAAAGTTTGTTAGTTTCTACCAGCACAATATAGGCGAACAATCTTTTCTTTGGCAGCGCGCAGTTTAGATGATGGTGCTGCCTTATGTGGCTATTTCTTGTGCAGCCCCATCTTTTCGAACCACGCTTTGTGCTCGGCCTTAAGGCCATCGCCTTTCGGTGTTGCCACGTGATAGGTCGCATAGAGCTCGGCAAATTCCTCACCGGGATCGCGCAGCTGATATTTGCTGATTTTGTTGTCAAAGGCCGTGTGGGCAAAGGAGTACCAAGACTTGCCAGGATAGCTTTCGTGAATCTGGCGCGACATACAGCTTTGCTTCCCATTGTTCCATGGAAACTTTTCTGCCCAGGAGTGAAGGATGTGTGTGTAAAGCTTACTGCTTTTAAACTCTGTTGTCAGATCTGCTAAGTTTCGATAAACGCCAACTTCGCCTGTCGGATTTTTCTTAAGATCATGAAATGCTCTGCTAACCTGATCTCCAATATCAGATTCTTTGATGACCTTTTTCTCAATCATAAATTCCGCCCCTTTTAAGCGGATGGCACGCTCATCCTGGGTAAGGGGTTGTGTGTAGCCATGGGTGCAAGCATAGCCTTCGATCGCTTTGGCAACTTTAGCGGGCTCCTTCCCTTCGTCTTTCCAGCCGGAGATTTTTCGAAAATCGGATCGCCCTGAGTATTTTTGACCTTTGTCGATAATGTGACCAATCTCATGGATAACGAGCGTGTCAAGCAAGCGGAGGTTGCACTGAGCATCGCCCGTATCGCAGTAATTCGTGCTGCTGACGAGCCTGTTTGGGTCTGCGCTGTAATTGACGTTGATGCACCCCAGGCTTGGCCTTGCCACGCCACTCGAACCATCGACCGTGTTCTGGGTCAGGATGTCGTTAACTTTATCCACATGAACCTTCGGCAACAAGAGCAGAGAGCGATAGACGCCCTGGGCACCGACGAGTGTCCAGGCTTCTTCGGTTCCGCCCAATGCCTTTGCTTTGAATTCCTTTCCCTTTTTGCTTGTGGCACCCAGGTTGACATCAAAGCGGGCCTTGATGCACGCTTTGAGAACATCCACATCATCGACATGCACATATAGCCTGTCGAGGCAGCGATGCAGCATGTTCCCTTTGAGCAACTTCATCAACTCATGCATCATGGCCGAGTTCGTAGCGATGGCTCTTAAATCTGCCTCGTCAGAAGCCCCTTGGATCATTTTATAGGTTAAGGGTCTCTCATAGGCAGTCATGGCATCGTTCAATCGTGTTTCGAAGGATTTTTCGAAAACTTCGTCCTCTTCTTCGTCAGTCGTCGAGAGGCTTGTGTTCTCCATATCGTCTGACTTCTTCTCAAGGATCTGATCCGTTTTTGTCGTCTTCTCCATTACTGTACCTTGCTTAAACTGGTTGCCACTAATGATAGTTCACTGTCGCATAACTGGCTTTTCATGACAAACGAAAATCAGAAAAACGTCTATTCGTATATGCCACCACCCTACCCATAAGCAATGCGCAGCATTGCAGGGGGTGTGGGGGAAGGGTGTCCCCCACAAAAAACACTACTTAAGCCCCATAAAAAGGGATAGCGGGCGAGAGACGCGTGCTGCCCAGGCGGCTTCGTTGTGGAGGGCGCCTGGTTCGTGCCAGTGAAACAGATCGGTGCCAAAGGTGTAGCCTGTGGCCTGCATGGCATCGACGAAGGCTCGGGTGAAGCAGTAGTTGTCTCGAAAGGCTTCATCTTTGGCGGCTTCGTCCGGGTCGCTTTTGCACCCGTCGCCTGGGCTTCCGCCCGAATCGAGATAGAGGACGGTTGAACGGTGTCCGGCGGCTTCGTAGAGTGCTTGCATGGTGGGGTTGTTTTGTCCAAAATTGCCCCAGGCGGTGGTTGGGGAGAGTGCGAGCGCAGCCCGGTAGCGATTGGGATACTTGTGGGCGATATAAAGGCTGATGAGCCCTCCCAGAGACGACCCCATGAGACCGGCCACTTCGCTCGTGTTAAACTTTGATTCGACGAAAGGTCTGACGGTCATTTCGACGAAGTCTGCGTAGGCATCGCCTTTGGCAACCACCTCGAAGCCGTCAATCGTGTCGTTGACATGTGTGTATTCGGACATGCGGTCTTCGCTGTTGTCAATCGCCACGACAATAAAATCGGCTTCTATGTCAGCGAGATTTTCGCGAAGTTTCCAACCGCCGCCCATGGCCTGCGGACTGAAGAGGTTCTGGCCATCGTGGGCATAGAGCACGGCAAAGGGGCCGTTTCCGGCGGGCACCCAGGCGTGGATGGCACGCGTCTTGAGGTTCTGAGGGCTGGTGAACATATTCCAGCGCATGAGACAGGGAGGAGGCGGTTTAGTCACATACGAGATCTGGCCGTACGCGTCGTAGCCGTAGTAGAGCGCCCAGGGATCGGCCACATAGTCAGAGCCGCTGACGAATTTATAGGCAATGCCCTGGCTCTGAACCTCAGCCAGCGGGACTTCTGCCACCCAGACATCGCCAACCTGGCGCATGGGCTGTGGAGACCAGCCATTGAAATCGCCGGCCACAGACCATTGTCCGCCCTCATACCAGTGTACAAATATGACATTTTGATCGTTGGTGATGACGGGGAATCCCGAACCATAGGCAATGGCCTCAAAGGCTGACTGCGTCGATACTGTCTGTGCGATGAGTGCCCGTGCCCAGTCTTCGGCGGTCTTTGGATCTTGCGGATCATCTGGGGGTGGGTCGTCCTTGCCGGGTGGGTCATCCTTGCCGGGTGGATCATCCTTGCCGGGTGGATCATCCTTGCCGGGGTCGTCTGGGATGCCGGAAGTTTCGGCGCAGGCAACCGCGAGGACGGCAAGCCAGACAAGCAGCATCAGGCATAACCTGGATGCGAGGGGTGAGTGTTGAGAAAGGCGCCATTTTTTCATGGGTACCTCCAAGGCATGAGGTATTGAACGAGAGATTTTGTGAGTCAATCCATAGACTCCGGTGCAGGTTCTCTTCTTATGTTATGTCGGGATTTTGGTGTTTGTGATGAAAAAAATCGTCATGGGACGATAATTTTTTTCCCGAAGTGGCGTCAGTGGGGCGTTAGCACGCTACGCCCGTACAGAGTGATGCATGCATCACCCTACCCATAAGCAATGCATAGCATCGCAGGGGGGTGTGGGGGAACTGGTTCCCCCACAAAAAAACAGAAAGCGGGCGTTGCGGGGCGGCGATTGAGCCCCGCAGAGGGGGTAGCCGCGTATCGGCCGTAGGGGCGGATGGCAATCCGCCCGGCCGAAAGCGGCGCAGGGGGCTCGGCCCCCACCAAAAACCGTAGGGGCAAATCATCATTTGCCCTGTTTAATGGACGAGCGTCGATTTTTTATTATCGAGGAGGATGCTGTCGATGTCGGACAGGGCTTCGACGGCGCAGACGCGAAGCGGGAGATGATTTTCCTGGCACAGCACCATGGCGGTGAGATCCATGACGCCGAGTTTGCTGTCGATGGCCTGCTGGAAGGTGAGTGTTTCGAAGCGTTTGGCGTCTTTGTTTTTGAATGGATCGGCATCATAGACGCCATCGACCTTTGTGGCTTTGATGAGGAGGTCGCATTTGAGTTCGAGGGCGCGCAGGGCGGCAGCGGAATCAGTGGTGAAGTAGGGATTGGATGTGCCGCCGGCCACCAGGACGATGGCATCCAGGTCGAGGGCGGCGCGTGCGTGTGTGATGACGTAGGGCTCGGCCAGGGAGGGGACATCTGAGAAGGTGCGTGCCATATAGCCCCTGGCAAGGAGGTGCTGCTGCAGCGTCATGGCGTTGATGACGGTTGCCATCATGCCGATTTGGTCAGCCATGCTGCGGTCGATGCCTTCGGTAGATTTGCCTCGCAGGATATTGCCGCCGCCCGTGACGATGGCGACCTGATGTTTTGCTGTGATATGGCCGATGAGGGTGGCGAAATGCCCGATGGCCTGAGCATCAAGGCCAAGGCCCTGCGGGCCGCCCAGAACTTCGCCGCTGAGTTTGAGTAGGATGCGCACGGTGGTACCTCGGTGGTTATGCTGGTGGCAGGGTTGAAACAGAAACGCGCGTCAGGAGTGGCGCGTTTCTGTCAAATGGACGGCGCGCCATGGGATGCGTATCTCTCGTTATACTCAAACTTGTCTTTGAGGCAAGTGGGGTACATGGTGGTGGGAGCCAATCGCTTGAAAAAAAAGCTGGCGGCAAATTTAATTTGCTTTCGAAAATGGCGTTATAGGATTTTTGAGCTTGAGCTTGAGCTTGAGCTTGAGCTTGAGCTTGAGCTTGAGCTTGAGCTTGAGCTTGAGCTTGAGCTCAAGCTCATAGCTAGTAGCTACTAGCTACTAGTAAAACTCACCGAAGCTCTCATGCTGGTGTATTTGTGTAACTTGAACCATTTCCCGGCAAAGACGTGAATGATATTCGCGTATTTGTCGGGCGATAGCCCTGCGCGGCGGCAGGGCTATGAAGGCTCCCCGTTTTCAGATTTATCGCCGTTTTCAGATTGTGTTTTGTCTGTTTCGTGCCCGGGCTGATTGTCGTGAGCGTCAGCGGAGTCTGTTTTTTCCTTGTCCTGTTTGCTTTTTTCGACCTGTTCATTCTCCAGCGCGTCGAGGTAGAGCTGGATTTTGTCGAGGTCATCGTGGTTTTCGACGATCTCTTTGGTGATGGTCAGCTGGGTGAGGTGTTTTCGTCCTGGGCAGGCATACATGAAGGGCATCATGATATCTTCGATGATGCCGCGCAGGCCTCTGGCGCCGGCTTCGCGTTTAACAGCGAGTTTGGCGATGCTGCGCAGGGCTTCGTCGTCGAAGGAGAGGGCGATGCCGTCGATCTGAAACATTTTGGTGTACTGTTTGACGAGGGAGTTTCTGGGTTCGGTCAGAACCCGGATGAGGGCGTCCTCGTTGAGAGGGTTCAGGGTTGCCACGACGGGCAGGCGGCCTACGAGCTCGGGAATGAGCCCAAACTTGAGCAGATCCTCGGCTTCGAGGGCACCATACAGCGCTGAAAGGTTCTTCTCTTCTCGCTTTTGGATGCTGGCATTGAAGCCAATGGAGGCACTCCCAACCCGTCGATCAATGATATCCTCAAGGCCAACGAATGCCCCGCCGCAGATGAAGAGAATATTCGTCGTATCAATGCGGATGAATTCCTGCTGGGGGTGCTTTCGCCCCCCTTTGGGCGGAACTGCCGCCACGGTGCCCTCAATGATTTTGAGGAGCGCCTGCTGGACACCCTCACCGGAGACATCGCGCGTAATGGAGACGTTGGCGCCTTTTCGGGCGATCTTGTCGACTTCGTCGATGTAGATAATGCCGCGGCTGGCCTTTTCGATGTTGTTGTCGGCAGCCTGGAGCAAATTGAGGATGATGTTCTCGACGTCGTCGCCCACATACCCCGCTTCGGTGAGATTCGTGGCATCGGCAATGGCAATGGGAACATCAAGGATCTTGGCCAGTGTCTGTGCCAGAAGGGTCTTGCCTGTGCCCGTGGGGCCAATGATGAGAACATTCGATTTTTCCAGCGCTATGTCTTCGTGGTGCGGCGCTGAGATGCGCTTGTAATGGTTATGAACTGCAACCGAGAGCACCTTCTTGGCATGTTCCTGATCGACGACATACTCGCTGAGCCTGGCATATATCTCTTTGGGTTTTGGGATACAGGCGATGGCCGAATCGGGAGCGCTCACAGGCATGTCGTGCAAAACCTCCTGGTGGGAGGATTCGACACATTCGTCGCAAATGTAGACATTCACGCCGGCGATGAGCTTTTTGACGTCTGAGCGTTCTTTGTCGCAAAATGAGCAACGAAGCGCTGGTGTAGACGATGGCAAGGCAGGCCTCCTTAATGGTGCGTTAGACAGGGGCGGGCGTGTTTTCGGGGTGCCCTTCTTTGGTGCGGCGGATGACCTCGTCGATGAGGCCATAGGCCATGGATTCATCGGCGCTCATGATGTAGTCGCGATCGGTGTCCTTCTCAATGCGCTCAATGGATTGCCCGGAGTGCTTGGCAAGGATGTGATTCAGGACCGTGCGCATGCGTATGATTTCCTTGGCCTGGAGATCGATGTCGGTGGCCTGCCCGGAAATGCCCCCCGTGATGAGCGGCTGATGGATCAGAATACGGCTGTTGGGCAAAGAGTAGCGCTTGCCCTTTGTGCCGGCGGCAAGCAGAACAGCTCCCATGCTGGCGGCCTGGCCGATGCATATCGTCGAAACAGGGCAGCGTATATGCTGGATGGTGTCGTAGATAGCCATGCCGGCAGTCACCGAGCCCCCGGGAGAGTTGATGTATATCTGGACATCTTTTTCAGGATTCTCGCTCTCCAAAAAGAGGAGCTGAGCGATGATGCTGTTGGCGACCATGTCGCTGACCGCGCTTCCCAAAATAATGATGCGATCTTTGAGCAGCCGGCTGAAGATATCCCAGGCACGTTCCCCGCGATGGGTTTGTTCTATGACGTTTGGGAAGAAGGTCATGTCATCGTCCTCCATCTCGATCATTGCAATGATCTGATTGATATTCGAGCTTAATACAGACATAGGATTTGCCTTGTGAAGGCCGGCCGCAGGCAGGGGGGCGCTTTGGCGCCCTGTCCGCTGTGAAGCCTCGGCCACGGGCTATTCTTGGGTGATTTTGGCAGCAGCCTTGATGATTTCGAGGGCACGATCACGCGCAACCTGATCACCTACGAACCGGCCCGCACTGCCATTGTTGAGCCAGCTGCTGATTTTGCCTTCATCAATATTCTGGAACCACTTCCTGGCTTCGTTGATTTTATCGTCTTCAGACACGCTGATGTTCTCTTTCTTTGCGATGGCATTGAGCAAAACTTCGTTGTGGTAGTCGACACGGTACTCTTCGAGTTCTTCGGGCTTAATGTTGCGGATAATGCGGTCGAGCATGGCATCGTCGAGCTGCTGGCGCAGCATCTGCTCGATCTGGAGGCGAATGGCCTGGGCGGCGCGCGCCTTGATATAACCCTCGGGGAAATCGATGGGCGTGGCAGTGCGCAGATTTTCGAGAATGCGATTGACCAGGAGGGCGTCGTTGGCGCTCGTCTTCTCTTCGAGCAGGCGCGTTCGGACAACCTCGCGCAAAGCCTCAAGGGTTTCGGCATCGCCAGTGTCGCGCGCAAAGGCATCGTCCAGCTGCGGCAGCATACGTGACTTGATCTCGTCGATTTGGCACGTCACGATGGCTTCCTGATCCTCAATTTCGGCCGTCAGCTGAAGGTTGTCGCCCACCTTGGCCCCAACGAGGCACTTTTCCATGGCTTCGTTAAAGTGGCCCTTGCCCACGGTAATTTGCCGGCTTCCTTCGCGGCAGAACTTCGAGGCGGCATCGTTGGGCGCCGACAGCGTCACGAAAGCAATATCGCCCTCCTGAACCGTATCGCGATCAGTGATGGGGTTCAGAACGGCATGCTGCTCCCGTCGATTCTCAAGATCTGCATCGACGTCCTCGTCCGTGACGGCGACCGCGGGCAGGCTGATTTCAATGCCAAGATAGTTTTCGATCTCAACGCGGGGCTCAACTTCGACATCAACTTTGGCAACAAAACCGCCATCTTCTGTCTTGGGCGTGACGACATCGACCTCGCCCACATGGATGAGGTGTTCGATTGCTGTGATTGCCTCTCGCACGGCTGTCTGAAGCGACTCCCGGCGCGCATCTTCCGTAATGGATGCGCCCGCTCGCTGGCGAATGAGGCTTGCCGGCACCTTGCCGGGGCGGAAACCCGGGAGTTTAGCCGTTTTGCGAGCCTGCTCGACCAGCAAGCTCTCGACCCGATGCACGGCCTCACCGGGCACCGTCACGATGACTTCACGCACGACCGAACTCTTCTCGACAACCTCATAACTCATGAAAAAGCCTCACTTTTTTAAACTTTAAATATGCCTGGCCAGGCTGAGCCAAAACGCCAGACATGGACATTTTCCCCCAGCTTACGAGCCGCAAGAAGCTACAAAATCGCTGGCATAACGTCAAGATTTTGTTCCAGGAGGTTCAGCCGAAGCAGAGCGAGCGATATCGGCAGCTGTGGGGCGCCCGCTATTGCCCGCAGGCAATACGCGGCCGGGCGCGGCTATCTGCCCATGGACAGATACGCCGCGCCTCTTATGAAGATTCGAACAGCAAATATCGCAGCGCAAGGGAGGGGCTTTATAAATAGATCGCTTCACCAGAGCATTCTCAGTTTCTATCCATAACCTTATTATATTTTACTTCAACGGGATATGTCACGGCTAAGTCTGAAAATGCTTTAAAAATATTTGCACACCTTTGTGGAATATGATACAGCATGGATAGCTGGGACTTGGGTGGGAAGCAGGGAAGAAAAAAATGTTGGTTGCAGGTTCTGTGGCTGGCTTTCGGGTTTTAAGCAACGTTTCGTTTGCTCAGGATGCGAGAGCGGCCGAGATCAGTTTTTGAAACTGATCTCACGAGGTGACAGGGGCCTCTGTGATGTCCAATATCATACACGATTGAATCAGATGAAAAGTCAGATGCACTTTGGTGTTTGGTGAAGGCGCGAGGGGTCTTTGCTGTTCCAATGTGAAAGTCGACAGGCGAGCTATCGCTGCTCATAGCTCGTGGTGTCGAACTGTATTCCCATGCTACGAGCAGAAGGAGGGTGGCGAGATGTTAAAGTTTGAGATCCTGAGTCCAGGTGATGGCGTCTCTCGTGTGGTTGAAATCGGCAAGAGTCCAATCAAAGTTGGCAAGCTGTCAACGAGCGATCTGAGCATGGATGATGCCTCTGTGTCCCGTATGCATGCACGCATTGAGGCTTCTGGCGGTGTTTTCAGGGTGGTGGATCTTGGCAGTGCTGGCGGCACTTACGTCAATGATCAAAAGGTGATGGCGCAGCAGTTTTATTCCGGCGATGTGCTGCGTTTTGGGAATGTCAGGGTGCGCTGTACGCAGGCGGGGGTGTCAGTGCCTTTGCCAGTGCCTCCAATTCCCAAGCCGGTTTTTTCTGCCAACAGGGTCGAAGCCTCAGGCGTTGGCTTTAGTGCACCTCCTGCTACGCCTCCCCGGCTCATACGCCGCAAGAAGAAGGGAGTGAGCTTTGAGCGGCGTTTTCTCTCCGAGCGTTGCCCGAAGGGCGAAGGCTCGCTGGAGATTGCGCACATGTGGCGGGACGAGGTGGTGAAGATCAGGCAGTTTGCTTCGAAGAACGACGCGTTTGTGACCATTGGCGCCGAGACGGGAAAGGGGGTGGATTTTATCGTTGAGGATCCGCGTCTTGGCGGGCGTACGCCAGTTTTGCAGCGCAGGGGCGATGCCTGGCAGCTTTTGTTTACAAACGAGTTTGAAGGATTCCTTTTGGTCGATCCATCCAAGTACAACGGTGTGGAGCGGATAGCGTTTAAGGATTGTACACCGGGGCAGTTTCCGCCGGCTTCTGTGGATGGCATTGTGAAAAGCGGCTGGATGTCGGCCGACATTGACGGTGAGACGCGTGCAAAACTCATCTTTGGCGAAGTCGCCATTTTGGTGCATTGTGCCAAAACGTTTGTTGTGCCGGTTGGGGCGAAGATGAAAGCCGGCGTGGGTCTTGGCCTTGGTCTTGGGGTGGCGATGGTGGCGTCGCTGCTGCTTCATCTTTCACTTTTTTCGGTTGTTTTATTTACCACAAATCGCGTCGATGGTTTCATGGTCGATCGCGTCATGACGACAGCGCGTTTTGCCGATGCTTTGATTTTGCAGGAAAAAATCGAGGTGGCGGAGAAACCTGATAAGCCGGATGAAATTGAAGAAATGCCTGAAGAGAAGCCAGACAATCATGTCACGGATGGGAAAGCCGTTGCGACACCGTTTTCTGGCTCAAAATCTGGACCTGGCAATGGTTCGAATTCTGGCCCGGGCAATGGCACAGGAACAAGCACGTCGCGGAGCGATGCTGCGGGTCTGGCTCAGTCGCAGGGTTTGCTGGCTCAGGCCAATGTGATGAGCTCAATGATGGCTTCGGGGATGGCAACAAATAATCTTGATGTCTTAGACTGGAGCAACTTCAATCCTTCTGCTGCGGCTAACAGTCCGGGTTTTTTGCCGATGACAAGCGGCACCCACGGTGGCGGTTCAGATATGGGAGGTTTCCGTGGGCCCAGCGCTTTTGGTCCTCCTGGCGGTCCTGGCGATCCTGGGAGCGGAATTGCCACTAAGGCGAGGGGTCGTTGCGAGGGCGATTGTCTTGGCCCAAAACTGCCTCCACGTGACCCCGTTCGACCTGGCACGCCGAAGATCACCGGTTCACTTACCAGGCCGCAGATTCTTAAAGTTGTTAATCAGCATCGTGCCGAGCTCCGTGCCTGCTACGAGCGTGAGGCCAACAGGATTAAAGGACTCAATGGTAAGCTTGATGTCAACTGGATCATTGCTGTCAATGGTTCAGTCGTCCATGTTGGTATCAATGAATCGACAATCAATAATAAGAGTGTTGAGGATTGTGTGTTGAACTCTATCAAGCATTGGCGTTTCCCTTCCCCTGCGGGAGGAGGCATGGTTCAGATCACTTCGTATCCCTTCATCTTTGATATTGGCGGCGGAAATTAATTTTTTGCAGCGCTGTTCTCGAAAGTGGTTTGGCCATGGGCCAGGCCACTTTTTTTGCATAGAAGGGCGGGCGGCAGGTTGCCGCCCTTACGCAAATCTCCGTTCGCAACGTTTGGTTCCAGGTCAAAAACGATGCACTTGGGCACTCTCCCCCTGTCGGCGAAGCCGACATCCCCTCAAAGAGGGGGACAGCGGGGCGTTGCGGGGCCGGCGACTGAGGCCCCGCACAGGGGG
>Ga0209737_10003151_pt1 | contig 11521 bp, 13 predicted proteins | sample TergutCu122P3_FD_187284 | JGI IMG/M metagenome (GOLD analysis project Ga0209737, IMG submission 187284) | Cubitermes ugandensis P3 segment gut microbial communities from Kakamega Forest, Kenya - Cu122 P3 (SPAdes) (version 2) | ecosystem: Host-associated > Arthropoda: Insects > Digestive system...
CCCCGCCGCCGTAACTGTTGATACACTCGGTAATCTCTCCGCCGTTCATATTAAATATTGAACCGTTTTTGGCCATGGATACACCGCAATTGTTATCTGTAGCTCCGTTGTTTTTGCCGCCTTTTATTACCCCGTTATTCAGAGTAAAGGAACCGATGTTATTATTATCGCCCAATCGAATAACAATACCGGTTGTGTTCCTAACGGTTAAGTTCGCATCATCAACGGACAACTCCGCCAGTGTAATCTGAAAACCGACAGGACAGTTAAAAGTCACCGCACCGTTACCCTTGAGAACAACCTTCGTGCCTGCCTTTAAAGTTATCGTGTCAAAAACATCAATATTCCCGCTAACTATTACAGTTCTTGTTCCCGAAGTAGGAGCACCTGTAAAAGCCGCTTTTAATTCAGTCACATCCGTAACCGTAACAGTGTCATCAGCCGCTTGTGCCAAATGGATAGGTGCATTGCCGACAGTACTCGAAATAACAAACATGAGTACTAAAAGCAGACTGATGCCCTTAGTAAAAATACTTTTTTTCATAACCGCTCTCCTCCACACAATATTTTTTTGAAACCGTTCATAATAAAACTTCCTTCCTGCCGCATATTTGGCGATATTGTATGCTTCACACTAAATGTCTTACTTCAATATCCTATCAATTGACATAACACATTAATACGTAAATTAATGTGCGGCTGTGTCAGCGGACGGGGACAAGTTTCCCCTCTAAAGGCTTCGTTCAAAAGTTGCGTCCCAACTTCTTTACTTTTACTCGCCTTTAACCTCTTCATACTCTTCATTATACTGCTCGCAATATGGATGCGTTCCTTTTTACGGGAAATATATGTAAACGGGGATATTACCGTTATCACCCATTGCATATTCAATTAGTTTAGTGTATGATTATATTATACCAAATCTTTTTGGATTTGTCAATACTAAATAGGAAATTTATTGCAAATAAATAGCAAATGTACACAACTCACAAAAAAACTTGAAATTTTAATGCATTATAGAGATACCGCGATATTCTCCCGCCAACTGCAAATCAAAAAGCCAATAATTAATACGCTGATTTTGTGCAAACTAACCATAAAAGATACACAACCAGACGCAAGGAGGTTCTTCCGATGTGTAACTCGCCCTGTGGCGTTCATGCGGTTTAATCAAAACCGTATCGCCCTTAATCAGTTTAACAAACCTGCCGCCCTCAAATTCAACAGTTGCATTTCCCTCTAAAAGAATGACAAACTCTTCTTCCGACTGGTCATACCAATCCGAAACCTGCCCCGTACTGACAATGCGTTCAATACGGATATTTTTATTTTCTGTGAGGACAGTTGTTAATTCTTCTGTAAGCGGAATACCAGGCAAATTAAAAATGTTCATATTAATTTCATCACACGCCCTCCTAAGGAACTGTAAAACAATAACTTGAACGTTTGCCTTGCCTTTTTGCTGTTATGCGTTGTCGAAAATCCTCGTTTTGCGTCAGCAAAACTGCGGTTTTCTCCTAGCCTAACAACAAAAATTCTGTGGCAAACTTGTTCAACTTATTAAACTTATTATTTTACAGTTCCTAAACATCAAACAATGATAACTGTCTTTTCTCCATTTTACTCTCAAACTCCGCCAAATATCCGAAAACATCATTCGGCTTGTAAATAATGTCATGCTTGTGACATAATTCCTTAAAAACCGAATAAAGCCGCTGGGCGTTCGGGCTTGTACATTCGTATGAGTTGCCGAAAGTACGGATATACCGCTCTTTCATGTCTGGAAAATGTTCGTCAAGCTTACCGTAAAAATAATCTCGGTTTCCCTCACGCAAAGTCACGCCGCACCCGAAAAACATAACGGCTTTCACATCGGCACGGATACAGTAATCAAGCAGTCCCCGCAAATTCTCCTCCGTGTCGTTAATGAACGGCAGTATCGGACACAGCCAAACAACAGTCGGAATTCCCGCATCTTTCATCTTCATAAGCACATCAAAACGCTCGGAAGTCACCGAAACATTAGGCTCTACAATCCTGCACAACGCATCGTTGTAAGTTGTCATTGTCATCTGAACAACACACTTGGTTTTTTCGTTAATCCTCCGCAATATATCAATATCACGCAAAATTCTTGCCGACTTTGTAAGAACGGAGACGCCGAACCCCTGTCTTTCAATAGCCTCAAGACATTGCCTTGTAAGCTGCAGCTCCTCCTCAAGATGAATATACGGGTCGCACATAGACCCTGTTCCGATCATGCACGGGTTTCTTCTTTTCATTAACTGCCTCTCCAAAATTTGTACAGCATTCTCCTTGACTTCAATATCGTCAAAATCATGATTCATTTGATAACACTGACTGCGGCTGTCGCAGTAAATGCAGTCATGAGTACAGCCTCTATAGAGATTTATTCCGTTTTTCGCAGATAAAACCGTCTTATATTCCGCATAATGAAATCTTAGCTTTATGTTATCAATTTCATTTTCGGCAACGTGATAATCATTGTCAGGGTTGTATTCCCAATCCTCTTCACTAAGCCGAGCCGATACGGCTTTCAACCGTGTCTGACGTTCTTGGTAATCAGGTAAAACGCTCTCGACAATCATCCAAAACCTATCTGAATGGTTCATTTCAACAGTATGAGACAGCTCATGAACAACCACATAGTCAATAACATCGCTGTCCGCTAGAACGAGCCTCCACGAAAAATTCAGCGATTTTCGGTTCGAACAGCTTCCCCACCGCCCCTTTGCCGAATTGATTTTCACAGCACTCGGCATGACGTTCATTTGCTTCGCAAAGTATAAAACCTTTTCCGTGCAAACACGCTTTGCGACTAATTTATAAATCTGTACACAAGCAAGTTTTATTTCCTCGGAAGTCAAATTCCCAGGCATATAAAACTGCAACAGTTCCCTGTCAAATCCGACAACGTTACCGTCACGGGCAACAATCGGGCATTCAATACCCTGATAAAGAATTTTATCTCCGTAATTGAGCGTGAAACCGCTGCGTTTTTTCTTTTTTTCTATGGATTCAGCGAGGTGTTCGTTTATCCAGTTCGCCTTGGATTCCACAAATTCGTCGATGTTTTGTTTCGGAAATTTAAGAGGAGCTTTAACCTCAACTTTTCCGTTTTTAATCTGTATAGACACTGTTTTTCGGTTCGAATGGATTATCGCGTAATCTATCATAAATATTTGCATCCCTTATATGTAAAACTATACATACTCATTATAACATATTCTTTGCGAAATTGCAATACAAAAGCGTGTTCATAATTTGTGTAATATTTAACATTTTGTTCACAAAATTCGGCTCCCGACGCAATCAACGTCAGGAGCCGAAGCAATATTTTCAGGGCACTTCCTAATCTTCCCGTGAAAATTCGTAATCATTCAGTTGTTTTGCATAAAAATCGGGAAGGGGTTCTTTGGGACACAGTTTCTTAGCCTTTAGTGTCGCCAAATTCCAGTTCCCGAAATTTTCACCGTCCTCTTCCCATTTTTCCAGCCTATCCCGCAGGAAAGACCGTGCTTCATAACCGTAATCAGGGTCGTCTTTCATTGTGACGATATACCGTACAGCCGAATCGGATAGCTCCTCAAAAAGCGAAACATCAAGTTTACTGTATTTTCCGCTTTTATAACCGTCTATATTATACTTTGCAATATATCCGTCAATATCAACAAAACAAATTATGCTCAGCATAACCGTAAACACTGCAAATACAGCCCGCCATATATTCTTTTTCAGAAGAATCCCCCAAATGAAAATAATCAACAGCACAGTCATAACCAAAATCATGAACCACGACGAATAAACCCTTAATCTTGAAAGCCCGAAACGTGAGATATACATCGCCATTTTGCTCATTGCCGTCGTCACAAGAACAAGAGTGAAAAACGTAAGAATTCCGCTGTATACCGTGAGAGAGGTCGCCTTTCCCGATTTTTTGCAGACGGCATTCATTACAATTACAATACCGATATTAATCGCCGACACTGCACAAAGTTCAAAGAACCCCTTCCTTGCATATTCGGCATAACTGAAATCCGCAGGCAGCTTGTCACAAAACGCCGAAATAAAATATCCGAGCTGAGTTATGAAAAATAAAACATAAAGCAAGCAGATTGGCGTTATCGCCGAATATGCGACTGTAGGGGCAATGAACCTAAATCTGTCGGGACTGCCTGTTTTTACAGCATTATCTTTTGAGGCGTTTGCATAAAGCATCCCGAAAAGGTAAAACGCAAGAGGAATTGATATAACGAAACGGAATAAAATGTTGAAAATCTGGACAGAATTAAACATACCGAACAGTCTGTCTACCTTCAAATTAAAGCCGTGGTCCGCATTCATAAGAAGAGCCGCAACAATTCCGGTAATCGGTATGCCTATAATTAAACCGACGATTATTTGCCCGCCTTTTTGAAACTGACAGTGTTTTTCGTAAGCTCTCCTATTGACATCGGCGAATCGTTGAATCCTCTGAACGGCACTTTTAACATCGACTGTAAAAAAACTCCGAGAAAATTTCTTTCAAAAATTTCCCGCCCGCTTGTTACCGTAAAAAGCGTGTAACACATAAGGCAGAATGAAAACATTCCTGCGAGAACCTTCGGCATAGCGTTGTCAGTCAGAATAAACGGCACGTTGAACGCCAGCGAAACGGCAAAAAGCCCGATATGAATATTTTTGAATTTTACCCCGCTAATCTTAACCGAGCACAGTATTGCCGACAAAAAGATTAGATTAAAAACAACTGTCCATAGCGAATATGGAAAAAACAAAACATTCTTGATAAAAATATAGGCGGGAACAAAACACAGTATTGCAATCAATCCGTCTTTTTTTGTGTACTTGCTAATTTTCAAGTCAGGTAAGTCCTCGGACTTATCCATTATTACTAAATCCTCATTCACGGTAATTCATCCTCTCTGTATTCCAGTAAATCGGCTGGCTGGCATTTCAATATTCGGCATAGGCTTTCAAGTGTCCCAAGCCTTAACGCCTTTGCCTTACCTGTCTTCAAAATCGAAAGATTTGCGGGCGTTATGCCCAATTCTTCGGCAAGATGATTAGACGACATCTTCCGTTTAGCCATCATTACGTCAAGATTTATTATAATCGGCATATTCCTCCTCCTAAACAGTAAGGTCGTTCTCTTCTTCGAGACGGACAGCGGCAGAAAAAACATTTTTAAGCACTCTCATAATCAGCCCAAAGAAAATTGCAGCAGCAGAAATCATAAACGAGAATGTGCGTGAAAAACCAAGTGCGAAAAACACAGCTCCGACAGCAAAGCAAAGATAAGAGATTAAGCGGAGCTGCTTAACGCTGCTCTCCGTGAAGACCTCGTTTTTAAGAACGTTTTTTAAAAGCTTATGGAGAGCCATAATAAGAGCCATAGGCATTACAGAATATGCAGCAATCACAAGTACGTCGGTGCTTCTGTCAACCGTGTCATAGCGGTATGTGTCATACCCCCTTATTATAAAGTCGACAAACGGGAACAGCAGACATACCGCCACAAACCCTATTTTTGTCAGTATAAGTGTCAGCTTCAGTGAAAAGTCTTTTTCAATCACGGTAAATTCCTCCATTAATCTTTTTTATAATTATAGCATATGTTTTATCAAATGTCAAGTCTTTTTTATCGTTTTACAATAATTTTTTTCTGCATCATATAAAAACCTGTCATTTGGCAGAATATTTTTGATTGTGAAGTATTGATTTATTCGGAAATATATGTTATAATTAATAAATATTGTAAAAATGAAAATTTCAGGAGGAAGTAAATTTATGTTAGTTTCAGCAAAAGAGATGCTCGCCAAAGCAAGAGAAGGCAAATATGCCGTAGGACAGTTCAATATCAATAACCTGGAGTGGACAAAAGCGGTTCTTCTTACAGCTCAGGAGTGCAAGTCTCCCGTAATCCTCGGCGTATCCGAAGGTGCAGGCAAATACATGGGCGGATACAAAACAGTCGTCGGCATGGTTAACGGTATGCTCGAGGAGCTTAACATCACCGTTCCCGTAGCGCTTCACCTTGACCACGGTTCTTTCGACGGTGCTAAGGCTTGTATTAACGCAGGTTTCTCCTCCGTTATGTTTGACGGTTCGCATTACCCGATTGAGGAAAACATCGCAAAAACAACGGCTCTCGTTAATGCCTGCGACGTTCTCGGCATCTCTATTGAGGCGGAAGTCGGTTCTATCGGCGGCGAAGAAGACGGCGTTGTAGGTGCGGGCGAATGCGCAGACCCTGCCGAGTGCAAGTCAATTGCCGACCTCGGCGTTACAATGCTTGCCGCAGGTATCGGAAATATCCACGGTAAATATCCTGACGATTGGGCAGGACTTTCATTTGAAACGCTTGAAGCAGTTAAGAATGCCGTCGGCGATATGCCGCTCGTTCTCCACGGCGGAACGGGTATCCCCGAAGAAATGATTCAGAAAGCGATTTCTCTCGGCGTTGCTAAAATTAACGTTAACACAGAATGCCAGCTTACTTTTGCAGCGGCTACAAGAGCTTATATCGAGGCAGGAAAAGACCTCACCGGCAAAGGCTTTGACCCAAGAAAGGTTCTCGCTCCAGGTTACGAAGCTATCAAGGCTACCGTTAAGGAGAAAATGGAACTTTTCGGAAGCGTCAACAAGGCTTAATCATAAAATATTCGCTCCCGAATGCTGTTTCGGGAGCGATTTTTTCGTCAAACTTTCACTTGACAATATGTTGGAAATATGTTAGAATTAATAGAGTACAAATAAGGAGGGAATGCGATTGAAAATTTTCCCAAAAGCAGTACTGTTTTCAGCAGCATTCTTAATGATATTCAGTCTGCTGGGACTTATAGGCATGTCTAAACACCGTCATGTCTGCGGGCATAATGAAAACCGCAGCGGGTGCGTAATTTGCTTAATTGCAAATAAGGCAATTAAAACGCTTAAAGAAATATTCACCCCTTATGTCATTGAGGCCTTTACTGTATTTCTGGCAATTTTAGCGGTTTTTGCAACAGTATATATACATAAAAAATATTTTGTATTAACGCCTATTGAGCTCAGCGTCAGAATGAATAACTAAACTCCTCTTGAATTATCGCCAACTTTAAAGGAGGAAAATTAATGAAAAAATTTGCGGCATTCCTGTTTGCTTTAACACTTACGGTTACGTCCGTTTTGCTTTGCAGTTGCGGCAACTCCGCCGATAAAAACGGAAAAATCAGTGTTGTCTGCACTACGTTTCCGCTATACGATTGGGCAAGAGAAATCATAGGCGATGACAGCGGCATTTCACTGACTCTTTTGCAGGACAAGGCAACCGACCTGCATAACTATCAACCGACAACTCAGGACATTATGACGGTATCCTCTTGCGATTTGTTCGTTTATATCGGCGGCGAATCCGATAAATGGATTGAAAACGTGCTCAAAGACGCAAAGAATAAAAATATGATTACGGTTAATCTGATAGAAAAACTCGGCGCTGCAATCGTAGAGGAAGAACACATCGACGGCATGGAAGACGAAAACCATGAAGACCACGCCGACGGGGAAGACAGCGTCGACCTCGACGAGCATATTTGGCTCTCCGCTAAGCTTGCAGGAATGTCATGTTCCTTAATTAACGATGCACTTTTACAGGTCGCCCCAAATAAAGGTGAGACATTTTTAGCAAATGTTACTGCTTATAAAAATAAGCTTGCTGAACTTGACAAACAGTATGCACAAGCTATTACTGAAGCTGGCAACAGCGTACTGCTTTTTGCAGACAGATTCCCATTCAGGTATCTCAAGAACGATTACGGTTTGGAATGCTATGCAGCGTTTTCGGGTTGCAGTGCCGAAACGGAAGCAAGCTTCAAAACTATTTCATTTCTGGCAGAAAAAGTTGACGAACTGTCGCTGAAATATATTATGGTTACGGAAAGCTCCGACAAATCAATAGCCAAAACCGTTATTGAAAGCACAAAAAACAGCAACCAGGAAATATTAGTCCTGAATGCAATGCAATCCGTTTCGGCAAACGATATAAACAAAAACGGCGTGACTTATATTTCACTGCTGAAAGAAAATTTGGAAGTACTCAGAAAAGCTTTGAGTTAAAAATCTGTACACTGTATATATGCAATGTACACTGACAAGGGGACGGAAATTTATGCCACAGTTAATCTGTAAGGATTTAACTCTCGGTTATGAGGGAAGAACTGTTATTTCGGAACTTTCCTTTGAAGTAAACGCAGGCGACTATCTATGCATAATCGGAAATAACGGTTCGGGAAAAACAACCCTCATGAAAACACTTTTAAACCTTAAATCGCCGATGTCCGGGCGAATTGTACGGGGTGACGGAATCGCGGGAAACGAAATAGGCTATCTTCCGCAGCAAACAGATGTTCAAAAAGACTTCCCCGCTTCCGTAAAAGAAGTTGTCCTTTCGGGTTGTCTGAACCGCTGCGGAATTCGTCCCTTCTATAATAAAGCCGAAAAGCAAATGGCAGACGACTGCATAGCTCTAATGCGGATTACCGACCTCACAAAGCGTTGTTACCGCGAACTTTCAGGCGGACAGCAGCAAAGAGTTCTGCTAGCAAGGGCTTTATGTGCAACCCAGAAACTCTTGCTTCTCGACGAACCTGTCGCCGGGCTTGACCCGAAATCAACGGCTGAAATGTATGAAATCATTGCCGAACTTAACAAAAGCGGAACGACTGTAATTATGATTTCCCACGATATAAACGCCGCCGTTAAATATGCCTCGCACATACTGCATATAGGCGGACAGTCGGCTTTGTATTTTGGAACAAAAGACGGTTACATGAAAAGCGAACATCTTCAGTTTGGAGGTACTTTATGAGTATGATAACGGATTGGATAGATCGAATATCAACCGCATTCGAATATGATAACATACAGCGGGCGATGATTGTAGGAATTTTAATAGCCCTCTGCTCATCGTTACTGGGCGTAACACTCGTACTCAAACGGTTCTCGTTTATAGGGGACGGACTTTCACACGTGGCATTCGGCTTAATCGCAATCGCAATCCCGTTTAATCTTACACATGAATTCTACTTAGTCCTTCCCGGAACGATTTTCTGTGCAATGATTCTGCTGAGTATGGGACAAAACGCCAAAATAAAAGGCGACGCGGCGGTTGCTATGATGTCCGTCAGTTCGCTTGCACTGGGCTACCTCATTATGAATAAATTCCCAGGCTCGTCTAACATCTCGGGCGACGTATGCTCAACGCTGTTCGGCTCACTCTCAATTATAACGCTGACAAAGGCGGACGTTAAGCTTTGCATAATTCTGTCAATCCTAGTTATAGCGATTTTTCTTGTATTCTACAATAAAATCTTCGCCGTTACTTTTGACGAAGATTTTGCCACAGCAACGGGCACAAAGGCAAAACTCTATACAGTAATCCTTGCGATAACCGTAGCTATAGTAATTGTTCTGGCGATGGACCTTGTAGGCTCGCTCTTGGTTTCGGCCCTTATAATATTCCCTTCTCTGTCAGCAATGAGGGTGTTCAAAACATTCAAATCTGTAATACTCTGCTCGGCAGTAATCGCAGTAATCTGTTCCAGTATGGGAATTCTCGTCACGATTATCGCCGCCACTCCTGTAGGTTCGACAATTGTGGGGATAAATCTCCTGTGCTTCTTACTGTTCAGCGGAGTTAGCTTCGTCAAGAGAGGTGCATGATTATGTTTAAGAAGATTTTTATATTGGTTTTTACTTGCTTCATATTTGTAAGCTGCGGCAATCCTCAAAGCAATGTGGGTACGGGCGTTGACGTCGATTTAACAAAGCTTAATGCTACTCTTGCGTATGCGGAAGTTACGAATATGCTGACAACTCCTAAAGATTACCTCGGAAAGATGATTAAAGTAAAAGGGGCGGTCTATGAACAGCCCGACCCCTCAACAGGAACTGTCGACCGCTTTGTAATTATTCAGGATGTGCAAAGCTGCTGTGTTCAAGGGTTGGAATTCCGATTTACCGATGAATCACACGGCTATCCAAAACAGGATGAAGTCATTGAAATTGTCGGCGAATTTAAAGGATATGTTGAAGACTTGACAACTTACTACTACCTGCAAGTAAATTAGGAAGTGCCAGTGAATAAAGTTGACAAGTTTTGTGCGGGATTTTTGTTGTTAGGCTAGGAGAAAACCGCAACTTTGCTGACGCAAAGTGAGGATTTTCGACAACGCATAACGACAAAAAGACAAACAAAACGTCAATTTTATTTATTGGCAGTTCCTTAGAAATTGTGAAAAGGCCGTCAGTTTAACTGACGGTTATTTTTTTATTTTTATTTTCGTATCATGCAACCGATTGAAAAATTTTCCGTCTTTATAGGTGAACCGGTTCAAGGAGGTGTTAAGAATGACAAGACAAGGGCAGATAAAGTTTTCTCGGACAATGTCAGCGTTCTGCTTTCGCAGGGCATCACAATTAATGACATTCTGTCAATCGACTTTACTACGGATTGGACGTTGAGTATTTCCCCGTTTTAAATATGCTGACATATAAAGAATATAATATAACAGTCGTAATTCCCGAGGGAGAAACAAAAGTATTCGCCGATACTCCTGTCATGATTGACAGTTATGATATGACAACAGAAGAATTGAAACAGGCTTTATCACAGTAACATAAAAAGTTACGCTTTCATATAATACGGTATTGATACCAATGCCGCCAACATTAAGGTTTTCCTGTTTCTTCCGCCGCCGAAGGCGGCGGAAGAAACAACGCATAAGAGGGCTTCTGGCGGTCAAGGGGCGGTATGTGCTTAGATTGACGGCATTGGTATCAATACTGTCAATTTAAGGAGGCGTTAAATTTGTATAACTGTTACAGAGGTAAAAATCAATATCCCGACCACGGGCCCAATCCGTTTGTTGTCAACATAAATAAGGCAAGCGTCAGCAACAGTAATTACCGCACTACTCTTTGGACGGGCGAACATTTACAGCTTACTCTCATGTCTATTCCCGTCGGCTGCGACATAGGTCTTGAAGTCCACCCGAACGTAGACCAGTTTTTAAGGATTGAAGGCGGCAACGGTATTGCGGAAATGGGTAATTCAGAACACAACCTGACTTTCAGACAGTCGGTATGTAACGATTCTGCGATTTTTATCCCCGCAGGCACATGGCATAACGTTACTAACACAGGGAACAAACCGCTGAAACTTTACTCCATATATGCCCCGCCGAACCATCCCCACGGAGCTGTTCACGCCACAAAGGCTATTGCTGAAGCCGAGGGAGACTAATAAAAATCGGGTAGGAGTCTAACCGTTAATTGATTAGCCAACCTCCCACACCACCGTACGTACCGTTCGGTATACGGCGGTTCGACAGAAATCTGACTCCCTCCCCAAAAACTAAACAAATCCCACTTGAAAAATGAACAGAAAAGTGGTATAATAAAATTAGTTGGAGGGAGTAAAAATGGCAAAATATGATGAGAATCTAAAAGAACAAATTCTGGC
>Ga0209737_10003152_pt1 | contig 11518 bp, 12 predicted proteins | sample TergutCu122P3_FD_187284 | JGI IMG/M metagenome (GOLD analysis project Ga0209737, IMG submission 187284) | Cubitermes ugandensis P3 segment gut microbial communities from Kakamega Forest, Kenya - Cu122 P3 (SPAdes) (version 2) | ecosystem: Host-associated > Arthropoda: Insects > Digestive system...
TATTCACAAATAAGTTGTTTGTATTCACCAACCCTTCAAGGAGAAGACGATGTTCTATAAAAAAGTGGTTTCCATGGCAGCAGCACTGGCGTTTTTTGGAATGCTTGCGACGACTTCGGCGGCGCAGGCGCAAACTGTTACGACAACGTCAGGGAAAATTATTAATGTTAACGCCGCTGAAGATGTCTATGCTGTTGAGTTGTCCCAGGCAGGAAGGTGTGGCTCCAAGCAATTTATCGTTCCTCGTACGTTTCCAAATTTCAAAGAAATCGTGGCTGTGGCGACAGGTGCCTATTTGGCTGGCAAGGGGATGGCTGTGTTTGTGACGGGTTGTTCAGGAACTGGAAACCTCATCAGTGAGAACATTGGCTCGTGGCAATGGCATGGAAACTAGCTGAAACAACATAAAAAACCCAACCATGCGCTCATGCCGCGAAAAAATATGTTGCGTTCTGGCATCTTGCGTCAGGCTTCTATCACTTTTTTGTCAAGAAGCTTGAAGTCAGAAGCGACGTTCAAGTCTATGCCTGTGGATTTTTTGAAAAATCGATAAAACATGAGAGCAGCAATCCGCTTCGACAAGGGTTCTCGGCCGCGTGAAGCCTTGACGCCTTCCACAACGTCATAGTTCTGCTCTCGCCACAGTTTTTCCATTTCTGGAATGAGCTCAGGCGGATCCTGCAAATCCGCGTCCATAATCAGAAAAGCATCTCCATCAGCTCTTTCCAGCGCGGCGCACACAGCGGCTTCTTTGCCGAAATTACGACTGAGCCGTACCGCATGCATGTTTGGATGTATTTCAGTCAGATACATCAATTCGCTCCAGGTGTTGTCTGACGAGCCGTCATTATATAAGGATGAAACTATGAGCGATGTTGGATTGTTCCAGCAATTTCTGAATTTGGCCTATATTGCCGCGAATTTGCTCCGCACGTCGAGGACGGCCGAAGGAGGAAGCGCATGAAGATGTGCGAAAATATGGGTCTCAGCAGATAAATTCAACATGAAACCGGCCTAGAACAACAAACAATCAACAGCCTAAATAAAACCTGAGAGCCATATCATTAAATTCTATCGCCATGTATTTCTTCTGTCAAATTCCACATTGGTAGAGCGTGTTGTCTCGATGAGTCTAAAGAGACAATTTTATTGAGTTTTTCTGTCGAAACCTGAAAGCCATCATGTTTTCGCGAGATTACCGACTCAAGACGGCACGCTCCCAGAAAAAAGAGGATTGACGATAGAGAATGTCCTGGGTAAATCACTTTAAGCATATGATTAAATCCTTAATCAGAACGTTGACTCGTCCAATTTTCAATAAAATACGGCTGATTGTCCGCGAGGAGCTGAACGATTTTTATCAATTATCGTCTCCTATCGCGGTAGCCTTCCCCCAGAGTCCTCCAACAGAATGCGACCCTCCCGCCTTGCCGGAGCAACCTGTTCAACCAGTCTCCCCTCCGGTTTCAATAAAGTCGGAGCGGTTGGAATTGTTCAAAACAGCGACGGGGAACTTCTTCTTGCCTGCCGATGCGCACGGGGACATTATCGCGAATGCGATAAAAAATAACGCCATCTTTGATACAGAAATATACAATACGGCGAAAAAATTCATCTCCCCTCATTCCACAGCCCTGGATATTGGTTCAAATTTCGGACAGATGGCCATATTGATGGCCAAGCATGTTCAAGAAGGCGGCGTGGTTCATGCGTTCGAGGCAGATCCATTCCTGTTCGATATCCTGACAAAGAACATTGAGGTGAACACGGCTCGGGTCATTCCGCACCCAGGAGCAGTTTACCATACTTCCGGTGAGACTTTGTTCTTCCCAGAACAGGATTTTATCGAATTCCCAACATATGGCTCTTATGGAATCGATTATGTCCATGGCAAAGGAAGGCCTGTCAAGAGCATCGCAATAGATGACTTGGTTTTGGGTTGTCCAGTCAGCTTCATGAAAATTGATGTACAGGGCGGCGATTTGTTTGTCATGCAAGGCGCGCGCGCAACCATCGACAAATATCGAATGCCGATTATTTTCGAATACGAATACTTATTTGAAACGCGGCAAAACTTGTCATTTCAAGAATATATAGATTTTGTCGCAAGCATTGACTATCGTTTTGTCCGGGTTTTTTCAGGCAGCAATTTTCTTATACTCCCACGAGAAGCACCCACGTCGTTGCTTGAATTAGCTCGGCGCGATGATTGAATGGAGGAATGCAGAATATGTCCAGCGATGGTTTGCTTCCGCAAATGACGTCTTATGCCCAAAATGGCGAGGACGTTGTTTTAAGAAGGGCTTTGCATGATATCAGCGCAGGGTTTTATGTTGATATTGGCTCCTCTTATCCAGAGACCGATTCGGTAACCAAGCATTTTTATGACAATGGCTGGACAGGCATTAATGTTGATCCTCTTCCCCTCTATGTTCCGTTCTTCCAACAAAGCAGGCCGAATGACATCAACCTGTGTGTTGCCATTTCCGACGTACCCGGGAGTTTGACAGTTTATGAAGACCCTGTCCGTCCAGGAAATTCGACATGTGACCCCAATGTAGCCGAGGCATATCGAAAAGCAGGTATCTCCATTTCCGAGAGTATTGTGCCCGCCATCACCTTAAAGACACTGTTCGCTGATTATGCTAAAAATCGCACGATTGATTTCCTCAAAATTGACGTCGAAGGTCTGGAAGAAAAGGTGATTGCCGGAAACGACTGGACAAAATACAGACCCAGGATTCTGGTTATCGAAAAATACATAAAGAATATTCGAATGGAAAATGATTCAATAGGGGGTGCACCTATCCTCTTGGCAGCAGGATACCAGAAGGTTTTATTCGATGGGTTGAACGAGTTTTGGCTTCGACAAGAGGATGCCTTCAGGAGAGAGCGTCTGGCCATTCCAGCCAACATACTGGACAACTATCTGAGTAACTACAATCTGTCGTTCCGCGTGCACCTATCCAATCAAATAACAAGGCTCGAAGGTGAGAAAGAGAATATTCTCCGTCAGTACAATGAAGCTAACGCACAGCGCGATGAAGTTATTGTCCAACATGACGAAATCATTGCCCAACGCGACGAAGCGATTGCCCAACGCAACGAAGCGATTGCCCAACGCAACGAAATCATTGCCCAACGCGACAAAGCACTCGCACAGCTCCATATTGTTTTGACGTCGCGTTCCTGGTATGTGACCAAACCTCTGCGCTTTTTAGTTCGATTGCTACGCAAACTGCTTGGCCGTAGCTAGAGGGAAGGTGAAGCGAAAATGTGGATAACCAAGAGCTTGGCTCAAGGCATGGTAGCTTTGCTAAAAAAGCATTGGCCTCGTTTGTTTTTCTGGCTGAAAAGCCGTGCGTTGGTGGTTGCTTTATACCGGCGCCTCATTGGAGCGGTGCCGTTTCGCCCCGTTCGCGATATGATGGCCCTGTTTCGGGCCTTTGTTCGAGCAGGCATGGGTTGTGTGCGTCGATATTTTCCAAGGCTTTTTTTGAGCTTGAAAAAAAACCGCCTTGCTGTGTTTTTTCATCGACGCCTCTTTCACTCCCATGTTCGCCCTTATGCCGCGTTGAGCAAAGGAGCTTCGCGTTCAGAAACAAGGGCCAAGGATTTGGAAACAGCGCTCCATGCCGCAGCGCAAAAATGGCCTCTAGGAAAACGTATTCATGACTGACTCGTTGACTGACAGCGGCACGCTTCGCATTCTTTTTGATTTGCAAGCCTGCCAAACCGTCTCCGCCCTGCGCGGCGTTGGGCGTTATTCCCAGTCCCTCTTTGACTCTGTTGCCAAACAGGCCGGACAGCGCGAGCTTTTCGCGTTGCAGTCGGAAGGCCTTCAATTTCAACCGGATGTGTCTGCCATCTCACCCGCCCGCTCCATTCGGATGCCGGTGCTTCCCGATTGGCCAACCGGCCATGTCTGGGATGGCGGAGAAAGGGAAAAACTCAACGCCCTGTGTTATTCAGCTTTTGTGGCACCTTGGCGGGCGGACATCCTCCACATCTCGCATGCTTTTGAGCGAACTCGAGAAATCAGCTTTCCAGAGCCCATGCAGATGGGGTCAGGGCAGATATTGTCGAGCACGTTGTATAATCTCATCCCCTTGCTTTTTCCAGAACGTTACGATTCATTGGGGGACGGCTTTCGGGGTTGGTATTTTTCGCGTGTAGCCTGGCTGAAAAAAGCCGATTTATTATTGGCCACTTCCGAGTCCAGTCGGCAAGATGCCATCAACAGGCTGGGCATTGAACCTTGGCGCATCGCCACAGTTTGGGCAGGGTTGCCGTCCTCCTGCCTGGCAGAAGTCTCCACCAGTGCGCCGGAGGGCATTGCTGTAAACAAAAAATGGAAAATCCAACAACCTTATGTCCTTTACGTCGGCGGTGACGAGTGGCACAAAAACCTTGGCGGCGCCATGGCCGCTTTCGCAAAACTGCCCGCTCACATTCGTTCCTGTCATCAACTGGTTATTGTCTGCCAATCGAACGAGGAATTCGAGGCAGTCCACAAACGGCAAGCCAAGTCGTTTGGCTTGGCCGACGACAATCTCATCTTCACTGGATTCGTGTCGGATAGCGATTTGCGGACCCTCTATGCTGGGTGCGCTGCATTTATTTTTCCCTCCTTGTATGAAGGCTTGGGGTGGCCTGTGCTCGAAGCCATGGCCTGTGGGGCACCCGTTATCGGCGGCAACAATTCCAGCATCCGGGAAATCATCGCCCGACAGGATGCCCTTTTTGATGCGCATTCCAGCGACGACACAGCCAGGGTTTTGCATCATCTCCTAACCAATCGGGCATTTGCTGATAACTTGCGCCGCTATGGCTTGTCGCGGGCGAAGGAGTTCTCCTTCGAACGAACGGGCCGCCTGGCACTGGAAGCTTTTGACGAGGCTGTCCAACGGAAGCGCCATGCCGGTGTCACTTGTGCAGTCGAGGGTTGCCTGCCCAAGAAGCGTTTGGCACTCCTCACACCGCTGTTGCCAGCCAAGTCTGGGATTTCTAGCTATTCCGCAGAACTTTTGCCCTTCCTGGCTCGCTATTTCGACATTGACGTATATATCGACGAGCAAACAGTTTCAGACGATTATTGCCGTTCGGCCTTCAGAATATATCATTATTCAGATTTTGAGGCCGTGGCTGACACCTATGATTTTATCCTCTACCAATTCGGCAATTCCTCGTTCCATGCCCACATGTTTGCTCTTTTGGAGCGTTTTCCCGGCGTGGTGACGCTGCATGATGCCTTTCTCAGCAACATATTGCATTATATAGAATACGCGACAAATCAACCAGGGCTGTACCGGCGGGAAATGTTGTACTCGCACGGCCCCCAAGCGCGGCACTGGCTGAACGTGGGTTCAGAGCAGAGTAAAAGCGAGCAAGAGGCTCTGAGCAGACTGCCATGCAGCAAGCGGGTGCTGAATCAGGCAGTGGGCATCATCGCCCACTCGCCGTTCAATCTAGCGCTTGCTCGCAAACATTATCCAGAAGGCTTCCGAGCGCCATTCCGCATTGTCAACATGCCCTTGGCGCTTCCATCGGAAATCGATAGCTGGGAACGAGAGGCCATCCGCCACAAACTAGGTATTCCCAAGTCGGCGTTCATCATCGCCAGCTTTGGGCATATTACGTTTACCAAACGAGGTGACCTGCTGGTCCGGTGCTTGGCCAATGAAACGCTTGCTGCTGACAACCGGCTCCATCTTGTCTTTGTCGGTCAGTTGTTGGAGGACAAATTTGGCAACAACTTACTGCGGGCAATCAAGCAGTCAAGGGTTGAAGACCGGATCCGAATAACTGGATTTGTTGATGAAAATGAATATCGGCAATGGCTGGCGGTGGCTGATATAGCGGTTCAGCTTCGCGAAAACTCCCGGGGCGAAACGTCAAAGGCCGTCTTGGATTGCTTAGCCAACGGAGTGCCGCTTATTCTCAATGATGATGACAGCTTTATCGACTACCCCAACGACATTGTTCGTAAAATCAGCCATCCCATGGGTGTGGCTGAACTGGCTATTGCCATCGACGAACTGCTGAGCCATTCGGAGCGTCGGCGCCAACTGGGTACGGCGGGTCGTGAATATATCCGCAAACACCACAATCCAGCTCAATGCGCGGCCCAATATGCCGCTGCCTTGCACGATTTTTATGACCGTTGCCGGACAGAGAAAACGAGTTCACTTGCGGAAGCATTCGGCCCACATTTGAAGGCAAACGACAATCAGTATATAGGGGCGATGGTGGCGAAATACTTGCTGGCATTCCGCAAACCGCAATTTTTGAGACGGCGGATTTTCATCGATGTCTCCTGTACGGTAATGAACGATCTCGAGACTGGAATCCAGCGAGTCGTGAAAGAAATCACTCGGCAGCTATACCGCACTGACTCGACCGGTGTGGAACCATTGGCAATATATTTCGATGGAAACCGCTTTGTTTTTGCCTCGAAATGGCTTTTGGCACACCGCATGACAACCGAGGATGAACTTATCGGAGAAGACGTTGAAATCATTTTCCAGCCTGGCGACATTCTGTTCATGCTTGATCTCTCTTGGTCAAACTATGCTGGAATGCTACCTCATCTTCGAGCCGCCAGGGATAATGGAGCCATCGTCATTTTGACACTCTATGATATCCTTCCCATCTTGATGCCCGATGCATTCCCGCCGGACTTCCCCCCATGGTTCAAGGAACATTTTGTCTATATGGCGAAAGAAAGCGATGTGTTGTTTTGTATTTCCCGTGCGACCATGGATACCGCGCACCAATGGTTGGACGAAAATCATCCAGAGTTATTGAAAAACATTGCCTTTTCATATTGGCACCTGGGCTCGAATTTCAACGCTAGCAACAAGGATTCCCTAGGCACCCAAAGGACGAAATGCTTGAAGGATGTTGCGTATTTACTCATGGTTGGAACCATTGAGGCACGGAAAAACCATGCGTTAGCTATTGAGGCCATGAAACGGCTTTGGCAGGATGGCGTAAGTTTGTCTTTGTGTGTTGCGGGCAAGAAAGGATGGCTTGTAGATGAGGTAGTCAAGCACTTGCAGAGCAATGATAATCCACGCCTTGTTTTCATTGAAAAACCTTCTGACGAGGAGCTGTCGTGGCTCTACAACCATGCCAAGGGGCTGCTGTTCGTGTCGAAAGACGAGGGTTTTGGCCTGCCTCTTGTAGAAGCCGCGAATTATGGCGTCCCCATTGTTTGCTCAGACATTCCAGTTTTTCACGAAATTGCCGGGGATTTTGCCACCTATGTCCGCATCGACAACGCTGCCCACTTGTCGGAGGACATCGAGGCATGGTGGAAGCGAGCGCAACAGGGAAATGTACCGGACTCTTCCCAAATGCCCCGCTTGACATGGGAGGAGAGTGCGCACCAGCTGTTGGATGTGCTGATGAAGTTTAAAAAACAGAAGTGAAGGGGAAATAAACAGAGCATTTGCCTGGAATCATTGTTTTCGGCGCGCCCTGATTGAAGGTCTATAAAAAGTTTTACAGACCCGATTTTTGTAGTAGCCTTGGCCAAAAACTCATAAAAAGCGAACCCATGCCATCCTCAAAGCCAAAACTCATAAAGCTAGGGCTGAGCAACGCCCTGATTCACGGTATTTCCGACAATGACCGCTATTTCTGCGATAGTGTTCAAGAGCAAATGGAACCTGAATTTCAAGCACACTTATTCCTGAAGATGGCGTTTGCATAGATATTGGCGCCAACATCGATTTGTTATGGCCAAACAGGCCAAAAATGGCTTGGCCCTGGCCATTGAAGGAAGCCCAGAAGTATACGAAGCCCTGCGCCTGAACATTGAAAAAAACAAGCTGAACAACGTGCTGTCTGAAAATACAGCCGTTACAGATAAAACCTCCTCTGTTCGTTTTGTCGAGAATTCGGCGTGGGGCATGGGGGTTTTCAAATTTTAAATATGTGTTTCGAGTTGAAAAAAATGCACTTGGCACTGGCTCTGCCTTGTTGCGACAAGTCACTGCCCCCGAATTGAGAGCTCTTTTGCATGCGAATATTGTTTCCAATGGCTCGGTGGACGATTTTCTCGCCACCAACCGGGAATCCGCGCTCCATGAAATCCATCATTTGTTGCTTCCAAATCCTCACATCCTGGCACTGCAGGGAAACATTCAGGCACTGCAGGAAAAAAGCTCGGAATTGCAATCGGAACTTCATAAGAGCAAGGTTCAATTGGATACCATGAAGCAATCCCGTTCCTGGCGCTGGACCGCGCCGTTGCGCGCCATTGCCAAGTTTTTCCGAAAATAACACGCATCTGGCGCATTCAGCTCCCTTCTGCGAAAGCTGCCACTCGTATCGTTGACGCACTCCAAGAACAAATCGGCATTCTTCCCGGCTTCTTCTCCGAGGAAGAGTGCTCTAACTACTTTTTCTCCTCTGGATTCAATCGAAACTGCTCTAACGGCAAGCCCTTCCCCTTCATTTAAAGAAACCGAAGGCTTTTAGCTTTGGCTTTTCCACCTTGTCCGTTATGTCGTCATAGACATACACACGGATGCGCCCGGTTTCTATTGTCTTTTCGGGGGCTCCGAAATATTCGCGAATTTCCTCGTCGCTCCAGTCATATTCTCCCCACTCTCCGTGTTGAGCATCTTTCCAGGCAAGGATGAAGTCAAACTTTCCGGGACGATGAAATGTCTTTCTGTCTATCAACCATAACATTGGTTTGCTGGATTTATATCTCAAGCTGGCAACCCTTTGCTCGTTCAGAATAAAGTTTGTAGACAAAGCATTGCCAAACCAAGCATATCCATTGTTCAAATTTTCGTCACGGATAATGTTTGCGATTTCTTGCCTTTCTTTTAAAAATGGATTTTCCTGATATCTTTCGTGGTTTATTTGATATACAATGGAAGTCACAAGTGTGACGACAAATATGAAGCTGAGTTTATTGCCCGTTGGCCATTTTGTGTGCAACCAATAGCCTAAGATGACAAGGCCATTGATATAAAAACCAGCCATATATCTCAAATACATCATAGATGCGGTGATTTTAGAAAACAAATGAATTCCAAGAATAGCAAAGGAGCCGATGAGCAAGAACATCATCAATCTGTTTTCATCGCTGGATTTTTCTTTATATATTTGAAGTGAATATTTGGCTTTCGCATAGAGTGTGAGAAACAAGGCAATAGAAAAATAGAGGCTTGGAAGAGCGCGCTCCAACTTCATTCCCCAGAAATGGGAAGAGAAAAGGGTATTGAGGGAGAAATATACTTTCGAGAAGTTATCGCCGATATTGTCAAAATCGGATATTATCCTCGCCGACTTCAACACAGAGGCCGCCCCCGGAATTTCGAGCCCTATATTCATCAACAACAAATATCGAACAACATAGACAACCATGCCAAGTGCGACCCATTTCAGCATAGGGTCTGTTTTCTTCGTTTTTATATAATACAAGATGTTTTCAAGCAAAATGGGAATCAAAAAATAAATAATGTTATAGTTATTTGTCCAAGTTGCAAGCAGGGCTACAATGCCATATTTTGCCCATTTCGATGGATGTTTGCTATAATATAGATATGCTGCCAACAGTGCGCACAACGCTGGTGCGAAATGAACATACGTCTCCGCCAAGACTGGCGGATGCATGGTAATGATAAAAACAACAATAGTTAATACATGAAATATGCTTGGTTTTTTGCCAGACAACCCCTGGATGGCAAGAAACACAACATAGCCCCAAAGAAGAGTAAGACTCACAACCGACAATGCGTGAACGTCACGATAACTGCGAAAGAATAACGACCAAAAACTTTCTATAAGCGCATAGGGAAAATAGTGAGACATTGTGCTTCCGACAAAATTTGTCAGCAGTATGTTCCCAGCTGCAATGTCACGACCCATAATGGCATACCAAGCATTGTCGCTGTGGGTATACGCCAGTTTCGTTGTGGCAAACAACGAGGCACCCATCAGCAATATGCCCGCGCCTGCAATCCATTTTGGTATGCTTTCCCTATTAAACACCTTTTCTTGCTCCTTCTTTGCATGTCTGAAATTTTTGGGGCTCATGCTCAGCTCCTGTCATCCACAGTCTTTTCCCGTAACGGCAGCTTTGGCGTGCTCTCCCATCTGCTGAGGCTTTTTTAGAGTTTTTTCTCCACAATATAACGGGGGCGGCGCTTCACCTCGGCGTATATTTTGGCGAGGTATTCTCCGATGAGGGTGAGGCAAAAAAGCTGTACGGAGCCCAGGAAGAGGACGGCAATCATCAGTGAAGTCCAGCCGGAGACGGTTTCGCCCCGCGCCCAAGTCAGCAGTGCCAGAAACGTCTGCACCAAGGCCAAAAACAAAGCACCCAGGCTGCACAAGCCTGCCAGACGCAAAGGCATGCTGCTGAAGGAAGTAATTCCCTGCCAGGCAAAAGCCAGCATGCGCCGCAGGGGGTATTTGCTTTCTCCATGCTGCCGCTCCTTGCGCGCATAGGCCACATGGGCACTGCGAAAACCCATGGAAGGGAAAATGCCGCGCAGAAAAAGATTCGTCTCGCCATATTGCGCCAGAGCGTCCAGGGCGGCACGGCTTACCAGGCGATAGTCCGCGTGCTGCGGCACCGTGCGCACGCCAATGCGCTTCATCAGCGCATAGAAAAACCCCGCTGTGCTGCGTTTAAAAAAACTGTCTGAACGCCTGTCCTCCCGCACGCCATAGACAATGTCGCAGCCCTCGGCAAAACGCTCCAGCATGGTGGGAATGACGCCAATGTCATCCTGCAAGTCGGCGTCCATGCTGACAAGGCAATCCACCTCGCCGCGAATTTCCAGCATGCCGGCCAGCAAAGCATTTTGGTGGCCCACGTTGCCCGCCAACTTTAAGCCCCTGCTGTACGGGTTTCGCTTGTTGTGCTCTTCTATCCTCCGCCATGTAGCGTCGCGGCTTCCGTCATCCACATATAATAATGAAGCTGTCCTCCAAAACCCGCCCCTCCTGTTTGAGCGAAGCAAGGAATGCATCCAAGGCCTCCATCACATGGGGAAGGCCCTCCTCCTCATGGTAGCAGGGGATGACGAGGGCAAAGCGGGGAATGGCGCGCTCCAGAGAAGACTCTTGCAAAGGACTTTCGCTCATGTATAATCTCGCTCGCGCCTGTTGTGTATTTTTTGACTCACGCTCACGTGCCGGAACTGAACGTATAAGCTGTTGCGCGCCATTGCCAAGTTTTTCTGAAAACAACAGGCATTGGCGTATTTCGTTCCCTGTGCATCGCCAAACCCGTCTTGCAACGAAAACAGAGTTGGCAAAATCATAAATGATGAAAACCGCCACGGCAAGCCACTTCCTTTGAAGTGGTCCACCGTGGCGGTGTGGGTTGGGTTGTCGGTTTTTTCTGATTATCTCAATAGATATCCGTGACTAATGATGTTTCGATCGCCTCTGCAACTTGTCACCCACGCACCCAGCGTTTTGTTGGTTGCAAGCGCTGTGAGCACCATCGCCACCATCTCTTTGTAGTTTGTGGCTGTGCGACTAA
>Ga0209737_10003153_pt1 | contig 11518 bp, 6 predicted proteins | sample TergutCu122P3_FD_187284 | JGI IMG/M metagenome (GOLD analysis project Ga0209737, IMG submission 187284) | Cubitermes ugandensis P3 segment gut microbial communities from Kakamega Forest, Kenya - Cu122 P3 (SPAdes) (version 2) | ecosystem: Host-associated > Arthropoda: Insects > Digestive system >...
CTTTTCTCAATTTGCAACCAGACTTACAGAGTTCATGCTTTTTTATCACATATTCAGATGACTAAATTGGCACATGGTGGCAAATTGAGAAAAGGTCTTTCTACATAGTAAGTAATATAACAATGAAAATACTATGCTGCGAGGAACAATACATGATGCTGTATATGATGTCTGAATACTGAAATAACTTAGTTGCCTTTATGGTTTGATGACAATACAAGTCATTCTGAAATCCTGAGGATGGGGGGCACAGGAAATTGACAGAATTAACTGAGACATAAAGTACATAAAATTTTTTAAACAACTTAAAACCACACATAAAATTTTGTTTAATTTTAGATTTATTTATGCGATTACAATTACATTCAGTGGGCACTGTACCACATCTACATACATCCCCGCCTGTACAAGAGGAGCTGTCAACAATTCCCAACTGTTACTTACTTTAGACACTGGTTGATAGGCAAGAAATCAAACAGCTTGCATACAATCCATTATTAGCATTCGCACGCAGAAGAAATGCCCTCAGCTGTGAAAGATGATCATCAAAATGTCACATATGCACATCTTAAAAACCAAAATACATTTATAAAACCAGGGTAGGGTCTACACTTCATATAATAACAATCTGACTGTACACTAGAAAGAGCTAATATTTGGAGTTGATTTACAGCTAATATTTTCTCAGATTTCATATATATGTTTTTATTGTGATTGTATTCTGGTCACTTCACAAACCACTGAATATATTGCTAATTGTGTAAAGTGAAATGTTAGTCTTGCAAAAATGGGAAACGTGATAGAAAGAAAATATTTAAAAAAAAAAATGCTGCCATTGGATTGGTAACGAATAATGTGCAATAAGACTTGCTGCAGCTAAGAAAAATGGTCCATATTTGTTTCAATCACTACATGTTCTGGGCCTCACCTGTCTGCCTGCAAAAAATAACTCCATTTCAGACAACCCACAACCAAATGTAACACCTTCACCATAGTAATGTTTTAAACATATGGAGGGCAAGAGGCTACAACTCAAAAGCAACTAAACAGTGTTCAGGAACTGGTCCATATATTGTCAGTCTCCCAGGGTGTAAGATGAAACAAGATGAAGGAGTTACACAGAACCAGGGGCACAGCTAGTAGGACATGCCCCCCCGCATGAGTGGTGTGGCCGCCCTGGGCAGAAAATGGACAGCAAAATTAATACTGTAAATAAAAGAAATGAGTTCCTGGATATAACAATTTTTAATTCACTGGGACCAATAACAGGAAATTTGATAAATAATTCTGACTTTTTTAAAGTTCATAATTCCTGTTAGGGGCGGCCGTTGTGAAAACTCGCCCCAGGTGCCAAAAAACCTAGCTACACCACTGCTTAGCCCCACATCACTTATTGACCATGATACAGAGCTATGTCATGACCACTCAAGCTGCAATTAAGAACAAATATAAGTAGCTTAACAGTATAGCAGCAAAAGCCCTAAACTGAACATGTCATGTGGCTACTATTCACAGAAGCTTGACCTCATAGCGCCACAGAAATGGAGCCTCTCTTCACAATTGTAGCACTAATTAATTTGCCTTCAGGTTATGGTAACATTTTTAATTTACTCCTTCCATAGGGAAACAATGAAAAAATTCGAACTTCAGACGTTTCCTCTTGTAAAGTGTTACATAAAATTGTTTTTTATGCACATTATTTAACAACTGTTAACTGCTATGATTCTATAGCATCGGTGATAAATGGAGCACTTGTAGGTGATGCTAACAGGAGGAAACCACAGTAATGGAAAAAAACCTGTCCCAATGCCAGTTTGTTTATCACAAATCCCACATGAAATGGCCTGTGATTGAACCTGGCCCTTTGCAGTGACAGGCCAGTGACTACCCACCTGAGTCTAGGCACAGCCCTACATATGGTTATGATGAATGTGATGCATAAACAATTGCAAATAAGAAAGATTTCAGGACATATGAGTCATGTGCTCATGTCTTTCTTTGAAAGCAAATTTACAATGAAGCTTTAGCAGTGTGCAGTAATTACTGCAATACTTTACATTAATGTAGGAGTGACGATGATTAGGATTATAAAACAAAACTCATTTGCCTTCAGTATAATACTTATAATACATCATTTTATAACTGTTGCCGTATTTAAATTTATTAAGAAAAAAAAAAGCAATTAAAAATTGAGTAAAATCAGTTACCTAGAATATTTTAAAAGTAACAAGAAACTCATGTTATAAGTTAACAAAATTAGTGCCTTAAATTTCAAACTCTGACCTACTAAATTATATCACAATTCAGAAAAAAGGTGAACAATCCATATAACAAAGCTCCTACCACCAAGTCACATAAATGGAAATAAAACAAAAATGTATCCACCTATGTTTTCTTTGACTCCTACATTAACTGAGACAAAAGTATGAATAAAAGCATCGGTGTGATAAATATAACTTGGATTTGCTTCGGCAGAACACTAAATGCAAGCAGATAAAGAGAAATGAAGAATAACAAATAACTAATATATATGAACTGATAGGAAAGCCCACTTTACCAAGCACTCATAACTGAAAACTGATACCTTTACCTTGGCATCATCAAACCAAAAACAGGCAATGTTAATTTGTAATGATACATTCATGTAACTGTAAATCAGAGAACCATTTGAGCAGGCCCTTAGGCTATCAGCATGTGCCTGGCAATGTGTCTCCTGGTCTGCTTGGGTGGAGATAACCAAAAATTTCTTGAAATCACATTCTCCACCCAAATATCGGGGTGAGACAGCATTTTCTTTCTATCCATGTGTCTTGCTTTGTACAAGTGCTTCATAAGAGTATTTTAAGCTACGAAAGAATCTAGTAAAAGATATCATGGAAATTTTGAAAGCAAGTCATCATCTCTTGGATAGTTCTTACATTACTGTTGGTGATACAATATAAAAATAAGCCCTCCAATGTTGATGTTACTATTTCTTTAACCTTTCCTCTTTAAGAAATGAGGAAAGATGAACACTAATAGAGGAACAGGTTTCTGTGAGGAAAAGCACCCCCTTCACATCTCCACATTTATGTTATATATTAGTAATGGTGATTTGTTATAGACTCCAGGAAATCAACAGCAACATTTACATGAATGGGGCAAATATTACTTCTTCAAAGGATGTCATAATATACCACAGTTAGAAGGGGGGGAGGGAGATATTCTTATCACTACATTCATTAAAAGAGTCAAACATGCAACAAATGACAGCAGACTTTGCTGTCTGTACAAGTATACAAGGTTTGAGATATATATTTATAATATACTCTGCATTTTGTTTTGTGATAATACTCACATTTTTTTTTTTTTTCCTGGTTGGTCCCAGGAGCTCTTAATAGAGGTAAAATTATTCTTCACTTACCATCAGTCAATAAGGTACTCTATCATTTCAATATACTGTGCACCATTTTGTGCCGATATTATTATAAGTATACCAAGTAAATTTATAATTATATATACACTTACAATTATTCTTTCAGTATAACAATGACCATAAGTTTTATTCTTCTTAACAACCTCAATTTTGCATGTTGCATTGGTTTCCCGCACGCACACATGTCCACAAGAAAATGTCCTGTCATTTATCACTCTTGAAATGTAGGCTTCTGGTCTATGGTACTCACGGAACCCTACCAACCCATCAGTGGCCTATGCCCTGCACTGTGCTTGATTGCTTACTCCTCTGCTTCCTTCAGCTTCATGCCTCTTATTTTACAGTTGAGAAGTTCTGTGTTGAAACTTGATTGCATGCCACCCAAGAACTGAAGACATCTCTGGAAATTAAAAGCAAAATGCCGGATTGTGCTGTTTGCTGTAAGCAATTAATGTACTTTTAGTTGGTGGCAATAACACTAGTAAAATGAAGTAAGGATTATAGGCAGTATAAACCCAAATCCACTGTTACGAAAATTACTGGCCGCTGTTCAAGATGTAATACTTTTGACTTGTATTTTGGAAGTGGGAAGTGCCTGCTTTGAATCTTGGGCATGGCACTCATTATACAAGTCCATTCAGGCAAATGTGGAAACTACCTCAAATTATGCTATATATGATACCTTCCACATAATTTCTAATTCATTATTCACAGACCATCTTAACTCTTGAAGCTATGCAGCCTGAGGTACTTAAAGCATCATAAACAAACCACAACAAATAATGCAGATGGAAGAGTTAAGAGCTCACCACAAAGCCTAATAGCTGACAACACATACTCTGTTTACACTGCAAACTATCCAAACGATAAATTTTCTTACTACAGTTTACTTATTGTCAGTATAACTATAGACAAACCTGTCTGGTTAAACAATGCCCTCTCTCCAACACAAAGTGTGTGTGTGTGTGTGTGTGTGTGTATATATATTATCTATATACTCTTGCTGCACCCTCCTCTTTTGAACTTCTATAGATTCTTTTGTTTTAAACACTTATGACATTCAGTCTTTGTGGTTTCAGCTCCAATTACACAAAACATATATTGTCTTTAGCATGCTTGTCCCTTATGTTAATTTTATTGTTCATAAAAATGAGGTCACTGCTAGATAATGTATAAGCCTGATGATGGATCAGACATCAATATTTATAGTAGGATCTAACCTGCAATGGCTGACCACACACTCATTGCTGCAGTATTCATCCTCCCACTCTGAATTGGCAATTGCCGCATTGGGGCAGCCACGGCGGATGCAAGTGTTGCCTGGGCGAAGATTATCAGGTCCTGGTTGCTGCTGCTGCTGCTGTTGAGCTTGCTGTTGCTGTACTGGTGCTGAAGGACCACTGGGTGACCCGGCACCTCCTGACACAGGACCGCCTGGAGGTGGACTTGATACCAAGTGCTGGTCACTGCGGGGTGGGCTCATGTGGTGTGGTGGAGGCACCTGAAGACACACACAAATTAGCATCCACTGGACTTCTGACTTCTAACTACATTTCATATGTAAGTGTGCATAACTTGCCAAATAATACTCAGAAGGATGGTTTTTCTTGATTTAAATATTATGGAAAGCTTCATGGCTGCTGTGTGCTCATCCACATATTGACAGATTCAACAAAGCTAGAGACAAGACGAAGATCTCATTGCATGATTCATAGAAGAATCAATTTAATTTGCAACTCCATTAAAATTTATGAGCAGAAAGTACAAATTCAATCAGCAACCTGAAGCAAGCAAAGAATGAGGATCAGTAAGAAAGGTATATAGTGACAAATCCATTTAGAAAATATCCCATGCATTTGTTTTAAAACTGTGAAAATATCCAATCTGACAAAATCACTGCCTATATATCAATACTGCATCTGACTGTGTGAGAGTCAGTGACTGGTCTAACACATCAGGGTACAATAAATTTAAATGGCATGCCAAAGAATTATCACTTTAAACAATTGCCAGTTCCAAGTTCCAGGTCTCCATTTATAATGCGTACACATCTTCTGTAGCCAGCAGTGAAGATAACTTAGTGACAGCATCAAATGCATGCAGGTTCAAACACCTGTACCCTAGGAATATATTCTGATAGACAAACACATACTACAATTTGGACTGGATGCAAACTGCAACGAAAATGAACGTAACAATGTCAACAGACACTGTACCCTATATATTTAGACATCAGTTTCTGGACAAAGTTATGTTATTTACCACATTTATAGTATCATTTGCTTTAACAATATTGTAACCACTGAAACTATTAACAAAGCTTGACCTAAAGTTGAAAGTTTCAAATAAAGTGCAGAATTTATCTTTTGTGCTAACAGTTCTCATCACATGCAACAGACACCTCTTGCAATTCAATGTTAACAGAAGAGTTTAGTCAACAGTAAAACAAGACCATTAAATAAACCCCTCCTCCAATTCATCACATATTCTACCATGAGTATATAACATTTCAATCTGTAGTAATTTTCCTTTTTAATTCATTCCCTGTCTACTTGGGTACTTTTCCAAGAGACTTTTCAGAAGACAATAGTGTCCCTCTCACAACAGTAATTCCAACTGCAGATAGAAAATCCCTCAGATATAGCAAATATTTTGATCATCAAAGTCTAAAAATGAACAGCTGCTGCAGCTTTACCAACTTTCGATTCAGCATGTTTCACACACAAACTTCTAAATCAACTGAACAAGAAAACACTTTTAAATTAGTCTGTGACATTTTCCATATGCACATAAATGAGAAAATACATCCAAAACTTTTCCTGCCAAATTTTGCTCTTACATCCATTCTGATTTTACTGAAACTCCTTTGTTCACAATCTTCAACTTCACTTTCAGGCTAAATTTTGTGGTCAGTTTTGGAAAAACATGCTGACTCCACCTCCAAGGTTCATTTGAAATAATGGTAACCATCTACTAAACTGAATGGCATCGCATTCCAGAAGGCCAAATCACAATATTCACCACTCTGACAACCCTAAACATGTGCTATTTTGTTCACTAAATATATATTTAATACCTTGAAAATACTCTCAATAAACCATATACTATCTATGTAATCTATTTAATAACAAACTGCCACAATACACATTAAACAAATAAATTCCCTCATTTATTGACATACTAGATGCTGACATGTTCAGGTCCTAGTACCAGCATCAGAGAAATAATTTCTTGATCACGGTCAATGGAATAGTGCCAAAGCTTTGAACACCAAGAAGAATTACAGTAATAACATATGTATTGAGCCGATCGCCCAGCAATCGCCTCAAGGCATCGCCTCCGGCACTGCCGCAATGCGGCAGTGGTGACGTCGAACCTACCCTTCTCCCCCATTTCCATATATGGCCATCGACTGGTAATTGGTCGTTCACCTCCGTCGGTGCGTGGGCATGTCCCTGCCCGAGTTTTCCTCGGGGACTGTGATACGCGGTCTAGTTAGTTAGCTGCCTTTCGGCTGTAGAGCGAGAGTGTTATCCTAGTTGGCTGGTCTAGCCAAACCAAGAACGGACGCCTGAGGGGTAGTGCCGCCGCTGGACCACGGAATGCCGGGTGGATACAGTTGGACAATTTGTGTTTGGCGTTTGGGGATTCCAGCCCAAACCCTGCGTTTGTCTCGTCAACTGAGGGGGCGCCAGCCCGAGCGTTTGTTCCCGTGGAGTCTGGAGCCTACGTCTGTAGACTGACGTGGGGGCAGGGCGGCTGATGCCCGGTTTCTTGGCAAGTTTGCACACAGGGTTCATTTTGTACTCAGTATTTTGTATTTTGTATTGTACATATTGTATCTAGTATTTTCTATTGCTACGGGCCCCGCGTCTGTAGAGTGACGTGTGGGCAAACTGACTTGTGTTATACTCTTTTGGCAGGAGTATTTTGTATTTTGTATTGTACATATTGTATCTTGTATTTTCTATTGCTACGGGCCCCGCCCATGGTGCCAGCATCTGTAGAGTGACGTGTGGGCAAACTGACTTGTGTTATACTCTTTTGGCAGGAGTATTTTGTATTATACATATTGTATCTTGTATTTTCTATTGCTACGGGCCACGCCCATTGTGCCAGTGTCTGTAGAGTGACGCGTGGGCAAACTGGCCTGGGTTGCTCTTTCGGCAAGCCGATATATATATATATATATATATTGTTTGTTCCATTCTCAGTGTATTCTATTGTAACTCAGCGAGCCGCTTTCCGTGGCTCCATTCCGTTATTGTAAACACCCTAAGCGTAGGCTACCATTTTGCGTAGCCGAACCGCACGGTGGTCGTGCAGGGAATTTCATCTGTGTTATTTTGTGCCAGTGATTTACTTTAAGTTATGCTTTGTAAGTTCTATTATGATGTGTTCAAGAGCTGCCGACGCTTTTCTCTGTTACTGTTAGCATGCGCTGCATGCCTGTGCTTTATCATTGTGAGCGTCTTGTATGTAAACTCTCTCTGGGCAGCCGCATGAGACAGCGGGAGTGTTGCTGCTCTCCGCATATTAAGAGTGCTGATGCTTTGAAAGGCTGTTCTTGTCTTGGTCTTTACTAAGCTTATTTGGTGGCATTTTGGACTATTTCATTTTCGTTTATAACTTAATTAAGAATATATGTTGATACTTGTCTTTTTCAAATGGTGTTCATGTAACGTTGTGTATGCATGCTCAGTGTGCCCCTTGGACTAATCCTATCCCCACTGGGGTCCCCCTGCCGGGTCGGATGGCCCACGGGACTGCTGGCATAAATTTGGGAAGTGCGGGCCCTCGGCCTAACACCAAAGGTACCACCCGTACTCAGGGATTTGGACCCGAGGGCTCAGTATATGAGTACCCAATAATACAAACACTTTTTAAAATATTTTATAAATTAAAAGTGCTTTGTACAGCAGAACTATAACTACTGTAACCATTACATGAATTCATTAGAAATTTTAAAAAACGTTAAGTGGAAGTGATTATTTTATTTTAACACCTAATGTTTTGATCAGTGCAATCTACTGTCATTCTTTCATCATATGTTTCAACTTTTCTGTTATTGCAGTACGCTACCTTTTTTGGTTTTGTGATTAACTGTAGTTCTTGTTTTCCATTTACAATGTTTTTGCGTTTTACATAGTAGATGGTTTTGGTAATGGGTTGTTAAGAATTACTGTATAAATCCTTGGGCCTTCAAACTCATACAGACTCCTGTGGTGTAGTTTTTTGTTGATGCTTCAGATGTGTTGCTGCAGTTGTGACCATAATAGAATCAACAAATCTGAAGCATCAACACAACATCAACTGAGAGATACAATTTTATCACCTGTTGCATATAGTTGCCTTGGTTCACCTGTGGTGCAAGATGTGATGGTGGCATATGTCCTCCAACAGGACCCATTGCCGACCCCATCATGCCTTGCTGTGGAGGTGCATTGCCCCTCTCTGTCATCATGGAGCTAAGAAGAGGTGTCTTCTTGGCCATATTGGTCATCTGTTGTTGTTGCTGCTGTTGCTGTTGTTGCTGTTGTTGCTGCTGCTGCTGTTGTTGTTGCTGTTGAGATGCAGGTACAGTCATAGGGGGAGATGGCAGAGCTGTGGGAGGTGAGTAGCCACTGTAGGCACCTCCATAACCAGCATAGCCTCCATACAGACTGTCAGAGTCCCCTGCGCCCTGTACACACATAGGCAAGTGTTTCATCATAATATTTTTCATTACTAACCAGCAGCAAATAACATTTCTAATCTGCAAGTACATACTGTAGTTCAACACAACATAAAATTTAAAGCTCTTACAACAAATATATGCATTAACACTCTGCAGCAATCAGCTGCATCAGAGTCAAGTTAAAATTCAGTGTTTTAGAGATCCACCATGTGTCCATCATCAATGTTGATGCTGACATCAGCTGATACAAACACAGAGAAGGTCTCCAGAACGTAGGTTCTCAATGTAACTTTTGATTATGCTAACTGATCAAGTTGATTTCAGAGCAAAAATATGTCATTTTTACCATAAAGCAGTCTGAAATGTTGTGTGTTATTAAGAGACTTGCAAACAAAGGGTGATAAAAGACAAAAATGAAAATAGACTAACATTATACCATGTACTTCAAAGAAACAGAGAGCTCAGAAAATAATGGGTAATAAGACAAATGCAGTATAAAGTATGATACTGAAATAACAAAACTGTAAAGAATGGTTATATCCAGGGCATGACATGTAGTTCTTGGCATAAAAAATTGTAATGGTAGAACCTCTTGGATGACCGCCTGGAAGGACAAACTCGAGAGGACAGGCAAATGGAAGCCTGCAAGACCATATTCACTGCCCAGTTACAGTATAAACTGTATACTAACTGACAGAAAGTAATATATTTTGGTGTTGATCCTGTTTGAAAGTTATAACATTACTGCCTCATTCTTCAAGAGAAAGTGACTATCCACTTTGACTGATTGAATGATTAACAATCGGTTCAAACCCTCACAGTCTCGATGCATCTAGGCTTTATAGACTGGCCCTTTGTGTCCCATAATCTGATATCAGCTCCAGAGAGCCCTGTCCCTTTACCAAAGTTCCAGATGGCCCCCAGACTTAAAATCTTAATTTCCTCAGGGTCCAAAAAAGGAACCCAGATATACTTTCCTTTTCTCTCAAAAAGTCCCGGCAAGCGAACCCCCTCCAGGTTCCCCCACTTTATACATCTCCTAAACAATGGCAACACTGTACTAAACTGCTATAAAAGCTCTGTGAGGATTCTCCTCCTGAACATACTTCAAATGTAAGAAGGTACAGAGAATCCCCATTATCCAAGCTTCTGGCATCTGTTTCCCTGAAAATACAGGACCAAATTTCTGAGGAAGTCTACATAAAAATTACCCCATTTCTGGTTATTAAATTTTCCAACAGAAATTGGTTCCAATCTGTTTCTCTTCATACAATGGGTCAAATTATTGAGAAAATATACACAAATGTTTCCCAGACTCCCAAGGATTATGTATGTGGAGCAAGAATGTTCCAGCACAAAATGATTTCAGTCTGTGTTTGTCCGTCACTTCCGCCCACTCTCCTGCTCATGATACAAGCTCTTGCACAGTATTTCTGAACAGCCAATAAGACATGACTCCATGAAGTGAATAACCAGTATAAAATACATTGATGATGATGACAACATGATAAATACATATAAAATACGCAGTACATTATGTGCAAAGTTAGTCGTATTCTTTGTGTAGTCTATGATAGATCTCTATTTGTATCACAGAATTAAAACCTCTCACTGATGCAGGCAGGCAGTCAGTTTTTAAAGAATAATTCACTGTTTGTGATTTATGAATTCTTGTTTCACTGCTTTAAAATTAAAAGTCACAAATGTCACTTAAGCAACAAAAACAATAAAAATTACTTATATGTTCAAGTGACATACTTATAAAAAATGCTTAAATTTAATTATGTAAAAAGTACTGTAAACACTAATACAGTGCTCATTAACGCATGTTACTTGTTATGGGCAGAAATCCCCTGGTTAAAATACATAAGCTTTAAGGGGTGTCCTTTGGTCCCAATTGACCACAATGGCGAGGACTCCCAGTACATACTTGCAGTGCCAGCTAACACAGCTTGAACCCTTCAAGAAAGTTTGATAAAAGATATTCCAAATACATGAAGGTGCTGGGCTAGCTCAATCAGTTCAGTGTAGTGAACAGACTAGGGCTAGGGTCTGCACCATTCCCAACAGTGTCAGATACTGAATTTTTCTCCAGTGTGTCCTGACTGGCTCTGGAAGCCAGGTGTGTACCCAGAATGTTTGGTTTGGGGGAGGGGCTGAACCTGAGGCTATATAATATTTTTGTTTCATTTTATAAGCTACTCATTTGTTATAAAAACAATGTCATAAACGTAGGAAAAACAACACTGTTTGTAACTCTGTGTGTGTGTGTGTGTGTATATGTATGTATGTATGTATACACACACACACACACACACACACACACATACATATATACACACACACATATATGACAGGCAACATTCTCCACACAGTGCACATATCTTGCCACCCGACTCTCCAGCATCACAATGGCTGCAACAGGA
>Ga0209737_10003154_pt1 | contig 11517 bp, 12 predicted proteins | sample TergutCu122P3_FD_187284 | JGI IMG/M metagenome (GOLD analysis project Ga0209737, IMG submission 187284) | Cubitermes ugandensis P3 segment gut microbial communities from Kakamega Forest, Kenya - Cu122 P3 (SPAdes) (version 2) | ecosystem: Host-associated > Arthropoda: Insects > Digestive system...
GATCACGTAAATCTTGTGAGTAGGCATGCATGACGAACCCTCCACACAACAGAGGATTTCAGTATGGCATGTGTAATCAGATAAATCAAAACCGCTCTAATAGCGCAGAAACGGCCGTCTGGCCTCCATCCAGGCGGCTTCGTCGGCGGTAGAGAGGGCGTCGAGGTCGGCGGGTTGGGCCGCCGGGTCGTCCACCCATTCGCGCAATAGCGGCGAACCGTTGATCAGGTCGATGGCCAGCCGGTCGTACTCGTACTCATAGGGGAAATCGCGCCACAAGGGGTAATCCGGCCAGAGCCGGCGGATGACCTTGAAAGCGAGGCTTTGCAGACGCCACGGACGGAAGGCGGCGTGGTCGTAATGCGGCGCTTCGGCGTGGATGAAGAGGCCGTGGCAAAGCTGGCCGGCGTGCTTGTGGAAGGTCGGCTCGAACCAGCAATCACGCAGCGCGCAGCCGGCGAGCCAATCCGGCGCGAGAGCCCGCATCTCGGCCAGCAGGGCGCGGGCGTCGAGATCGGGCGCGCCAAAAAGCTCCAGGGGCCGTGTGCTGCCGCGTCCTTCCGATAGCGTCGTGCCTTCGAGCATCACCGTGCCCGCATAGGCGCGGGCCATGCCGAGGTTGGGCGCATTCGGGCTGGGGTTGATCCAGGTCCGCTCGCCCAGCGGCCAGCCGTGGCCGGGCGCGGCATCGGGCTGCCAGCCTTGCATCTCGATGACCCGGTAATCGACGTCGAGTTGCAGGGCGGCGATGAACCAGTGGCCGAGTTCGCCCAGGGTCAGACCGTGGCGCATCGGCATCGCCCCCGCGCCGACGAAGCTTTCCCAGCCCTCGCGCAGGGTCAGCCCTTCGACCGGCCGACCCGCCGGATTGGGGCGGTCGAGCAGCCACACCGATTTGCCGTGGGCCGCCGCCGCTTCGAGCACATAGCGCAGCGTGGTGATGAAGGTGTAGATGCGGCAGCCGAGATCCTGCATATCGACCAGCAGCACGTCGAAATGATCGAGCATGGCCGGGGCGGGCCGGCGCACCTCGCCGTACAGGCTGAATACCGGGATGCCGTGGCGCGGATCGCGAAAATCCGGCGACTCCATCATGTTGTCTTGTTTGTCGCCACGCAGGCCGTGCTGCGGCCCAAAGGCGGCGGTGAGCCGGATTTCGGGCAGGGCGGCCAGCGCGTCGAGGGCGTGGTCCAGCCCGGCGGTGACGGAAGCCGGGTGGGCAAGAAGCGCAACGCGGCGGCCAGCCAGCGGGCGGCGCAGGGCGGAATCGGCAAGCAGGCGGTCGAGGCCGGTCTGAAAACGAAGCGTCATGGTTGGGGCAAATCAATGATAAAGGTCTGGCGCTGGTGAAAATCCGGCTGTTCGCCCCCATGCGCCAGCGCCCAATACGCCTTGCCACCGTCGGCGCGCTCGATCACGGCGCTAAGGCCCAGTTGCAAGGGGCCGGTCGGCAGCAGGGCGCGCGGAATCATCGCCCGCAGATCGAAGCCGTCAGGCCGGCGGAAAAAGCCGATTGGCGGCAGCGAGCTTGGCGGCGAGCCGGTTTCATCGCGCCGCCGGTAGTCGGCGAAACGGTATGCCGCCCATTGTCCCGAGGGCGAGAAGTTGAATTCGCGGTAGCTCGGCGAAGCCGCGGCAGCGATAAAAGCCTCGCAGCAGGTATGTCGCCATAGCCCATCCGCCGGGCCGGCGGCCTCGGTCGCGGGCAGGCGGAGCATCGAAGGCTCGCCTTGATAGCGGTAATGCAGTTCCATGCCATCCGGACTCAAGCCGACACCAACCGTCAGCACATCGCCCAGCGGGCCGGGCGTAGCGGGATGAGGATAAAGCGGCTGCGAAATGAGTAGAGAAGCAAGCCGAGAAACGAGCGGCAAAGCGGAGCCTGACACGGCGACGGGATTCCCGAATACAGAAGGCCGACAGTGTAGCCGCCCGGCCAGCCAGGGCAAAACAGGCTCCGGACGCGTGGCATGGCGTGGCGTTTTCGGATAACGTACTTCCTTTTGCACACCTGCTTTTTGGAGACAAAACCATGACGCCGCTCCGCATCGACCTTGCCCAGGACGAGATTCCCAGCCACTGGTACAACGTCGTCGCCGACATGCCCAATCCGCCGTCCCCGCCGCTCGGGGCGGATGGCCAGCCGGTGTCGCGGCAAGCCATGGGAGCGATTTTCCCCGATCCGATCCTGGAGCAGGAAATGAGCGCCGAGCGCTGGATTCCGATTCCCGAGGAGGTGCGCCAGATCTACGCGCAATGGCGGCCTGCGCCGCTGATCCGGGCGCTGCGTCTGGAACAGATGCTGGGCACCCCGGCCAAGATTTTCTTCAAATACGAAGGCGCGTCGCCCGCCGGTTCGCACAAGCCCAATTCGGCGGTGCCGCAGGCCTGGTACAACAAGCTGGCCGGCACGAAAAGGCTGACCACCGAAACCGGCGCGGGCCAGTGGGGCTCGTCGATTGCCTATGCAGGCCAGATGTTCGGCCTGCCGGTGCGCGTTTTCATGGTCAAGGTCAGCTACCAGCAAAAGCCTTTCCGCCGCTCGATGATGCACACCTGGGGCGCCGAGGTTTTCGCAAGCCCAACCGATCTGACCAACGCCGGGCGCGAGGCGCTCGCCGCCGACCCGGCTTGTCAGGGCTCGCTGGGTCTGGCGATTTCTGAGGCGGTCGAGGAAGCGGCCGCCGATCCGCATACCTGCTATACCCTGGGCTCGGTCTTGAACCATGTGCTGCTGCACCAGACGATCATCGGGCTGGAAGCCAAAAAGCAGTTCGAGAAAATCGGCCTGTATCCCGACGTGATTTTCGGCCCCTGCGGCGGCGGTTCGAGCTTTGGCGGCACCGCCTTCCCCTTCCTGGCCGACAAGGCGGCCGGCGACAAGCGGGCGGCCGGGCTGCGCTGCGTGGCCGTCGAGCCGACGTCCTGCCCGACGCTGACCAAGGGCGCTTACACCTACGATTACGGCGACACCTCCGGCTATACGCCCATCATGAAAATGTACACCCTGGGCCACGACTTCATGCCGCCCGGCATTCACGCCGGCGGCCTGCGCTACCACGGCGCGTCGCCGCTCCTGTCGCAGCTGTTCCATGAAAAGCTGATCGAAGCCATCGCCGTGCCGCAGGTCGGCACCTTCGAGGCGGGCGTGCTATTCGCCCGCGCCGAGGGCATCATCCCCGCGCCGGAAGCCTGCCACGGCATCCGCGCCGCCATCGACGAGGCCCTGCGCTGCAAGGCGAGCGGCGAGGCGAAGACCATCCTGTTCTGCCTGACGGGCCACGGCCATTTCGACATGGCCTCCTACGACCGCTTCTTCTCCGGCCAGCTGGAGGATTACGATTACCCGGCCGAAGCCATTGTCGAATCCTTGAAGCATTTGCCCAAGGTCGGCTGACATCGTGAAAATCCTGGTCTTTCTGCTCCTCTTCGCCAATCTGCTGTTTTACGCCTATGGCAACGGCTATCTGGGCAAGCCGGAGCAGCCGGATGCCGGACGCATGGATCGCCAGCTGCGTCCCGACAGCATCCGCATCGTCTCGCGCGGCGAGGAGCCGCCCTTGCCAGCGCCCGAGGAAGACCCGGAAGAAACCCCGCCCCAGGCGGCGAGCGCCCCCGCGCCAGGCACGGCGGCGCTCGCCGACCCCACCCGGGCCTGCCTCTTCTGGGAACAACTGCCGGCGGCCGAGGCCGACCGCCTCGCCTCGCTGCTCGGCAGCCGCTTTTCCGTTTTCACGGTAAATAGAACCGATGGCGGCGAGAATGGCGGCTGGTGGATTTACATCCCGCCCTTGGCAAACAAGGCCGAGGCCGACAAGAAGGCGGGCGAATTGCGCCAACTGGGCATAACCGACTATTTCGTCGTCCAGGAAGGCCCCAATCGCTTTGCCATTTCGCTTGGCGTCTTTTCCGGCGAAAAGGGCGGCCAGGACCGCTTGAGCGAACTGAAGAACAAGGGCGTCCGCTCCGCCCGCCTGATGCAACGGCCGGGCAAGGACGGCACGATCAGCCTCAAGGCCGAGGGGCCGGCGGCGGATCGGGCGGCGCTGCTCGGCGCGGTGATCAGCGGCGGCCTCGCGAAGCCCGCAGAGCGGCATTGCCCGTGAGCCCCTTCGTCGTCGGCCTGACCGGCGGCATCGGCAGCGGCAAGAGCCGGGTCGGCGAATTATTCGTCGAGCGCGGGGCGGCGCTGGTCGACACCGACGCCATCGCCCATCAACTGACCGGGCCGGGCGGCGCGGCGATGCCGGCCTTGCTGGCCGAATTCGGCGCGCCGGTGGCGGATGCAGAGGGCGCTCTCGACCGCGCCGCGATGCGCCGGCTGGTTTTCGCCGATCCCGCGCGGCGCCGCCGCCTGGAAGCCATCCTGCATCCGATGATCCGGCAGGAAGCGGATCGCCGCTGCCGGGAGGCGCTCGCACCCTATGTGATGCTCGCGGTGCCGCTGTTGGTCGAGAGCGGCGCGTATCGCGAACGCTGCCAGCGCGTTCTGGTCGTCGATTGTCCGGAAGCGCTGCAAATCGCCCGTGTCATGGCGCGCAGCGGATACGATGAAAACGCCGTGCGCGCCATCATGGCCACCCAGGCGACGCGGGCCGAGCGCCTGGCCGCGGCCGACGATGTGATTGTCAATGACGGCGATTTTTCCGCGCTCGCGGCACAAGTGGATGCGCTGCACCAGAAATACCTGCAATTTTTAGCGGAGACACCTAAAGCAAACTCTTGAGATTTGCTTGCAAATGCCTCAAAATTGGGGAAATTTTCGTTTTTCGGACACTGGCGGCGTGATTATCTACGAATACCCGTTTAACGAACGCATTCGCACGCTGCTGCGTTTGGAATACCTGTTCGAGAAAGCCGCGTATTTCACGCAGAGCGACGGCTCTCTCGAACATCACACGGCGCTGGTCGCCCTGTTCGAACTGCTCGATGTCGCCGGTCGCGTCGATCTCAAGATGGATCTGATCCAGGAACTCGAAAGGCAGCGCCAGACCCTCTTGGCCTATCGCAATAATCCCGACATTTCCGAAGAAGCGCTGTCCGGCGCCCTCTACGAAATCGAGCAATCCTCGGCCGCGCTCCTGGCCATGAACGGCAAGCTGGGCCAGCAGTTGCGCGACAACGACTGGCTGATGAGCATCAAGAGCCGCGCCGCCATTCCCGGCGGCGTCTGCGAATTCGACCTGCCCTCGTATCACTGGTGGCTGCATCGCAGCCCCGAAGTCCGGCGCGAGGCGCTCGACGCCTGGATCCATACCATGACCTCGATGCACGAAGCCGCCGCCATCGTGCTGCGCCTCTTGCGTTCGAGCGGCCGGCCCAAGAGCTACGCCGCCACCGCCGGTCAGTTCCACCTCAACCTGGGCGGCACCGCAGCGCAAATGGTGCGCGTTTCCGTCACTGGCGAACACCCGGCGATTCCGGAAGTCAGCGCCAACAAATACTTCCTGAATATCCGCTTCACCCAGCCGCCCCGCGACGACATCAAGGCGCGCGGCTACGAGGGCGACGTGCCCTTCGATCTGACCTTCTGCAATCTGTAATGGCTCTCCCGCGCAAGGTCCGTTGCCCGCAATGCGGCGGAGAATCCCCGTGGTCGCCGGAAAACCCGTGGCGTCCCTTTTGCTCCGAGCGTTGCAAGCAAATCGACCTGGGCGCCTGGGCCAGCGACGCCTACCGCATTCCGGTTCAGGGCAGCTTGGATGAGGGCGAGGGCGAACTCCCGTCGGCTGAACTTCCGGCCAACTGAACCACCCGCCGCGCATCAGCCCTACCAGCCGCGCATCAGCGCAATGCCATGCGCGCCCGCGGCTTGAGCGGCGGGCAGCAGATCGTGGCGCAGCCCGCCCAGGGCGAATACCGGCAAGCTGTTACCGGCCAGACGCCGGGCGAATTCCTGCCAGCCGAGGCCCGGATTTTCCGGATGGCTGGGCGTGGGCAGCGCGGGGCCGAGCAGCGCGTAATCCAGTTCCAGTTGGCCTGCCCGGGCGATTTCGGCGGCATCGTGGCAGGATGCGCCAACCCAGGCGAAATCTGGCCGGCGCGTAGAAGCCGCCAGCGCCGTGGATGACAGATGCAGGCCGTCGGCCCCGACCCGGCGGGCGAGTTCGGCATCGTCATTGACAAGCACCAGCGCGCCAGCGGCGCGGGCCAGACGCATCACCGCCTCGGCAAAACCCAGGCGCTCGGCCAGCGGCAGCCCCTTGTCGCGCAACTGGATCAAGCCCAGGCCCGGCGCTTTTCCCAGCGCGGCTTCGAGACGTTTCAACTGAGTTTCGACGCCCTCGATCTCGGCCATCGTGATGGCCATCGTGGTCGGCAGGCTGAGCGCCTTCAGAATCGGACCATTGGCCGGCAGGATCGGAGAGACGCAAGATGGCGCGCCGCATGCCTGCCATTCCACCGCCGTATGTTCGAGCGGCGCGGTAATGCCGATTTCGCCCGCCCAAGCGGTGACGCGCCAAAAATGGAGGCGCACCGTCGCGTGCGGGTAGGTGAATTGCCGGGTCAGCCACGGCGAACAATCGGTCACGCCGATGCCCAGTTCCTCCTCCAATTCGCGCACCAGGGCCTCGCGCACACTTTCGCCGGCTTCCAGCTTGCCGCCGGGGAACTCCCAGTAACCGGCGTAGACCTTGCCTTCTGGCCGCTGGGCGAGCAGGAATTCGCTCGCCCCCGCGCGCGCCCCGGCGCGCAGCAGAACAGCGGCGGCGACTTCGACGACCGGCGGCGTCATGGATTATTTCGCCGGCCAGCCAGATCGCGGGCGAATTGCCAGGCCACGCGGCCGGAACGAGAACCCCGGCCCAGCGCCCAATTCAGCGCCTCGCGCTCGCTGCCGGCGATGCTCGCTTCATCCACGCCGAAATGGCGCAGCCAGTGGCGGACGATGGCCAGGTAATCCTCCTGGCTGAAGGGATAGAAGGAAATCCACAGGCCGAAGCGCTCGGATAGCGAGACTTTTTCCTCGGTCGCTTCGCCCGGGTGGATTTCGCCATCGACCCGGGTGTTTTCCAGATTTTCCGAAAAATACTCGGGCATCAGGTGGCGGCGGTTGGAGGTGGCGTAAATCAGCACATTGTCCGGCGGCGCCGCGATCGAGCCGTCGAGCACCGATTTCAGCGCCTTGTAGGCGGTTTCGCCCGCCTCGAAGGACAGGTCGTCGCAAAAAATGATGAAGCGTTCCGGACGCCCGGCGACGAGATCGACGATATCGGCCAGATCGAGCAGATCGTCCTTGTCCACCTCGATCAGGCGCAGGCCCTGGGCGGAAAATTCGTTGAGCGCCGCCTTGACCAGCGAGGATTTGCCGCAGCCGCGCGCGCCGGTCAGCAGCACATTGTTGGCCGGCTGGCCGGCGACGAACTGGCGGGTGTTGAGGACGATCCTCTCCTTCTGGGGGTCGATATGCTCAAGATCGGCAAGCCGGATCGGGTGCGGCTGGCGCACCGGCTGCAAGCCGCCCCGCCCCTGGCGCTTCTGCCAGCGAAAGGCGACCGCGCCTTGCCAGTCGATCGGCGCAATGGGCGGCGGCAGCACGGCTTCGAGCCGGCCAAGAACGGCCTCGGCGCGATGGAGCAGCGCTTCGTAGAAGCGAGGGTCGGGAGTGTCGGGGGTGGCAGGCATCGGGCGGGTATACTTTGGGCGAAACGCTAAACTCTAACGAAAGCCATGTCCCCAATACAAGCCATCCTCGCCCTTGCCATCCTGTTGCTTGCCGGTTGTTCCACCCTGTCGCCCGAGCCGGCGTCGCCAAACTGCCCGCCCTCTGCCGCCTGTCCGAGTTGCCCGCCGCCCGCCGCCGAAACGCCGGGCACGCCGCAGTCCTTTTCGCGCACCCTGGAAGTCGCCGACTGGAGCGAACTGCCGGGCTGGCAGGATGACGACGTGGCTGCCGCCTGGCCGGCCTTTCTGCAATCCTGTCGCGGCCTGATGGGTCGGCCCCGCGGCGAGGAATGGAAGCGCGTCTGCGAGCTGGCCCGCGAACTTGGCGAGCGCCCCGGCTTCGATGCCCGCACCTTCTTCGAGGACAATCTGCGGCCCTATGCCGTCATCGCTGGCGATGGCGGCGTCAGCGGCACGGTCACCGGCTATTACGAGCCATTGTTGCGCGGCAGCCGCCAGCCGGCCCGGGGCTTCAAGGAGCCCGTGCTGGGCGTGCCCGACGATCTCCTCAACATCGACCTGTCGGCCCTCTTTCCCGAACTGAAGGACAAGCGTCTGCGCGGGCGCATCGAAGGCAAGCGCGTGGTGCCCTACTGGACGCGGGCCGAGATTGTCAGTCGCGGCAAGAACATTCCCGCCCGAACGCTCCTCTACGTGGATGACGCCGTCGAGCTCTTTTTCTTGCAGGTGCAGGGTTCCGGACGGGTGCGCCTGGCCGATGGCAGCCTGGTGCGTCTCAATTACGCCGACCAGAACGGCCATCCCTACCAGTCGATCGGCCGCCTCTTGGTCGAGCGCGGCGAACTCAAGCTCGAAGAAGCCTCGATGCAGGGCATACAGGCCTGGGCGCGCGCCAATCCGGCTCGTCTCGACGAACTCCTGAACAGCAATCCGAGCTACGTTTTCTTCCGCGAAATGCCGGACAGCCAGGATGGCCCGATCGGCGCCCTGGGCGTGCCCTTGAGCGCCGAGCGCAGCATCGCCATCGACCCGCGCTCGGTGCCGCTGGGCGCGCCGGTTTTTCTCTCCACCACGCGCCCCAATTCGGCAGAGCCGCTGAACCGCCTGGTCCTGGCCCAGGACACCGGCGGCGCGATCAAGGGCGCGGTGCGCGCCGATTTCTTCTGGGGCTTCGGCAAGGCCGCCGGCCAACTGGCCGGGCGCATGAAGCAGAGCGGCCGGATGTGGGTGCTGCTGCCCATCGAGTCCGCCCCGAACTGAGGAAGGCCGATACGCGAAGAAGCGCGCGGCAAAAGCTCCCTCGCGCTTGTAATGCTTAAGGAAAAATGATGATTGGTGCATCGGTATCGCTCGTTCCCTTATCGCTCGCGCATGTAGACGATTTCTCGCGCTATTCAGGGGATATCTCGCTGTGGACATGGTGGTTGCGCAAACCGCCGATCGACGTCGAGACCATGCGCCGCGAAGTGGAATTGGCGCTTGAGCAACAGCGAAACGGGCGGCGCACGCCTTTTTCGATCTTTCATCACGCGCGCCAGGAACACATTGGCAGCACGTCGCTATGGGATATCGACCCCATCAATCGCTCTCTGGAAATTGGATCGACCTGGCTCGCGACGCCCTTCCATCGGAGCGGCGTCAATCGCGAATGCAAGGCATTGCTCCTTGCTCACGCCTTCGAAGCGCTAAAGATGAATCGGGTCGTTTTTCAGACCGACGAACTGAATGTCAGATCACGACGGGCGATTGAGAAACTCGGGGCAAGGTTTGAGGGCGTTGCGCGGGAAAACACGGTGGTGTGGGACGGACGGGTAAGGTCTTCCGCCATTTACAGCCTGCTACGCAGCGAATGGAAGCCCGATATGTAGAACGGGACTGGACAAACAATGCCCTCTTGCCGTGAAATGGTTGGATTGACCATCCCGCATCCGGAGAACCGCATGGCCACCCGCCAAAAAAATGCCGCCCCAACGCCCGCCCCCGCCACCCCCAAGGCGCCGCCCCGCGCCCGCCCAAGCGCCCGGGGCGATATCGCGCCCCAACTGAGCGCCGCCGGCATCGAGGGCTTTACCGTGCAGGCGGCGGCCGAAGGCGCGCAGGAAACGAAACTGGGCGCCATGCAGGATGTCATCAGCGGGCTGCCGGCCGAGGAATCGGTCGCCCTGCTCAAGGGCCTGCTCAAGCAGCAGCGCATCGAGTTCGACATGCTCTCCGCCAACCCGGACGAAGAACTGGCCAGCGACTGGCGAACCGGCGGCTACCCGTACAAGAACCTGATGCAGCGGCGCAATTATGAAAGGCAGAAATACCGGCTACAGGTCGAACTCCTGAAATTGCAAGCCTGGGTCAAGGAAACCGGGCAGAAGGTCGTGATTTTGTTCGAGGGCCGCGACGCGGCCGGCAAGGGCGGCACCATCAAGCGCTTCATGGAACATCTGAATCCACGCGGCGCCCGCGTCGTGGCGCTGGAAAAGCCCTCGGAAACCGAGCGCGGCCAGTGGTATTTCCAGCGCTATGTGCAGCACCTGCCGACCGACGGCGAGATCGTGCTGTTCGACCGCTCCTGGTACAACCGCGCCGGCGTCGAGCATGTCATGGGCTTTTGCACCGAGCAGGAATATGCCGAGTTCGTCCGCCAGGCGCCGGAATTCGAGCGCATGCTGGTCAGAAACGGCACGCATCTGATCAAGTTCTGGTTCTCGGTCAGCCAGGAAGAACAACGCCGGCGCTTTCGCGAGCGCAAGGTGCATCCGCTCAAGCAGTGGAAGCTCTCGCCGATCGACATGGCCTCGCTCGACAAATGGGATGACTACACAAGGGCCAAGGAAGCCATGTTCTTCCACACCGACACGGCCGATGCGCCATGGACGGTGATCAAGTCCAATTGCAAGAAGCGGGCGCGCTTGAACGCCATGCGCTACATCCTGCACAAGCTGCCGTACAAGAACAAGGACACCGAGCGCATCGGCAACCTCGACCCCCTGATCGTCGGCCGCGCCAATGTGGTCTACGAGCGCGGCGAACACCAGGGCGTGCCGATTCTCTAATTAATCCCCCATCCCGGCCTTCCCCCGCAAGCGGGGGAAGGGGTCGCCGGACTCAGTGAAACGGCTTTACTTCTTACGCGGCGGCGGGACGTCGGTGCAGGAGCCGTGGGCGACTTCGGCGGCCATGCCGATGCTTTCGCCAAGCGTCGGGTGCGGGTGGATGGTCTTGCCGATATCGACGGCATCGCAGCCCATTTCGATGGCGAGTGCGACCTCGCCGATCATGTCGCCAGCCGAGGGGCCGACGATGGCGCCGCCGATGATGCGATGGGTTTCGGCGTCGAAGAGGAGCTTGGTGAAGCCGTAGTCCGCGCCATTGGCGATGGCCCGGCCCGAGGCGGCCCAGGGGAATTTCGCGGTTTCGACCTTGCGCCCTTCCCTTTTCGCCTCATCCTCGGTGATGCCGACCCAGGCGACTTCCGGATGGGTGTAGGCAACGCCGGGGATGACCTGGGCGTCGAAGGCGGATTTGTGGCCGGCTGCGACCTCGGCCGCGACATGGGCTTCATGCACCGCCTTGTGAGCCAGCATCGGGTTGCCGACAATGTCGCCGATGGCGAAGATGTGCGGCACATTGGTCCGCATCTCTTTATCGACCGGGATGAAGCCGCGCTCATCGACCATGACGCCGGCCTTGTCGGCGGCGATCTTGCGGCCATTGGGCGAGCGGCCGGCGGCTTGCAGAATCATGTCGTACTTGACCGCTTCCGCCGGCGCAGCTTCGCCTTCAAACTTGACCCAGAGGCCGTCTTCCCTGGCTTCGACGGCGACCGTCCTGGTTTTCAGCATGATCTTGTCGAAGCGCTTGAGATTCTGCTTTTCCCAGACCTTGACCGCGTCGCGG
>Ga0209737_10003155_pt1 | contig 11514 bp, 7 predicted proteins | sample TergutCu122P3_FD_187284 | JGI IMG/M metagenome (GOLD analysis project Ga0209737, IMG submission 187284) | Cubitermes ugandensis P3 segment gut microbial communities from Kakamega Forest, Kenya - Cu122 P3 (SPAdes) (version 2) | ecosystem: Host-associated > Arthropoda: Insects > Digestive system >...
ACGCCTCCTTGCTTCCTGGAATCTGCACCATTTCGACGCCGCGACCCTGCCGTCAGTGATAAGGCGAGTGCGATAGCGGCGCAGGGGGCTCGGCCCCCTCAAAAAAATAGGACTCGACAGCCCCGGGGGGATATCGTTAGAAAGCGCGGGTTGTGTTGGGTGGATTTGTGCCATGGATGCGGAGAGCGAGGAAAGATGAGCCAGAGTTATTCTGCCAAGGATATTGAGATACTTGAGGGTCTGGAGGCGGTGCGGCTTCGTCCTGGCATGTATATTGGGTCGACGGGCAAGAGCGGCCTGCATCATTTGCTGTGGGAGATTGTGGATAATGCTGTCGATGAGGCGATGAATGGCTATGCGCGGTGCATTGACGTGACGCTTCACGAGGATGGGTGTTCGATGACGGTGACGGATGACGGGCGCGGGATTCCTGTCGACGAGCATCCGGTGGCCAAAGAGAGCGTGCTGCAGGTGATTTTGACGCGCCTTCATGCGGGCGGGAAGTTTGGCAACAACAATTATCGCACGAGCGGCGGTTTGCATGGCGTGGGGTCGAGTGTCGTCAATGCGCTGAGTTCCGAGTTTCGGGTTCGGGTCGAGCGCGATGGCGGAATTTTTGAGCAGCGCTATGCGCGAGGTGTGCCGCAGACGCCGGTGCGCCGTGTGGGGCAGAGCCGCGTGACGGGGACGAGCGTTTTTTTTCGCCCTGATGAGGAGATTTTCCCAGAGGTTCAGTTTGATTCCGACCTCATTCGCGAGCACCTTGAGGTGAAAGCCTATATTTTGAGCGGCCTTAAGATACGCTATGAGGACAAGGTTCGTGGCACGCGTGAGGTGTTTTGCTTTTCGGGCGGCCTTTCGGATTTGGTCACGCACATGGCGGCGTCGGCCGAGACGGATCGTATTCATGGCGATATCTGTGTGATCGAGCGAGAGGAGGCCGCGCAGGGCCGTTTTGTGGTGGCACTTTGCTGGTGTGAGAAGCGCCAGGAGGTGGTACAGAGTTTTGTCAATGCGATTCCGACGCCGGATGGCGGGACGCACGAGGCGGCGCTTCGCGATGGCGTGCTGCGGTCGGTGAAGGAGTACATGGAGAGCCATGGGATGGTGCCCAAGGGGGTAAAAATCGAAGCAGCCGATACGCGCGAGGGGCTGTTTGGGGCCATCAGCCTTTTTATCGCCAATCCGCAGTTTCAGGGGCAAACGAAAGGCCGCCTTGGCAATACAGAGGTGAGAACCTGGATATCGAACGCGGTCAAGAATGGCGTAGAGACGTTCTTTAGCACGCATCCGAAGGCAGCGCAGGCGGTAGGTGCGCAGGTGGTGCTGGCGGCGCGTGCACGTCAGGCGGCGCGTCAGGCGGCGCTTAATGTGACGCAGTCTGTTCGCACGACGCGCAAGCTCAATCTGCCCGGAAAACTTGCCGAGTGTTCGTCGAACAATCCCGAGGAGTGCGAGCTTTTTGTGGTCGAGGGCGACAGCGCAGGCGGCTCGGCCAAGCAGGGGCGCGATCGCCGCACGCAGGCGATTTTGCCGCTTCGCGGCAAGGTGCTGAATGCCGAAAAAGTCTCCTTCGAAAAAGTCGCTCAAAACAGCGAACTCTGTGATATCGCCAGTGCCCTCGGATGCTCGCTGGGGAAGGGATTCTCACTCGATAAACTGCGCTATAAGAAGGTCATTGTGCTGGCAGATGCCGACAGTGACGGGCACCACATCTCGACCCTCCTGCTGACGTTCTTCTATCGTCACATGCGGCCGCTGATCGATGCCGGTTGCGTGTATCTGGCACAGCCGCCGCTCTTTCGCATCGACATCGGCAAGAATACCTATTGGGTGCTGGACGAGAAGGAGCGCGACGCCGTGCTTCGCAAACACAAAAAGAAAATCGACGAAGTGCAGATTTCACGCTTTAAAGGGCTGGGCGAAATGATGCCGCAGTCGCTCTTCGAAACGACACTCAATCCCAAAACACGGCGTCTGCTGCGCGTAGAAATCCTGCCCGAAGACGAAGCACAAACAGAAAACGTCATGTCCGAACTCATGGGCCGCTCGCCAGAACCTCGCTTCAAATTCATCATGGCAAACGCCGAAGACGCCGACGCTTTGGATGTTTAGTTTTTATTTTGTGGGGGAGCATTGCTCCCCCACACCCCCTGCAATGCTGCGCATTGCTTGTGGGTAGAGGGCGAAGCGCGTCGTTTGTGGCGGAATTTTGTCGCTTTTTGGGAAGGGCCTGTCGCCTTCGGACGACGAATTTGTGAGAGGGCACTGAGGGGGCGATTTTAAATAGCATTTCTAAGTCAAAAGTGGGTTTACATTGTCACATCGTCAATCATCGACGCGAAAACCACCCCGGCGCTCCAAGGCGGGGAATTAAGATACGTGCTTCATTTTTGCTCGCCATGCGAGATATGTAGCTTCAACGATGCCGTCTGCCACTTCATCCAAAGCGATACGCAGTATCGCAGGGGGTGTGTGGGAGCTGGCTCCCCCACAAAAAAGAAAAAAATGCGAAAATGGAATTTTACGGCGGGTCCTTCGACGCTTCCTGAGGGTGTGTTGAGGGTGGCGCAGGCGGCGATTTGGGATGTGGGGTTGGGTGCGGGCATTCTTGAGGTGAGCCATCGGTCGGCCTATTTTGATGGGCTGATGCACGAGTTGGAGGAGAAGTTTCGGCGTCTTGGGGGTATTTCTGATGCCTATGATGTGCTTTTTCTTCAGGGTGGGGCAACGCTTCAGTTTAGCCAGATTCCCTATGCTTTGACGCGTCCTGGCGATCACATCGATTGCCTGCACACGGGGTTCTGGACTCGCCATGCCATGCGCGATGCGGCACGCTATACATCGGTGCACTATGCCTATGACGGCTCGAAGGATGGGTTTGACCATATCCCGGAGGCTGGGGAGATTGCGTATAGCGAAGGGGCGAGGTATGTGCATTATTGCGCGAACAACAGCTTTTTGGGGACGGAATGGGCGCATCCGCCGCGTGCGCAGGCCCCACTCGTCGCCGATATGAGCAGCAATCTCTTTAGCCGCCTACTTGATGTCGATGCGCACAGTCTGATTTTTGCGTCGGCGCAGAAGAACCTCGGCATGGCGGGGTGTTGCGTGGTGATCGTGCGGCGCGACTTTTTGGAGGCAAACCTTGGGCCGAATTTGGGGTCGATGTTCGATTACCGCCGGCTGGCCGAGGCGCGATCCATGCTCAATACACCGCCAACTTTTGCCCTGTTTGTCATGAAAGAGGTTTTGGTGTGGATCGAATCGCGCGGCGGGCTGGCAGGTGTTGGTGCCGAGAATCGCGTCAAAGCGGCCATCGTGCGCGAAGCTATTGATGCGACGGGCGGTTTCTTTTGCCACATTGGACGAGCCGACAGCCGTTCCCAGGTGACGGTGTGCTTTCGTTCGCCCAGTGCCGCGCTGGATGAGGCCTTCGCGGCTGAAGCCGAGGCGCTGGACATGATTGGCCTTCGTGGCCACCGAGAAACAGGCGGCCTTCGGGCATCGCTCTTTAATGCACTCCCGCGCGAGGCCTGCCTGGCACTGGCAGAACATATCCTGGATTTCGCCTGCCGCATGGGGTAGTTTTCTTTTTTCGGGGGAGCTTGCTCCCCCGAACCCCCTGCAATGCCTTTGGCATTGCTTGTGGGTGGAGTGGCAGACGGCTTCGTTAAAGCCAAAACCTTTGCATGACCGACCATTGCTATCCGAAGGTGATAATCTCTTCTCCAAAATCGATAAACTTCGCCACAAACGTTTTACTTGGCCTCTTCACCACAAGCGATACGAAGTATCGCAGGGGGTGTGGGGTAACTGGTTCCCCCACAAAAAAAGAAAAAAGGTTGCTGCTTATGTCGATAGAAGTGATGCCGGTGTTGGCGGATGAGGTTGGTCGTTTTCTTCATGTGGTGTTGGTTGAGCCTGAGATTCCGCCCAACACGGGGACGATTGCGCGTCTTTGTGCGGGGACGAACACGCATTTGCATTTGGTCAAGCCGATGGGGTTTGAGCTTGACGATACGAAGCTCAAGCGAGCGGGGCTTGACTACTGGCCGAACGTTCGACTGAGTGTGCACGAGAATTTTGAGGCGGTTTCGGCGATTTTTTTGCGCGATAAGATGCATTTGTTTACGACCAAGGCGTTGCGCCGGTATACGGATGTTGGGTATGCCCTGGGGGATGCACTCGTGTTTGGCTGTGAGACGCGCGGCTTGCGGGCATCGATTCTTGGGGCTTATGCTGACCGGTGCGTGACGCTGCCGATTGAGAAGGGGCATATCCGCAGTCTGAATCTGGCAACGGCTGCGGGGATTGGTCTGTATGAGGCGTTGCGGCAGCTGGATTTTGCACCCATAGGGGGAGAACGATGATTGGATTTCTTCGTGGGGTGGTGATTGATTTGGGTGCGGATGAGGTGATCATCGAAGCGAGTGGCGGCGGTGTGGGCTACCGGGTATTGGTGACAGGACGAGAGCTGGGTGGGCTTGGGTTAGGGCAGGAAGTGTCTTTGCATATCAGCACGCAGGTCCGCGAGGATGCCATTTTGTTGTATGGTTTTCGGACGCGGGATGAGCGGACGCTGTTTACAAAACTCATTTTGGTGAATGGGGTGGGGGCGAAGCTGGCGTTGTCGATCATGAATGCGTTGGCGCCTGGGGAGCTCCAGAGGGCAGTATTGTCGAAGAATACGGGGGTGCTGCGTCAGATTTCGGGGGTTGGCCCCAAGGTTGCTCAACGTTTGGTGCTTGAACTGGAAAGCCTCCTCAGCGGGTGTGCGTTTTCTGATTTTTCGCCGCTACCCGCTCAGAAGATTGGGCAGTCATCGCATGCGGATACGCGTTCGGCTTTGGCCAATCTTGGATTCAGCGAATCTTCGATTGAGGCAGCGATGCAGGCGCTGGATGCGTTGGAGGAAAGCATGAGCGTGGAAGAGGAGATTCGGTGGGCGCTTAGCCAGATGAAGACGAGGTAGGGGAAATGGCAGAATTGATTCGTGACAATGCAACGCTTCATCCGGTGTCGAGTTGTGTGGATGTGGGGCTTCAGGAGACGCTTCGGCCTCTTTCGTTTGAGGAGTATGTTGGGCAGCGCGCGGAGGTCGATAACATCCGCGTCTTTGTCGAGGCGGCGCGGATGCGGCGTGAGCCGCTGTGTCACCTGCTTTTGTCGGGGCCGCCAGGGCTTGGCAAGACGACGCTTGCGCAGATTTGTGCCCGGGAGCTTGGGGTCAGCCTCAAGATGACCTCTGGCCCTGCCATCGAGAAGAAGGGCGATTTGGCAGGCATGCTTACGTCGCTTGAGCCCATGGATGTTCTTTTTATCGACGAGATCCACCGCCTCAATCCTGCAATCGAGGAGAACCTGTATCCGGCGATGGAGGATTTTTGCTTTGATGTGATCATCGGCGAGGGGCCGCATGCGCGGTCGATTCGACTGGACTTGCCAAAGTTTACGCTGATTGGGGCAACGACGCGAACTGGGCTTTTGACGGGGCCTTTGCGCGACAGGTTTGGGCACATCGCGCGGCTGGATTATTACGGCGATGAGGATTTGGCCAAAATCGTGCGCCGTTCGGCCAATCTGTTGCACATTCCCATCGAAGAGGAGGCAGTCCTGGAGATTGCGCGCCGTGCTCGGGGGACACCACGCATTGCAAACCGGCTTTTGTCGCGGCTTCGGGATTTTGCCAATGTCCTTGGAAAGGGAACCCTGTCAAAGGCGCTGGCTGACGAGAGCCTCTCAAAGCTCGGCATAGATGCCGCAGGGCTTGACCGCATGGATTACCGCATCTTATCGGCGATTATCGAAAAATTCGGAGGCGGGCCGGTGGGGGTGGATACGCTTTCGGCGGCCACGGGCGAACATCGCAATACGCTCGAAGATGTCTACGAACCCTTTTTGCTGCAACAGGGATATATTCAGCGAACGCCCCGCGGGCGCATGGCAACGGCGCGAGCCTACCGGCATCTTGGATTCGAGCCTCCCGAACTGGGTGGAGGTGTTTGCCAGGTGGATTTATTTTAGTGTTTTTTCTTTTTTTGTGGGGGAGCCAGCTCCCCCACACCCCCTGCGATGCGTAGCATCGCTTGTGTGTAGTGGCGAAGTGTATCGTTGCAATGCTGCGCATTGCTTGTGGCGGGATCGTGTAGTGGGCAGAATAAAATCATTCATCGCGAAATTTTTGCTGAATCGTGCTTAAGTGTGTTTAGCTTGCTTCGGTGCTTGAGCGTCAATGCGTGCAGAGTGGGGCTGTGGCGCAGGGCTCCCGCAAAGTCGTTTGATTGGCATATTTCCTCAGTTTTTTGACATATAGGTTTATAGTTCAGCCCCGCCAGGGCTGATAGAAAGGGGTGCGCTATCCGCCGGTTGCGCTTCGCTCCACCGGCGGTTATTTACATTGAGCACCTCCGGTGCTCTAGTAGACGAAATAACGCAGCAATATCAATGCACTTTGACTTTGCGGGAGCCCTGGGCTGTAGTGGGGCTGATTTAGGAGCATAACGATGAGCATGCCAAATGAAGCGGATAAAATTCGTCGCCAGGTCAAGGCACTTGTTGTGCGTGCGGTGATGGATGGGAAGCTGGAGGACATTGATCGCATTGCGGTGAGTCTGCGTCCAAAGAATGGCCCTTCGTCGCGGTGTTGTGTGTATAAGGACAGGGCGGCGATTCGATATCGTTGCATGGCGTTGTTGGGTTTTCGTCTTGGGGACGAGGAGGATGAGCCCAGGCTGTTGTCGGATTATGCGCGCGAGGCTTTGGAGCGCTATGAATCGGACATCAGGCCGAGGGAGCCGTTTCTTACGGTCATGACGATGGGTTGCAGTGCATGTCTTGAGTCCCAGACCATCGTGACCAATCTTTGCCGGGGGTGTTTTGCGCGTCCGTGTACGACGGTTTGCCGCAAGGATGCTATCAGTGTTCAGAACGGGCGAGCGATCATTAATAGGGAGCATTGCGTGGATTGTGGCTTATGCACGCGAGTGTGTCCATATAAGGCAATTGTGTCGATGCCATTGGCGTGCCATGATGCCTGCCCGGTCGATGCGGTTAAGAAGGATTCGTTCGGACGAGTTTTTATCGATCATGCGTTGTGCATTCATTGTGGGAAGTGTGTGACGGCGTGTCCCTTTGCGGCGATTATAGAGTGTTCCGAGCTTATTGATGTCCTGGCGGCGATCAAGTCCAAACGTAAGCCAGTGATAGCGATGCCTGCACCGTCCCTGGCGGGCATTTTCCCTGGCACGATGGGGCAGATCACGGCTGCGCTTCGAAAGGCGGGGTTTGATGAGGTTTATGATGTGAGTGCCGGCGCCGAGCTGACAAGTAAGGTTGAAGCCCATGAGTTTTCGGAACGCATGGAGGGGGGGGCGCCGTTTATGACGACGTCCTGCTGTCCTGCCTGGATCGAAGCGGTGAAGAAACATATCCCGGAGATGCTCCCGTTTGTCTCGGATGCGGGGACGCCGATGCAGTATACAGCCGATTTGGCGCGCAAGGATTATCCCGATGCGACAGTGGTGTTTATCGGTCCGTGTCATGCAAAGCGCGTGGAGGCTTTGCGCGATGCGCGCGTGGATTATGTGTTGACGGTAGATGAGCTGGAAGCGATCTTCAGGGCAATGGAGATCGATATCGAAGGCCTCGAAGCGATGAAACCTGCGGCCACGGGGAAGCGTTCCGGGCGAGGTTTTGCGGTAACCGGGGGCGTTTCCCGGGCGGTGTCCTCTTATTTAGAAAAGCCCGATACCCTGCGAGCCATGCCGATTCAAAACCTCGACGCCAAGCAGATCAAGCTCATGAAGGCGTTTGCCAAGTCGAAAAAGGCGCAGGGCTTTAACCTGATCGAGGTAATGGCTTGCGAGGGCGGTTGTGTGGGCGGCCCGTCGAGCCTTGTGGTGGCAGAAAAGGCGGCCAAAAAGGTGCAGGCGCTTTTGGATGAGGAGCCTTTATAGCATTTTCTTATGTGGGGGAACTTGTTCCCCCACACCCCCTGCGATATTTCATATCGCTTTGGGTAAAGGGCAAAATGTTATTGTTTGTGGCGACATATCTCGCCTTGCGAACAGAAGAAACGCTGTCTGCTTGTGTCATAATTTAAGCTGAAATTGTGTCACTGGCAATTTGCCGTCTTTGCATCATCCTCTATTCGCAAAGTTGGGCAGATGGCCAAAAACAACGATGCGTTTCGCCCTCTACCCACAAGCAATGTCTGTAGGGGCAGATAATATCTGCCCAGCAGGGGGTGCGGGGACTCCCCCTGTCGGCAAAATCTCCCTCTTCGAGGGAGGTGCCGACATCCCCCTCAAAGAGGGGGAACAAGTTCCCCCGCAAAAAACTACAGAGTTGCATGCAAAAAGCGGCCGCTGCCTGGGGAGGCGGAGAATTTACCGTCTTCGAGGATGGTTTCGCCTCGTCGCATGACGTGGACGATTTTGCCTCTGGCCTGTTTTCCGTGGAATGGGGAGTAGCCGGCGAAGCCGTGGAGGGCATTTTCGTTCAGGGTGTAGCACTCGTCTTTGATGAGGAGGATGTCTGCGTCGAAACCTGGCAGGAGGGCGCCTTTGTGCGGCCAGAGGCCATAGATTTTGGCGGGGGATTCGGCCAGGAGACGAGCGATTTGTGGCCAGGTGATGCCAGGCACGGCGGCTGTGAGCGGCAGAAGGGTTTCGAGGCCCGGGAGTCCGCCCGGGGAGTTTTGGGGATCATGGCGTTTTTGGGCGCGCGTGTAGGCGCAGTGATCTGTGACGAGGCATGAGACGTCGCCGTTTTGCACGGCGCTTTGGAGGTCGTCGTTGTCGGTTTGGGTTCGCAGCGGGGGCTGGAGGATGAAGCGCCAGGGCTCGGGGGAGGTGTAGTTGTCCTCCTGCCGAAGGTACAGGTATTGCGGGCAGGTTTCGTTATAGACGGCCTGGCCTTCGCGTCGTGCTGCGCTCACGAGGCGCGCCGTTTCTGCGCACGAGTTGTGCGCAATGACAACTTTGGCTTTGGCATAGGCGGCAAGCCGGAGCATGCGCTGTGCCGCTTCGGTTTCGGCAATGGCCGGACGCATGTCGGGGTAGCATCGCCAGGGCGCATGGGCTTCGTGGCGGGTTTTCTCGGCCGTAACGATGGCATCGTTCTCACAATGGATGAGCGTGATGAGGCCGTTTTGGGCGGCAACCTGAAGGATGGCCAGGATGGCCTCATCGTCGAGGTAGTAGTTGGGCCGGTAGGTCGTGTAGATTTTGAGCGACGAAATCCCCCACGAGGGGCACTGGGCGATGGCCTGAAGCGTTTGGGGCTTTGCATCCAGGGCAGTCATGTGAAAGGTGTAGTCGATGCAGGCCTCCTGTGCCTGGGCAAGGCGCGCCAGAAGGGCGTCATGCAGAGCCTGGCCGGGGGTTGGGCCGACGAAGTCGATCACCGTGGTGATGCCGCCAAAGGCCGCTTCGCGCGTTCCGATGAACCAATCGTCTTGCGTGGCAAAGACCCCCGTATCAAGCGCAATGTGACAATGCGCATCAATGGCACCCGGCAGCACGATGAGGCCCGAGGCGTCAATGACGCGGGCATCGCCGTAGGCATGCGACGGGAAGTGCCCCAGGGCGGCTATCTTGTCGCCGCGAATCCATATGTCTGTTTCAATAATGTCGTTTCCCAGAACAACTTTGCCGCCGATGATGAGAGTATCCTGTTTATGGGTTGTCATTTTTTGATTCCTGACTTTCAAAGTATGCTTGATGGAATAATTTTGTTCTGTGAATCCACAGTGCAAAAAATGCAATAAGGATGGCTGGAAATAGTATCATCAATGGTTTTAAATAAGACTCATGCAAACCAAAATAGGCTAAAATGATTTTGCCGATGACACCGGTAATGCCAAGGGTCATAAAAAAGAATAGCGGTGCGCACAGAACGAGAACGCCATTAGGAATGATATATTCGTAAGACATGGTTTTCATGCTTCTCAGGTGTGCGGCAGCGTCAGAGTGCACAGAATGGCCATCGAACCTGGCACGGCCGATGGTGCGCATGGCATAAACCAGACGATCGAGGTCTTTGACCCGTTGGTTGGGGTAAGGCGCCACCATGACTTCCAGTAATTCCACGAGCCATTGGGGTGTTCCCTTGGGAAGATGAGCCTTGAACCGCAGTGTCAGGGCACATGGAATGGAAGAAGCGAGTTTTTGAGATTTTGCTTTTCTTCGTTTTTGGAAGGCATCGGCAAGAGCAGCGAAGGGTTTTCGCAACAAGGCAAGAAAACGCCAATTTCTTTGAGGCTTTTTCTTTTTTGATTTCTTCTTTTCAGGTGCTCTTGCGACATTCCCCATCATCTGTATTTTGTAGGGCGCAATGCCTGTGAGCAGGTGAATGAGCGTGGCTCCCAGCCCGTAGACATCGGAAGCCGGGGTCGAGGTACCCATGCATTGCTCGGGTGCCATGTATCCAGCCGTGCCTGCAAACGTCGAGCCGCCTGTGCGGCGTTCATTAAACATGGCCGCACCGAAGTCGATCAGATAAATGTCACCTCCTGGTGTCATCATGATGTTCGATGGTTTGATATCGCGGTGTACAATCGGCGGGGAATAGGTTCTGAGCTTTTCGAGGATCGGAATGATCGCGAGCGCGATGGCGATCACCGCCTGGGTAGAAAACGACTCGCCTCTGTCCAGCTTGGCCTGGAGCGATTCGCCCGGGATGAAATCCTGGACGAGAAAGTAGTAGGGTTGTGGACTGGCAGTGGCGTTGATGGCATCAATATAGTGTGGCGTTCCCTCGATTCGCATCGACTTAAGCAACGCAATTTCACGCATGAAAAGGTCGGAAGCTTTCCAATCGGCAATTTCTCGAAACGACAGCGCCTTGATGGCGACGATCCTGCGTGTGCGAAGATCGCGTGCAACATAGACCGTGCCCTGCGCGCCGCGCCCAACGGCACGAAGAATTCGGTATTGATCGGCCAATTGCGGATGGACTCGCAGGGCCTCGATTTCCGGGCTGCTTTCTTCAGTTTCGTCGCATTCATCGAGCCCAACTGGCTCGTCTTCCAGGTCGTTTTCTTCAGTCCCGGCAAGTTCATCGACCCCAACATGCTCATCTTCCAGGTCGTTTTCTTCAGCCCCGGCGGGCTTGGTTTTCTGGCTGTTTTCTTCTCGCCAGATGAGTTTGTCTAACCTGGTGAGCTCATCAAGTGATAGTGGCCCCGTCCACTCAGTGCTTTTCTCCCAGGCCGACTTGACTTGTTTCATATGGCGCCACCGTTGATGATCGATCTGCCCTTGTTTGGTTAACAGGGTCGAAAAACGCCCCCCGGGCAACGCTATACGATAGCATATGTGCTCAGAGAAGTGATCTTTGTTCCCGCAGATCCTTGCCACCTTTGGCAATTTTTTAGAAGGGGGCCGCGCCCCCTGCGCCGCTATCGCACTCGCCTTATCACTGACGGCAAGGACGCGGCGTCGAAATGGTGCAGATTCTAGGAAGCAAGGAGGCGTGGAAGGGAGCGTACTTCGTACGTGACCGACCACA
>Ga0209737_10003156_pt1 | contig 11508 bp, 9 predicted proteins | sample TergutCu122P3_FD_187284 | JGI IMG/M metagenome (GOLD analysis project Ga0209737, IMG submission 187284) | Cubitermes ugandensis P3 segment gut microbial communities from Kakamega Forest, Kenya - Cu122 P3 (SPAdes) (version 2) | ecosystem: Host-associated > Arthropoda: Insects > Digestive system >...
TTTGCTCTTGCCTACTACACCGCGCCGATAACCTGTCGCTAATGTTGAAACTGTACCGCTTCTCATTTGCCCTCCCCTAAACTTTATAATACATTTTATTATTTGTTAGCTGGGCATCTATGCAATGCTCAACAGCATCATTGATTATTTATTCCGCGAGTAAAGACTGTACTGTATAAAAGACTGTACTGAAAAGCCGCCTTGGATATTAATGCTGTTGGTGAAAATGTTCTCGACAATATATGTATTTGCAAAACCTGACGGTTATCTATATTTACCGAAAGTAAAACCCCGCTTTCATTCCCATGACTTAAGCCAGGGGCTTACAGCGGTATCTTCGGTGACTTGCTATTCGGGTATTATTTATCCAAGCAGCCTTTGGCATATAGCCTTGAATGAGTATGACAGTATTTCCGCTTGGGGAAATTCCTTAAGCGCTTCCCTGATAAAGTCTTCTTGCGTGTCGTAGCAAGCTACGTAAATGGAGGGTACTGCGTTTGAACTAAGTAGCCCTATCACACGGTCAATACGCATTACGTCGCATATGAAAAGAACCACTGTAGGAATTGGCGATCCATTATTGTTTTTTATCATTCCATCATAGAGGTTATGACCGTACTTGTTAATCTCGTCTTTGCTAAAGATTACTTGAGGTAATTGTATGTATGGGTTTGGTAGTGAACGAAATAATCTCAGTTGTTCATGTCCTTCCCTTGACAGAGGGAACGCAACCATTTCATTATAAATGGTATTGTATATGGAAAGCTTTTGCCTGCCGCCAACGTGATTCAACATACGGTTTATGGCGCCCATATCGGGAGTAAATAATATGGAAGCATTAACCTGGGCGTTTAAATATTTGTCCCTTACCCATTCTTTTGCTTTTTGTTCAATACCTTGTATCCAAGCCATACCACCGCCAATGTTATACACGATGTAATGCTTTTGCCCATGCGAGTATATGCCGTACATGCGAGATAGTTTTAAAGGCATGTCAGGCCGCTTCCCTTTAACGGAAGCTATTTCTATATACCGATCTATGTAATCAATATGGCCATGCGGCTCGCTTATGTGGAATGCCATTTTAATTTCTGAATTTCTCGCGCTTCTAATTATTTTTCTGTCCCTGTCAAGCCGGTGCTTATCATCCGCGCTATCAATTATTCCAAAGTGTTCCTTGCTTGACTTTGACAGCCGGATTATTTTCTTTTGCCATACATTGTTTGAATTTATATAGCCAAGACTTTCAAGTTTACAGACAGCCTTCCGGATGGTCTGTTCTTTTTTATGCGCAACTGAAACAATTTGGTCAACGGAACATTCACCATAAAGAAGCAGCATGTCTATTATTTGTTTTGACGCTGTGTTGTTTTTAAATGTGACATACCTCTTTTTATTTTTGACGCTTGCCTTGGAAGGTTTATTTTTTTCAACTGGCTCAATAGGTTCCTTGTTTATTTCGGAAGCCAATGATCCTTCACCGCCAATTCGCGTAAATTATGGCCATGGCTTTTAACGGTTAAATTACATGCAATTATGTTTTGACTCATATCAAATCGACCTTCCTAATACCGCCTGTCCCTTTAGATATTTGGCGGGATTATATTTCAGCTAAAATCCAGTTTTAAAGCGGATTAACCGGGATTTTAGTAGGCTGTTGTTTGCTTTATGGCGTGCTTTCGGCGAAAAGGCGGAAAAAGCACATCTTTTAGCAAACAACTGCCTATTAAAATGAGGCTAAAAAGAGGCTTGATGCCTCTTAATCCATGATGGAAAATCAGTCAGGCGCATCAGAAATATTTCCGTTGAAGCTACACTGGCTTCCATTCCCATACGATAAACGGACAGATATCTTGGGGAATCATCCGTAAAAAAATATGGTGTCAGAGCATTAATGATTGCGTTTACCTCAACGTTGTCCGCATCGTAAATTTTATCCCAGCGCGGTCGTTTTGTGCAGACAGCTAACACAGCTGGGGTAGAAAACTTAACCAAAGCGGGGTTCTCTTCATTTCTTTTGTAAGCCCTAATAGCGTCATCAATACATTGAGTTATGAAATGTTTTGTCTTGGCTGATATGTTTTTTATCAATGGGAACATGGTAAGCTTGATAAAATATTCAGAGGTTTCTATTAAAATGGTCTGCCGAAACATTGGCATGTATTTAGTTTGGAAAGCGTTGTCCCCGGTTGTTGATATGAATTTATCAGCTCTGACGCTCAATAGAATATCGTAGTACCGGTTCGCTTTTTGCCGAATGTTCATGCTAAAATCTTCAATGTTTTCTATTAAGTCAATGACTGCTGGCATTTGTTCTGTAAACATCACAGCCTCGTCGGCATCATTTTTTACCTGCGAAACCATCTTAAGCCTTTCAATAATCCTCTCAGCTTTCCTCCATAATGAAAAATCCCTAACGTTCGTTTTATTGATTGCACTCGGCAAACCTATCGCCTCCAAGTAATAAGCGCATAAAATTACCGGTCGCTTTCACATTAATTTGAACGCTCCGTAGTAAAACGCGAAGCGCCCGGAGAAGATATTTTTGTCACACAGAACTGCAAAAATCCGCCCTGTGCAAACAAACAAATATTCGAAATATAAAAAAGAGAAAGCATCGAAAAAGTAGTGGAAAATAATAGACCAAGCGTCATCTTATGGTACAATAGACAAAAGCAACCATATAGAAAGCGAGATGACGAGGATGCCTCAAAAACTTAAAATAACAGTCGAAATAATGACTGAAGCCGGCTATACCGTTATAGAAAAAGTCAGCGAAAAAACGATACCGGACGTAGAAGAATTCGATAAGCAGGGCTTTCGCGAAAGTTTCGATCAGATAGAAAGGGCATTCTTAACAGGCCGGAAAGAAGTATCTGATGAAGTTGTATCTGAGTATCTAGAATTAATATCAAAAAAAAAAATAATCCAAGAATACAGTAAAACGGATGAAACAGCAATGAAAGAATCCCAAAATCCATATGGAATGGATACAGAACTGGGCAGTATAAATGTCACAACGCATGTGCTCTCTGATAAAAGGGGGAAGACAGTCTATTCGATAGCAAATAATTATTTTGAACCCAAAAACAATATGCAGCGCTACCAGTCAGCATGCATGGGCGAATTGGAACTTAAGTTTGCCACACAACTCAGTTATAGGGACGCGGCAGAGGCGCTGAATCGTATACGGCATGAGAATGAAGCCGATGGAATAAAGACGACAACCTTAAGGAATATAATAGAAAGTCAAGGAAAAGCCATAAATGACCTTCAGCATTTTCAAGCGGAAGAAGCGTTAGCAGCCAATGGCTTTACAGACAGCGGCGAAAAAAAACTTGAAACTGAAATAACAGTCGTAGAGCCAAAAACGATTGACGAAGATACGGTGAAGGCTGTCGCTGCAGAACTGAGTTTAGAGAATATAAAAGCATCCGACTATGAGGATCCGAGCCAAACGGTAAACATCTCTCCCGATGATGTGGTAGTGGACAGGCAAGCATCAACCAGACCCAACTCACCGGAAAAAGGTCAAAAGAAGCGCGTGAGCAACACCGTTATCCATGTAGAGCATGATAAAAAGGCATATATTCTTAACAATGCAGGCATAAAAGGCGCGTTCATCATGCTGTTGGGGTTCCTGTTCGCGAATTCGATGATAGGGCTGTACCAGTTTGTCTTTTTTACTGATGGAGCATCAGATTTACATGCACCGATAATCGCCATGTTCGGGTTTCTTCCATATAAGATAATACTTGACTGGTTCCACCGTGCAGCGAAACGTTGCAAAACAAACCTGAAATGGGTCCCGCGACCTGTAACAGGGTAAAAATTGCGGGAAGTCCAGAGGACTTTCCAACTGATACTTTGATGGATGGAATGACGGGGTAACGCCCAGAAACGTCCCCTTGAGACTGCGATGGAAGAAACGGGTTGCAATGCCTGGGACTGACACAGCTCGCTAAAGTATTGGCTGAGAGCTACCGTAGTAACGGCAGAAAATACACCATGGCCGTCGAAAACCGAAAGTACCCTGGAGGCAGGGTATGTAGCCCACAGGCCGGAGGTCTATAAAATACCTATGGTTAGAATGTTACGACTGACAAAATCCGCGAAAGTACGGATCTATAACCAGAATACGTAGAAATGCGTATCTCCTCCGGGAGACCAGTGTGGTGGAGTAAAACTGGTGGATATGAAACACCATACAGCGTTAAAGGCGCTGTCAAGCTGGTAGGTTCAAAGCGGAAACCTACGGGTATAGATGCATAGATAGAAGTATCGGAACGTTGAAAGCCCGGAACGTGGAGCGATTGCACGCTAAGAAGCGCTGAGTGGGAAAATCGCGTCGCTAAAGCAGAGGTTCGGTATAACCATTCCTAATTCTGGGTGAAAGCGCAGCCATGGTACCGCGACTTGTCTGCGAAGGCAAGCCATAGAAACCGTGAATAAAGTAAGCGGTGGAGGGACGGGCTGTAGTCGGTTACACAGCTACTATAAATACAGTCGCACATTAGGATTTCGAGTATGACCAAAAGGTCAATTCACTCGCAAGGGGAGTTGATACCTATGGCTAAACGGAACCAACAGAAAACTAATGATGTAAACCCCAAGGCTAAGAAAATAGACTCACTACGGTACGCTGAGTATTATGACATGCAGGGGATATACGACAAACTATACTCAGAAAGCAAACAAAACAAAATCTTTGATTCACTTATGGAAATAGTCCTAAGCCGGGACAACATACTTCTAGCCTACCGCAATATTAAGGGCAACAAAGGCAGCCATACACCCGGCACAGACGGGATAACGATTGATGACATTGCACAGATTCCTTCCGATAAAGTAGTTGACAAGGTTAGAAGGATTTTAGAAGAATACAAGCCCCGCGCTGTTCGTCGGAAAGACATCCCAAAGGAATATGACCCATCAAAAACGAGGCCATTGGGAATTCCTTGTATGTGGGACCGTCTATGCGGTCAATGTATTTTACAGGTGCTCGAGCCAATATGCGAAGCAAAATTCAGTGAAAACAGCTATGGTTTTCGTCCAAATCGGAATTGTGAGCAAGCAATTGCCAGCGCGTACAAACACATACAATGCTCCCATTTACATTATGTGGTAGAAGTTGATATCAAATCATTCTTCGATATGGTAGACCACTCCAAACTCATTAAACAGATATGGGCTTTAGGTATAAGGGATAAAAAGCTGATATATATCATACGTCAAATGCTGAGAGCGCCAATATTGATGCCGGATGGTAATATAGAAATCCCTGACAAAGGAACCGCCCAAGGCGGCGTGTGTTCGCCAATACTTGCGAATATCGTTCTTAATGAATTGGACAAATGGGTTGAAAGCCAATGGCAGGAGCATCCAGTTACCCTAAAGTACAAATGTGGCCAGAATCCTAACGGCTCTATAAATAAAAGCCCTTCGTATACGGCAATGAAGAAAACACGCCTAAAAGAGATGTTTATCGTACGGTACGCCGATGATTTTCGAATCTTCTGCCGCACGTGGGAAGCCGCAACCAGAACAATGACAGCCGTCACAAAATGGCTGGAAGACCGGCTCCGTCTTCACGTAGCGCCGGACAAGACTAAAGTGGTTAACCTCAAACGCCAATACTCAGAGTTTTTGGGGTTCAAAATCAGGGTACATCTAAAGAAGAAAAAACTTGTAGTTAAGTCGCGTATTAAAGACAAAGCCTTAAACAAAATCGCAGACAAGGCAATAAAAGCTGTCAAGGAAGTCGCCAAGGCTTCAACGAAAGTGTCTATATGCGATGCCATCCGAAAGTACAACGCAAAAATCATTGGCTGGCACAATTACTATAAGTTTGCCACTGACGTGAGCCAGGATTTTGGTAAAATTAAAAATAGAATACGTATTGTCTGGAATAATCGCTTCAGAAAAAGGCTGAAAAAGATGCCGAAGGAACAGGTAAATAGTGAGGTTGTAAAGCGTTATGGGAAGTCTAAGCAAATCCGATACCTATGCAACCTACCCATTGCGCCAATCGGTTATGTCAGAACGAAATACCCACTAGCCAAAAAGAGGGCCATAAACAAGTATACTCCAGAGGGAAGAAAGCTTATTCATGACAATCTACATATAAATACGGGATTGATGATAACTCTCATGTCCCAGCGTGCCTATGACCGAAGCGTTGAATACATGGATAACCGCGTCTCGCTGTTTTGTGCCCAATATGGAAGATGCGCTATCACCGGATATGAGTTTCGTAACACTTCTGAAATCCACTGCCATCATATAATACCTAAAGAATTGGGCGGTACGGATAAATACCAGAACCTTAAACTCATACGGGAAGATATTCACATTCTTATACACGCATCTTTACCTGAAACAATAAATGGGTACCTTCAAATCTTGAAACTCTTGCCGGGACAGATTAAGAAAGTGAACAAATTCCGCAGCAAGGCAATGTTAGAGCAAATCGTTATTAGTACCGCTATAGATGATACAAGCTAATAAACTAAGTTAACCACGGGGGATATAAAACACGGCAATCTGAAAGTTCTAAATAGTAGACTGTAGTAAATGAAGTATCCTGTGTAGTCGATAGGGGGCTGGGTGAGCTAAAAGGTTCACGCCCGGTCCAAGCCGGGGGAAAGTCCTGAGATAATATCAGGGGACCACCTATCGGTATTCATGAAAAAAGTAAAGGAACGGTTGAGCAGGGCAATGAAAGGATACAAAAAACGCAATGCTTTCATAGATTTGCTATCGCCCGTATTATGGAGGGGCGATGTCGAAGCGGCTATCGTAATGCTGGAAAACCTTCCTGACGATTTGGTAAGAGTGCGTTCTGAAGTTGTTAAATTAATAGATTACTTGAAGCGAAATCAAACATACATACCTTGTTATATGATGAGGGCAAAGCTTGGATTGTGGAATTCAAGCAATCGAGTTGAAAATGCCAATGGCAGAGTCGTTTCATTTAGACAAAAGGCACGAGGCATGAGTTGGAGCCGTGAAGGATCAACAAGCCTTGCGTCTGTAAGTGCCGCTAATATTAACGGAGAGCTGTCAAAATGGACAGGCAGCCGTACACTGGGATTTAAGTTCACAAATGATTCTATCGACGATGATAATGAGGCAGAAGCTGCATAATGGTTTAAAGTAGACAAGTTATACTGAATCGTTAAAGCATTTTTAATAATACCTTTCCTCTTCTGTAAATGTAAATACATTAAATTTTATTTGGTAAGTATAGTTAATTATAAGAACGGCTTAAATTGGATAAATTACAATCGTACTGTCAAGGGAGTTTTATACTCATTTGCTAAAGCATTCTTAGTAACACTTTTCGTTCGTTAAATGTTCATAAACTAAATTTTATTTTGCTAAGTATAGCTAACTAATGGAATGGCTTAAATTGGACAAGTTGTAATCGTACTGCCAAGGGGGTTTTATGCCCATTTGACACTGTCTTAGATATGCTGGAAATTTTACCTACGACCCGCTTGCACAGCGCGCAAAATTGGCGGCAATCGCTTTAACATCTGTCAACCCCAAAACTTGCACTGGCGTACTTCTGATTGTCGTTGTCCCATCCCCCAATGCGCCGTAGTAATTGTACCCAAACGCATATAATGTACCGTTATTTTTTATGGCAAGAGTATGGTTAAATCCGACAGCGATTTTGGTTATACCACTCAACCCGTTGACTAGCGTAGTGGATGGCCTGTTGGTGGTGGTACCGTCAGCTATTTGGTTATAAATGTTCGAACCCCATGCGTAAACCGAACCGTCATCAATAAGCGCGACAGTATGGTTGGAGCCGGAAAACGCTGATACAGCGTAACCGATGCCTGTAGCTTTTACTGGCGTCATACTGCTGTTTGTTGTTCCGTCACCCAAATAGCTGTTTCCCCATGACCAAACATTGCCGTTTTCACAAATGACGGTTCGAGGAGATCCCGCGCTCATATTAACGCCGGCTATAGCGGCAAACGCAGTTGTGTTTGCGGCAATAAGCACCAAGCTAATGCACAGGAACACTGATGTTAACTTCTTTACTAGATGCTTCAAAGTTCTTATCCTTCCTAAAAATATTTATATTACGGCGATTAAGATAGTTAAGCCCGTAATCAAACTCATAAGGCAGTTGAAAAGCAAACTGATCAGTTTTTGTGGTAGGACCCATAAAAATATGGGCATAGTCATATGCATAAATTGGTTTTACATAGGCATGTTCAAACAGGGCAATTTTGTAGACAAATCCCGAACGCAAAACGCGCTCCCACAGAGTATAAATTGCCACGATAAACAATATAAGAGCGGGTATTAGCTGTCCATTTTCGTTTTTTGTCTACACTGTTAAAACACGTTTTATCTTTTTCCAACCGCCTTAAACCGAAAAACAAAAGGGGTTCCCCTTTGGTTTCATCATATGCGAAAGTTGGACAATGGTGACAAGCTACCATTGCCTGAACGAAAAAAGAGCAGTTAAGATGATATTTCATCTGTAAACCGTCTTTGTTTTACATTCGAGTTTGAAAAGCTGTAAGTTATAAAGTATAATAGAAAAAAATACATAAAGGGATGATGCTGATGAGTTATCATATTCAAGAAACAGAATCGTTCGATTTAGGGCTGAAGACCTTTTATTATATTGAAAATTCCGTTATGGGCAGCGCAAGTATAGAACATTTTCACGCTGGCATATGGCATTTCAATAGGCTATACCTACATAAGACGTTACGTAATCGCGGAATAGGTACTGCCCTTATACGGAAAGTTGTCGAATTTTGCAAAAATAATAATATAACCTTGTTTACCGGTATCAACCCCTACGACGGTACATCATATGAGCAGCTACGGAAGTTTTTTATCAAAAACGGATTTGTGGAATCGCCCATTGAAGACATGCTTGTCATACTCAAAAAAGGTGACACTTTCGAGCTTCTTCAATCAGTATTTGATTCTATACGAAACATAAGCGCTTAAGTAAGCAAATGACACGCTTGCCCGTCAAGCTGAAAGTAAATATAAAACATACCCGTTTCAGAATATTGAAACGGGTATGTTTTATTGGGATGTTCCATTCCTGTTTATTATCGAGTAATGTTGTTTCTTTAATTTTGACCGTTCAGATCATAAAAAAAATCAATTGTCCCTGTAATCTGTGGAGAAAAATCAAAATTAAACCAACGCCCGCCGGATTTGATAAAGGTGAAGTTTGCCTGTACTTCAACATGGAGAATTATTTCGTATTCGTATGTAGTGGATTTGACTTGGAATCCATCGCCGACAGCAGCCCGCTTACCGAAATAATCACAAATTAAAATAGCGTTAATATCATAGATGCCGGGATAAATCTCTTTTTTATCGCGAACCGTTATACTCTTTTCCCGACGTGCGATCTTCCAACCCTTGTTTTTTTCCTGACTTAAGTAATCCCATATGCTTTCGTATTGACCGTTATGTAAACTCACAAACTTCCAAATCTCGTCTTTAGTAACGGTGGAACCAGAAGGAAGCGCGCGGGAGAATGTTTCTGCCAATGCTGATTTGCCAAACTTTAGCTTTTTGGAAATATAACCGTAAGCCATGTAAGTAAAAATCATCTTTACAAGCTTTTCTGGTTCTTTTGGGGCTGCATTGGCCATTTGTATCGGTAAAATATTAATTAGAAAATTAATTAGAAAAATTAACGCAAAATACGTACCGAGAATGCAACCTCCGGCATATAAAACAAAAGCAGCGGCAACGCCTATTCCCGTCACACCCGGGCCAAACGAATCATGCCATAAAAAACCCAGATAACCAGCGGAAATAAACAAAACCGAAATTCTTTAATGGAATCCATATCCGTCGCCTGAGCATTTCGCCAGTTAATGGCCTGTACGTGTATTTTGCGGGCAAACCCGGCGCTTCTTCCGGTGTTGGGCGCTTGCAGGTAATTACGATATTCATACAAAATTCCCCCGTGAAAAATGATAAATACCTTCTGGATTTCTTTGTCTTACGAATTATACTATATTTTGTATTTTTTGAAAAGAAAAAAGCGCATTCCCCTGGTAACTACGCAGTTGCCGTTTACGCACAGTATACCAGCATGCAAATGATGAAGGCACATATGTTGCTCAAAGAGAATAATATGGAAATAATTAACGAATATTTATTCGGTGTTCGAATTGAATATTTTCAAAGGCGATGTTATATTCTATATTTGAATGTGTAGGTTCGAATAGGGGTGAAGCCGAAAAGTGAATTCGGCACAACATGGGTGACAGGATAATTTTGCATAGCGATTTAAATGCCTTTTACGCTTCAGTTGAATGTTTATATAATCCAAAGATAAGAAACCTTCCGGTCGCGGTATGCGGGGATCCCGCAGCACGACATGGAATTGTGTTAACCAAAAATCAGCACGCAAAAAAACGCGGTGTGACTACAGGGCAGCCGATTTGGCAGGCCAAGCAGTTCTGCCCGAACCTTGTGGTGGTTGAACCGCATTATGATCTTTATCTTAAATTTTCGAAGCTAGCGCGGGAAATTTACTATGATTATACGGATCAAATAGAGAACTTCGGTATAGACGAGGCATGGCTTGACTGTACGGGGAGTACCCGTCTGTTTGGCGGTGGTGAGGAAATCGCGGAAAAGATCCGGTCGCGAATTCTTTCCGAACTGGGCATCACTGTATCCATTGGAGTCTCGTGGAACAAAATATACGCTAAACTGGGATCCGATTATAAAAAGCCTGACGCCGTGACTGTATTTAATCGGGAGAACTATAAAGACAAGGTTTGGCCGCTTCCGGTTTCCGATTTGCTGTATGTAGGAAACGCGACAGATAAAAAGATGCGGAAGTTCGGCATATACTCAATCGGCGACCTGGCAGTGTACGATACGAAGACTCTGCTTTCAAATTTGGGTAAGGTTGGCGTAATGCTGCAGTATTTCGCCAATGGGTATGATCATACGTCGGTGGCGACGAATGATTATAACAGTGTAATTAAAAGTATAGGTAATTCGATGACAACGTACAGAGATTTGGAGACGTTGGAGGATGTTTGGATTACATTTTTGCTTCTATCGGAGAGCGTTGCCACAAGACTAAGGGAAAACGGTTTTAAATGCAGGACTGTTCAGATTTCGGTAAGGGACAAAAGTCTTTTTGGCTGTGAGAGGCAAGGAAAAACAAATGTACCGACTTGTCTGTCAAGGGAGATAGCCGAAACCGCAATGCATATATTTAAGACAAAATATCATATGAACGCGCCGCTGCGCAGCATTGGGGTACGTGCGTGTGACTTGGTTTCCGCAGATTCTAATGTGCAGCTGAGCCTTTTTTATGATTATGAAAAGCAGAAACGGATGGAAAGCTTGGAATCCGCTATAGACGATTTACGGGACAGGTTCGGTTATTTATCCGTTCAAAGGGGATGTTTCATGGTTGAGCCTGAACTTACCGGGCATAACGTGAAAGACCATGTGATTCATCCGCTGGCGTTGTTCAATGAT
>Ga0209737_10003157_pt1 | contig 11505 bp, 12 predicted proteins | sample TergutCu122P3_FD_187284 | JGI IMG/M metagenome (GOLD analysis project Ga0209737, IMG submission 187284) | Cubitermes ugandensis P3 segment gut microbial communities from Kakamega Forest, Kenya - Cu122 P3 (SPAdes) (version 2) | ecosystem: Host-associated > Arthropoda: Insects > Digestive system...
CACTTCTACAAGGCCTGTATTGTTGATTTTTCCGCCGAGCGCGAATACCTTTGTCCCGTGGGATTTTTCGGTGCCGAAACTTGAAAACCATTCCGCGCCTTTTGTTATGATCTGAGGGATGTTTGCAAGCGTTTCAACGTTGTTGATGACGGTCGGTTTGCCCCAAAGCCCCTTGTTTGCCGGGAACGGCGGTTTATTTCTTGACATGCCGCGTTTGCCTTCTATGGATGCGATAAGGGCTGTTTCCTCGCCGCACACGAACGCGCCCGAGCCCAGCCTGATCTCAATATCAAAATTAAAACCGGTCCCGAAAATATTTTGCCCTAAAACTCCGAGCGCTTTGGCCTGTTCGATGGCGATCTTAAGTCTTGCCACTGCGACCGGGTATTCGGCTCTTATATAGATATAGCCCTTTGAAGCGCCGATCGCGTATCCCCCTATAGCCATAGCCTCAAGGACGGCGTGCGGGTCGCCTTCAAGGACAGCCCTGTCCATAAAAGCGCCCGGGTCGCCTTCGTCGGCGTTGCAGATGATATACTTTTGATCCGCTTTGTTAGGGGCGGCAAAGCTCCATTTTAAGCCTGTCGAAAAGCCCGCGCCGCCTCTTCCCCTTAAGCCCGACTTTTTCATAACGTCGATGACTTCCTCAGGGGTCATTTCAAGCAACGCTTTAGCGATAGCCTGATAGCCGCCGATTGCAAGGTATTCATTGATATCTTCGGGGTTGATAAGCCCGCAGTTTCGCAGCGCGACCCTCATTTGTTTTTTGTAGAAATCCAGTTCTTCGAGGGTTTTCATATCGCCGCCTACGGTATACTCCTTGACGGGCGCCCCGCCCGCAAGATGGCTTTCCGCGACTTTAGCGGCTTTTTCGGCGTCCATGTTTATATAGGTGACTTTTTTCTTTCCCGGCTCAAATACTTCCACTATCGGCTCATAGATGCACATGCCGATACAGCCGACGATGGTAACGTCGACATTTTTAAGCCCTTTGGCGGCCGCTCCGGCTTTGAGCGCCTCAAAAACGGGTTTCGCGCCGGCGGAAATACCGCAGGTAGCCATGCCGACAACGACCCTCATGCCTTCCTTGATCTCAAGCTGGCCAATATACTTCGCCTGTAAATCTTTCAATTCATTTAATGTTTTCATGTATGCCCACCCCTATCCTTTATATTTCTCAAGAATTTCCGGAATGCCGCCGGTGTCATCCAGCTTCGCGTATACGTCCTCGTCTATCATCATGACCGGGGCAAGCCCGCAGCATCCGAGGCAGCGGGTGGCTTCAAGCGAAAACAGCCCGTCCGGGGTCGTCCCGCCCACAGAAATGCCCGTCGCTTCCGACATTTTATCGAGGACAGCCTGCGCTCCGAGCACATAACAAGCCGTTCCGAGGCATACGCCGATCTTGTGTTTCCCCTTGGGGACGAGGTTAAACTGGCTGTAAAAAGTGATGATTCCGAAAAGTTCGGCAACCGGAACTTTTATTTCTTTTGATATGAACTTTACAACTTCCAGGGGCAGGTATCCGAAAATGCTCTGCGCTTCCTGTAATACCGGCATGGAAACGCCCGAAGCACCTTTCAAAGAGTCGATATACTCTTTGAGCTCTACAAATCTTTTGTCGTCTGCGCCAATTTTTTCAACGGGCGCGCCACAGCAATTGTGCATTTTTTGTTTCTCCTTTACACATTATTGTTAATTGATTCTAAATAATTTGGATGGAAAAGATTGGATCCTTTTGAATGAGACCATTATACTATATTTTCTTTTGAAAAGCAAGATTTTTGTTAATTAATTAACAGGCTTAATCTTTTTAACCGCAGCGCGTTAGTTCGTATTGAATGTGTAATGATCCATAAAATATATCCCGCAAAATATCAGGGGTTGCATCAAATTGATACAACCCTCGATAATTACTTAATGTAAGCGATTTCGTTGCTTTTTTTACAGGATTACAACCGGTTTGATCAGGTCGGGAGCTTTGCTCTTCATCATCATGAGGGATTCTTCAACTTTTTCGAAGCCCTTAAGTGTATGTGTGACAAGCTTAATCGGGTCAATCCTCTTGGTCTTTACCAGCAGCGAATATCTTTCCATACGCATTCTTCCGCCGCACATAAGCCCGCCGATGATCATCTTGTGTCCCATACCTACGCCCCACTCGGCTCTCGGAATATTCACATACTCGCCTTCGCCAAGATAGTTGATGTTGCTTACTTTTCCGCCCGCCCTTACCATCTTGACAGCCTGTTCTATCGTTTCATTTTCTCCGCCGGCGACGATAACGCGATCTACGCCGTTGTTTTTAGTAAGTTCCAGAACCTGCTTCACTATATCGCCGTCTTTGTAGTTGACGATTTCGGTCGCTCCGAAATCCTTGGCAACCTGAATACAAGTCGGCCTTGACCCTACGGCAAAAATCTCCGAAGCGCCTCTGATCTTTGCGCCCGCTAAAGCCATCAAGCCTACAGGGCCGATGCCGATAACGCAGACTTTATCGCCAAATTGTATATCAGCCATTTCGGCGCCGAGTATTCCTGTCGGGACCATATCAGAAAGCATGCAGCCTACAGCCAAATCAACATAGTCCGGTAAAGGCGCCAGATTTCCGTCGGCGTCGTTTACATGAAAGTACTCCCCGAACACGCCGTCTTTGAAGTTTGAGAATTTCCATCCCGAGAGCATGCCGCCCGAGTGCTGCGGGTAACCGTTCTGAGCCGCTATCGAGTTCCAGTCCGGCGTTATCGCTCCGACAAGCACCTTATCGCCTTTTTTGAAATCCTTAACAAGCGAGCCGACTTCTACGACTTCGCCTACGCCCTCATGCCCGAGGATCAAATTTGTCCTCTCGCCTATAGCCCCCGCCCAAACTGTGTGAACGTCTGACGTGCATGGCGCCAAAGCAAGCGGCCTGCATATCGCGTCCATCGGGCCGCATACCGGCTTTTCCTTCTCGATCCAAGCGGTCTTCCCGATCCCCATCATTGCAAAACCTTTCATGTTTTCTCTCCTTTTCATAATGAATATTCTTTGTTATAAATTTAACAGTTTTTCCTTCATAATTATATGATTAAAAAGCTGTTTTTGTCAAGCTGATTTTCCAAACATGATTCTTATTGCACTTTAGGTTTCAAGGAGTCAAGATGCTTTTTCAGCGCCGGAATGCGTTTGCTTTTTACATTGTATGTTACGCCGTCGTGAATAAATTCGGCCCATGCCTCAAAGCTTTCGGGATATTTTTTTGACAGGTCTTCTTTTTTTATCAAAGTCGATTTATTCATCGCCGAAACCTCCGTAAACGTACTTACTGTTAACGTCGTATTTTGCCCCGTTTATACAAAACTCGATCCACGGATAATCTTCCGCCAGATAATCCTTATCCAAATCGTGATTGAAATCATAACTCAAAGCGTTGTTCATACCGTTCACCTCCCTAACTGTTGCCGGAAGTCTTTTCATTCAGCTCATCAAGTACTTCAACATATACTCTTTCGACGTACCCCAAAATCTTGTATTTGTGGCTTTCCGGCAGTTTTCTGTACATTCTCAATAACTTTTGCTCGCTGCCGTTCTCCGCGTTCAGGTAAAGATCATCGCTCGCCAGGCTTTTGTCATCACTCTCTTGAAGAAGCCAAAGCAACGGAACCTCATAATACTCTGCCATTTTTTTCAAGACCGACCTTTTGGGCATTGTTAAGCCGTGTTCCCACCTGTACACAGAGTTCAGCGAAACCCCGAATATCTCGCTCTGCTCCTTCAGAGTTTTTTTCGACATTATCCGCAGGTTTCTCAACTTTTCACCCGTATTCATCGTTATCTCCTCCCTTTTCTTTCGTTTTTCATCTTTCTGTTTTCAGTGTAAGGAATGAGGCTGCTTTAAGGTCAATGGGGTTTTTTTGTTTTTATCAAAAAAATTCACCAAAACCCTGTTAAAGAGTGCTCTGTTGTGTTATTTCAATACTTTTCGGCTATAGAGAATTTTTATGATTTGCGCTGTTTTTGTGTGTTTTTAGAAAAACTCGTTAAATGCATGATAAGATTTCACAAGAAACATTGAATTGGCTCTAATGTTTATGGAATTTTTCAAAGCAATTCCATAAGGCAAGAGTGCAGCTCCTGTTCGCATTGGTCCCTCTCTAAAACCGCCGCGATCTTCGCGGGGCGGCCGGCAAGTATATATATCGTATCAGCAAGATTTTTTGCTTCGTCCAAACTATGTGTAACAAAAAACACAGTCCTGCCGTCGTCTTCATAGATTTTCGAGAAAGCGTCCGTAAGCTCTTCTTTTAACTTTATATCGAGGCCCACAAACGGCTCGTCAAGGCACAGTATGTCCGAAGGGTATATGAAAGCCCTGCAAAGCGACACCCTTTGTATCATTCCGCCGGAAAGGTCCGTAAGCGGGGCGTCCTTGTATTCCTCAAGGCCTACAAGCTTAAGATAGCGCATTATGATTTCCCGGCGGCGCTCTTTCGGATAAATATCGCGCAAGACAAAGTCCAGGTTGTTATAAACGTTGTACCACGGAAGCAGGCGCGGCTCCTGAAAGACATATGACGGTTTCGCGCCTTCGGGCAGGATGACTCTCCCCGTGTCCGGCTTGACGAGCCCGGCAAGCAGCCTGATGAGCGTCGTCTTTCCCACGCCCGACGCCCCCAAAATGCAGCTTACCTGCCCTTCGTGGAATTCGGCGTTCAAGTTTTCAAAAACGCAGGTATTGTTATACGTTATGCTTACGTTTTCTATCTTTATCATACCTTGATACCCTTCCGTAGAGCCCTTCGAAAATATAGCTTAGTATTATTATAACAAAAGTCCAGGCGAACAGCGCGCACGGGTCGAGCGCTATTTTCGCAAAAAACAGGTTTGCGCCTATCGAGTTTTTCGGCATGGCGAGCACTTCCGCCGCCGCCACCGCTTTCCAGCCCATGCCTATCGACGTTATAATGCTCGAGTGTATATACGGCAGGGCCGAGGGGAAGTAGACGGAGCTTATGACCCTTCTCCTTGCGATCCTGTAGACCCGGCACATTTCCAATAGCTTAACGTCCGTGCCTCTGACCCCTGCCGCCGTAGCCGTAAAAATTACAGGGAAGCACATGAGGAAACCCGCGAATATCGGCACCTGCGTCGACGGGAACCAGATGATCGCTATAATGATAATGGAAATAACAGGCGTCGAGCGAAGTACGATTATCATAGGGTTAAAAAGATCAAAGAAATCTTTTGAGTAGCCGCACAGCGCCCCTAACGGTATCCCGATGGCAGCCGAAATCAGAAGCGCTAAGACAGTCCTGTAAATACTGGTCAAAATGACTATATAGCTTTCGCTTTTTGTGAAAAGCAAGCCGAGTGTTTCTATAGTTGCAGCGGGAGAGGGGAAATAAATATCTCTGCCTATTATGAGATACAGCCCCTCCCACACTAAAAGCCAAAACAGAATAATCAGTAATAACTTGATTTTACGGTTCTTTGTAATAGAACGAATCATCAGGCAGGGCCCCTCCTATTGACGCCGGGTCAAATCCATAGAGTACGGCTAAAAATCCGTTGATCTTGTCTTTTGCTTCCCATGCGCCGGAAAAGATGATATTGCAATAAGGGATAGCGCGCTCAACGATCGCCGCGCTTGCTATGATACCCGCGTTTTCCACCATCACAGCGGCTTCTTTCGGGTTTGCGTTCACAAAATCGACCGATTCTTCGTAGAGCCGTAAAAATTCCTTTATATAATCCGGGTTTTTCTCCGCAAATTCGCGGTTCACGACAAGGCAGCCCATCGATAAGACGCTGTCTTTTGAAACCTTGTCCCATTCTTTTGTTATATCAAGGAGGATCTCCATTTTATCGTTTTTACTGAGTACCTGCGTGACAAAAGGCTGCGGCAGAACGGCGGCGTCCGCATCACCCGCAAGCAGCAATTGCGCCGCCGAAGGATGGTCGGGGGAAAACTCTAATTTCACGCGGTCTGTGAGCTTGTTCTCATTGATCAGATAATTCATGGCGTATTCCGGGAGCGACCCGCTGCCGCTCATCACCACTCTTTTTCCTTCAAGGCCGGAAAGCGACTTGACGCCGGAAGCCTCCGGGCCTACAACATAAAGCACGCCCAGCGTGTTTTGCGCCAAAAACTGGATTTTGCCTTCAGTCCTGTTAAAGAGGATGGCTGCCATGTTTGTCGGCAGCGCGGCGATCTGGATCTCCCCGTTTATGATCTTTCCCACAAGCATGTCGGGCGCCTGGGCTATTTCATACTCCGTCGTGTAGTTGTCGTAATTAAGCTTTTGCCCGTCGATCATCTGTATCATCCCGATGGAAGTGGGGCCCGCTATACCCGCGATTGTTACCGTTTCTTTTGCTTTTGCCGTTTCGGCAGGCGCAGGCCCGCCGCCCGAACATGCTGCAAGGCAAAAAACCAAGAGCAGGGCGCAGCCTGATTTTAAAAGTTTTGTGATTGTGCTTTTTTTGTTCATTTTATAAAAATCCTTTCGATTAAAATACATTACTCTTCGTTCCCTGAGCTATTGTATACATATCCTGTTTTCGCGTCTATTTTTACCATGGCCCCGGTTTTTATTATCATCGTCGCGCCCTTCGCGTCGGCTATAACAGGGATATCGAGGGCGTAGCCTGCCGGCACGATCCCCGAGCCGCTTTCGCTTTCTTCTGTTATTATTCCGGAGCATTGCCGCATCAATTGCAATATTTCGTTTGTCGTCTGCGATACGACAAGTATGTCGCCTGACGAAAAGTTATTAAAATCAGGCCCCTCGCCTTTTGCGACAAACACGCGCCCGCTGACGCTCTTTGAGCCGTGCCCGGCCCCTTTCAAAAGTATATTTCCGACAATGTGCGCCTGAAGTGTATTCGTCGCCCCGAGCGATTTCTGCGTGCTGCCGGTTATTACAATAATATCGCCGCCTTTTACAAAAGTATGCTGTTCCACCTTTTTTATCACTTCGTTGAAAAGTTCCTGGGCGTTTTCCATGAATTCGGTCAAAAGCGGTGTGACCCCCCAGGTCAGCGCCATCTTGTAATAAGTCTTTTCCCTCGGGGTTGCCGCTATGATCGGGGTATCGGGGCGCCATTTTGAGATCATCCGCGCGCTCGACCCGTTCAGCGTGACGGCGACTATCGCCGTGGCGGAAAGCTCCTGCGCCGCCCTGCAAGTTGCGTCGCTAATGGCGTCAGTTATGCTTGCTTCTGATTTTTTGCGCCTGTCGAATCTCCTGTTAAAAAATCTGTAGTCTATATGGGACTCCGTTTCTTCGGCGATTTTTGACATCGTTTCGAGGCTTTTTAACGGATATTTGCCTGCGGCTGTTTCGCCCGAAAGCATTATGGCGCTTGTCCCGTCGTAAATCGCGTTCGCGACGTCTGTTATCTCCGCCCTTGTCGGCCGCGGATGGCTCTGCATGGACTCTAACATCTGCGTCGCAGTTATCACCCTTTTTCCCGCCGCCACGCAGCTTTCGATCAGCTTCTTTTGGATATGCGGCAGTTCTTCAAAGGGTATCTCAACGCCCATGTCGCCCCGGGCTATCATGATCCCGTTTGACGCGCCTATGATCTCGCTTATATTTTCCACGCCTTCGGCGTTTTCTATTTTGGCGATAATGTCTATATTCTGGCTCCCGTGAGTCTGCATGAACCAACGCACGTCCTTAACGTCCTGAGCGTTCCTCACAAAGGAAAGCGCGATAAAATCAACGTCGTTTTTTATTCCGAACAATATATCGCTCTTATCCTTTTCGCTTAAATACGTCATGTCTATCGAAACGCCGGGGACATTTACGCTTTTACTGTTTTTTAAGATTTCGCCCGAAACTATTTCGCAGACTATCTCCGTACCTGAAACCTCTTTGACCATAAGCTCGATCAAGCCGTCGTCAAGCATCAGCGTGTTCCCTTTTGTCAGATTTTTAGGCAGGTTAGCGTAGGTGACGGAAACCCTCTTTTCGTTTCCGAGTATTTCTTCCGTCGTCAGGACGATCTCGTTTCCTGCGATCAGCTCCACAGAACCGCTTTCAAGCTTTCCCGTCCTGATCTCAGGCCCCTTTGTGTCAAGCATGATAGCCACGGGCAGGTTTAATTCCGCTCTTAATTTTTTAATCCTGTCGATTTTTATTTTATGGTCTTCATGCGCCCCGTGTGAAAAATTAAGCCTTGCTACGTTCATGCCTGCAAGCATCATTTTTTTAAGCATCTCTTCGCTTTCAGACGCCGGGCCGATCGTGCATATTATCTTTGTCTTTCTCAAAAACCACACCTCTTTTCTTATTAAGTACCGAGCCCAAAGTTATCCTTTACTCTTTTCATGGTTTTTTCTGCTATGGCGTTGGCCCTCTCGGCGCCGTCCTTCAAAGCTTTTGTGAGTTCGCTTGATTTTCTTATTTCGACGTATTTTTCGCGGATAGGTTTAAGCGATTCTATAGAGAGTTCAGCCAGCTCCTTTTTAAAATCGCCGTAACCGGAATTCTTATATTTGTTTTCAACCTCCTGTACCGGTATCCCCGCAAAAGCGCTGTAAATTGTCAGCAGGTTGCTTATTCCCGGCTTTTCATTTATGTCATAACGTACGGTGCTTTCCGAGTCTGTCGTCGCACGCATTATGGATTTTCTAATTTTATTGTCGTCGTCAAGCAGCGAAATCCGGCTGTATGCGTTTTCCGCGCTTTTACTCATCTTGCTGTCGGGTTCATCAAGGGCCATGACCCTTGCCCCTTCTTTCAAAAATCTGCCTTCCGGCACTACGAAGGTATTTTTGTATTTATTGTTGACGCGTATCGCTATGTCACGGCACAATTCTATATGCTGCTTTTGATCGTTTCCTACCGGGACTATGTCTGCATCGTAAAGTAAAATATCCGCCGCCATCAGTACGGGATACGTAAAAAGCCCTGCAGGCGCGGATTCCTGGCCCCTGCTCTTGTCTTTGAACTGCGTCATGCGGGAAAGCTCCCCCGTATAGGCGTTGCACATCAGGACCCAGGCCAGTTCGGCATGCCCGGGCACTTCCGACTGCACAAAGATTATCGATTCCTTCGGGTCGATGCCCACAGCCATGTATAAGGCGGCGACGTCAAGCGTGTTTTGCCTGAGTTCTATAGGATCCTGAGGCAGCGTGATCGAATGCATGTCGACGATGCAGTAGATGCACTTGTGATCATCTTGAAGCTCGACAAATTGCTTAAGCGCCCCCAAATAATTTCCTATATGAAGATTTCCCGTCGGCTGAACGCCTGAAAAAACCCTTTTCATTTTGTTTTGTTTTCCTTTCTTATTTTTGTAATTCTTTAAAAAACTTTGCTCTTATATTTTTTTCAGCCCTCGAAACCGTCATCTGTGAAACTCTTATTTCTTTTGCTATTTGCGTCTGCGTTTTGTTTTCGATAAATCTTTTTTTAAATATGCGCTTTTCTTTTTCGCTTAGGTTTCTGACGGCGTTTTTTATTATTTCCGCATATTCCAAATCATTATAACCTTTGTCTTCGACTGCGGTAAACTGTTCAAGGTTAAACTCTTTTTCGCCCTCGCCCCCGTTATCAAAAATGTTTTGGCTTAAAGAGTAAGCGTCGTACGCTTTGCTGCTTTCCATCGCTTCGAGCAGCTCTTCCTCCGAACACTTCATATACGCTGCAAGCTCGGAGACCGTCGGCATACGGTGCTCTTTCATGTAAAATTCTTCTTTTGCGGCGGGGACCCTGACGCTTATTTCCTTAAGCCTCCTCGGGACCTTAAGGCTCCACCCCTTATCCCTGAAATACTTTTTTATCTCCCCCAAAATCGTCGGCGCCGCGAAGCTTGTGAATTCAAACCCTTTATAGGGATCGAACCTGTCTACGGCGGAAACGAGGGCCATTGCCGCAACCTGATACAAGTCGTCATACTCCACGCCTTTGTTCAGGTACTTTCGGATTAAGATGTCTGCCATGTATAAGTAAAGCTCGACGATTTTATTTCGCGTTGCGATATTTCCGGTCTTCGCGAAATCGTCGAACAGCTCGAAGTTCGTCATCTGTTTTTCACCATTCTGATTTTTTTGTTGCCGTCACGATCGATATCGACAGTTACTACGTCCATAAGCGATTCCATAAAGGTTACGGCAAGCTCGCCCTCGCTCGGGCAATCACGGCAGGGTTTATTATTTTTTATGAGGCCGTGCCCGCTGCAGGAATCGGCAAGGTCGATGATCATGCTGTCTTCCCTGATCTCGCAGGTTATCTCATACGCGTTGCTGAATTCGGAAAACCCGTGGCAAAAAACAAATTTGCATCCTTCCGCGACAGCCTCCTTGATATCCTCGACAGCGTCAACGTCGTAGTTTGCTTTACCCGCGACGGACGCAATCGCAAGGCGCACCATCTGGACGTATTCCGGCTTTCCCGGGATCGAAAATTTCAGTACATCCGGCATCTTGTTTACTCCTGTTCATTTTTTCCGATTTCCAGTTGATCGGAACCCTCTTCTTCTTTTACGCTTTCTGCTTCTGCGGCGCCGGCATTTTCGTCTTCCTCGTCGTCTTCGCCCTTAATGACTTTTGCCAGGGCAACAATGTTTGCGTCTTCACCGACGCTCATTATCTTTACGCCTTTTGTCGCCCTGCCGATCCTTGAAATTTTGGACGCGCTTATCCTTATTATTATGCCGTCCGAGTTTATGAGAAGTATCTCGTCGTTATCGTTGACGACCATCGCGCCTATGAGCTCCCCTGTCTTTTTGAACTGAGCCTTGTCGTAAGTCAAAAGGCCCTTGCCGCCCCTGACCTGGACTTTATAGTCTTCAACCGGCGTCCTCTTTCCAAAGCCGTTTCGCGTCACCACAAGAAGCTCCTCGTTGGGCTCGACAAGCTCCATCGCGACTACCTCGTCATTTTTGTCAAGCTTGATAGCGCGTACGCCGCCGGCTATCCTGCCCATGCTCCGCACGTCTTCCTCGGAAAAGCAGATGCATTGCCCGAATTTTGTCACGATTATGACGTAGTTTTGCCCTGTCGTCTGTTTTATGCCGATGAGCTCGTCGCCTTCCTTTAAGCTTACCGCGATGAGGCCCGCTTTCCTGTTTGTGTCAAACTGCGAAAGCGGCGTCTTTTTTATCGTCCCGTACTTTGTTACGGCTATAAGGAATTTATCTTCGGCAAATTCTTTTATCGGGATAACCGCCGTGATACGCTCGCGCTGCATGAGGTTAAGGAAGTTGACGGCAGGCGTGCCTTTTGCGGTCCTTCCCGCCTCCGGTATCTCGTACGCTTTCATTTTATGCGCCTTTCCCGTATTTGTGAAGAACATGAGGTGGTCGTGGGTCGACGTTATTATGAGGCTTTTCACAAAGTCATTTTCCCTCGTCGTAAGGCCTGTGATCCCCTTGCCGCCGCGCCTTTGAGTCCTGTATGTGTCTGTCGGGATCCTTTTAATATAGCCGAGGTGGGTCAAGGTTATGGCTACGTTTTCTTCTTCGATGAGGTCTTCTTCGTCTATTTCGTCGGCATCGGGCTGAATTTTTGTG
>Ga0209737_10003158_pt1 | contig 11504 bp, 9 predicted proteins | sample TergutCu122P3_FD_187284 | JGI IMG/M metagenome (GOLD analysis project Ga0209737, IMG submission 187284) | Cubitermes ugandensis P3 segment gut microbial communities from Kakamega Forest, Kenya - Cu122 P3 (SPAdes) (version 2) | ecosystem: Host-associated > Arthropoda: Insects > Digestive system >...
CGTGGTCGTGTGGGAGGGGGAGAGACCGCTGGTCATATGTGGCTGATCAGCGATGGGAGGGGCGCGGTTGCGCGCGAGCGGTTCGAGGCGCTCTGCTCAACCGATGATGGATTCGTATTAGCCGATATAGATCTCGCATTGCGAGGCGCAGGTGACATTACCGGAACAAGGCAGCACGGCATGGCATCTTTTAAAGTGGCCGATGTCATCCAAGATCTTCCCATAATGGAACTGGCGCAACGTGATGTTGCTGAGCTGTTCGCAAATGATCCCGAACTTCAAAAGCCAGAACATTCGGCATTAAAAAGACGTCTTGAAATATTACAGGACGGTTACGAAAAGTGGGTGAGTGCGGGATGAGGGTCTCGGGCGGAAAATGGATACGGCGCACTATCATTACCCCTGCAGGCCTCAAGACGCGACCGACATCCGATAGTGTGCGGGGTGCGATTTTCAACACGTTGAATTCGCTGGTCGGGTCACTTGATGACAAGATCGTCTTGGATGCATTTGCGGGAAGCGGTGCGCTGTCATGGGAAGCACTTTCCCGTGGTGCGCGTCATGTGGTTATGGTGGAGCAGAACCCGTCAGCCTTTCGCGCGCTCAGTGACAACCTGAAGAAGTTCGAAAGCTCACAAAATGCCACTCTCAAAAAGGGAGACGTGTTCAGGCTCGATTTGAGCAAGACAACAAATTATCCCTTTGACCTCGCATTTTTTGACCCACCTTATACGATTTCACCTGAAAAGGTCTATCGCTTGATGGATTGTTTATCAGCTGAGAAAATACTTGCGCATGATGCGATTATCATATATGAACATGAGGCTTCAGAACTACCTGACCCACCTTCTCAGTTTGCGCAAATCAAGAAAAAAGAGTACGGTTCTACCCACGTAACATACCTTCATCATCAAGGAGTGTCATGGCCAAAGCTATAGTTCCCGGAACCTTCGATCCTATTACCGCGGGGCATCTCGATGTCGTCGAGCGTGCGTCCAAAATATTCGATGAGATTGTAGTAGCGGTTGCTGCATCGGAGCAAAAAAACGGCTCAGGGCCTCTTTTTAACGTTCAAGAGCGGGTTGAGCTTATTTCAACAGCCACGAAACATTTTGATTCAGTGAGTGTGAAATCATTCGATAATTTATTAGTGACGTTTGCGCGAGAAGAGAACGCCTCTGTTCTCGTAAAAGGGTTGCGAGCCATTACGGACTTCGAGCATGAGTTTCAGATGGCGGCCTTGAACTGGAAGTTGGCACGTTCTGTTGAGACTTTCTTTATCATGGCCAGCCCTGACAATATGTTTCTCAGTTCGAGCGCTGTAAAGGAGATCGCCCGTCACGGAGGAAGTGTGACCGGACTCGTGCCGAAGTGTGTCGAGGAAGCGTTGCGGGCCAAGTACGGGTGTTAGTAAACGTAGGTGAAAGGTAGTTAACAATGGATATTATTCAATTGGTTGATCGCATCGAGGAAGTGATCGATAGCGCCAAAGGTGTACCCCTCAGCCAGAATAAGATCGTTAATCCAGACGATGTCTATGAAATCATTGACGAGATTCGTCATCAGTTCCCCGAAGACCTCAAGCAGGCACGCTGGATCGTAAAGCAACGCCAGGAGATGGTTGAAGAGGCCGAACGTGAGGCCAATCGTATTCTTGAGGATGCCCAAGAACGTGCGCGCGCGATGGTTGATGAGCAAGAGGTTGTTCGTCAGGCGGATGCACGTGCGCAAGAGATTATGGACGATGCCCGTGCGGCAGAGCGTGAGATCCGCCTTGGCGCTGATGATTATGCCGATGAGATTATGGCGAACCTTGAAGTGAATCTCGGAAAGTTGCTTACCGCGGTACAGCGCGGACGCGATCGCTTGCAGGGTGGCAAAACAAGAGCGTAATGAGCACCACGCTCGACGTCAATTATATTCTTGATGAAAAGTACGTCCCTCATCCGTTGAATGGGACCATACCTATTGATGAATTTATAGTGGGAGATCAGGCGTTTGAACCTCAGGCGCCTGCTGTCTATTTATTGGATTTAACGGCACTTGATGATGGACTACTGGTCCAAGGGAGTGTCTCTCTTAATGTGAAGATGGTGTGCGCGAGATGCCTCGGTCCCATCTTTGCCCCTATCTCATCCGATGTCGATAGCATGTTCTACTATGAGCCGACAAGCGATGATGATGGCGACCCCTACCCCGAGGTGGATGAATACGGTCACATAAATCTTGAGAGTGAACTTATTGAAGACCTTATCGTAGCGACACCCTTCGCACCCCTTTGCAAAAAGGAATGCAAAGGGGTATGTTCAGTGTGCGGCAAGAATCGCAATTTCGATTCTTGCACCTGTGAAGATGATGAAATCGATGCAACCCATCCTTTCGCAGGACTTGACGCATTGCTCCAAAAAGATGAGGAGTAAAACTGATGTTTAATCGGAAGAAGAAGTCATCTCTGGGCTACGTTGGTGGCTACGGTCGCTCTCGTGGGTCAGGATACGGCTATGTTTCGAAAAAGGGTCATATGAGGATGAGCTCGCGACGCAGAAAGATGCCGAGCTTTGTGCCGGTTCTTCTGGGAGTGGTGGGCGTCACTCTCTTCCTTGCGTTACTTGTGGGAGGAACAACGTGGTGGAACTATTCACGATTCACGAATGCCACGCATGAGCAGGATGCGACTCGTGTCGCCCAAACGTATCAATCCGGTACGAAATCTCGTATTCCCGGGTCAAGCCAGTTGTTTTGGTGGCTTGCAACCAAGCATGTCAGCACAGAGATGGGCGTTGCAGCCAATGAGGGGATCGGGAACGAGGCTGTCGAGCAGTTCGCAAAGACGTATAGAGATACCCCTGATCTTATCAATGAGATTATTATTCCTAAGGCGAAAAGCGCTGTGGAGCAGTATAAGGAAATGTTTCTTGAGGAACCGATAGCTGCAGCGTATTTGGATATCGGTTTGCAATTGCGACCCGAGAATGCGGATCTCGTTGAGGGTAAAAAGACTTTCGATATTTTGGTCGATAGTCGCGCTGCGTTCGCTGCAGCCAAGAAGGCCGCTGAGCAACCGTATGGTGCAGAAGAGGCAGCAGATCTATTCGAACTAGTCGCAGAGATCGATGAGGAGAACTATGCGATTGCCCAAAAAGAGATTCCTGAACTTCGCCTGAGGGCAAACGAGGAGATGCAGACATGGGCAGCGCCAGTCAAACATTTCACCCTCAATCCGCTTCTTGCGTTTCCCTATATGACGCCGCTTGATTATGCGAATGATTACATTACCGCAGTTGAATTCAAGCGAATTTTACAGCAACTTTATGACAACGGATTCATTCTTGTAGGGCTGGAGACACTATTTACCTACGATGTCGATACCGGTATTGTGGAGCCTGTCCCACTGCGTATTCCAAAAGATAAGATGCCGATAGTCCTCTCTATTGAAAACCTGACGTATTCGACACGTCATGAGAAGAGAGGGATGGTCGACAGGCTTATTGTGAGCAACGATAAAGTTGCGACATTTACTTCCGCTGCAAATGCGGGGACCGATAACGATGTCATCTCGTTTGATAATGACGTTATTCCCATACTTAATGCATTCATCGAAGAAAACCCCGTATTCTCCTGGAAGGGTGCTCGAGCGACGATTTCCCTGACCGGATATAGGGGCAACTTGGGATACCGAACCTCATTTGGTTTCGAGAATCAGATGGAAGAGATAGCGAAGGCGAAAGAGGTTGCCGGGGTCCTGCATGAGAATGGCTACACTTTTGCAAGCCTGGGATTCGAGTATGTCGAGATGTCTTCACTTGAAGTCGATCAGATTATCGCTGATGCCCAACTGTGGGTTGATCAGACCTCCAATATCGTAGGGTTGACGAATCTGTTCTTCTGGCCCTTCGGGGATGCTCTTGCCCAAGATAGCGAGGGAGCCGAAGCTCTGCGCGCATTTGGGTATCGCTCATTCAGCCAGATCGGTCCGAATAGTTATGAGGCGTTCACGGGAGTCTCACGTGTCGATGAACGTGCATTCATTGACGGGAATGGGCTCAACAATAGGCCAGAGCGGTATGCTGGCTATTTTGATGCCACGACTGTTTTGGATGCTGAGGGGCGAGCTCAGATTGATTACTGGCTTACGTGGTAGCGCGAGTGCGCAATGCCATCCGCACATACAAATAGCCTCCGCTAAATAGTCTCTACAATAATTGGTACTAAAATACTTGCAATTCATTGATTTTCATGGCATAGTAGATTCAACTGGTTCTAAAAATATATCAATTCGGTTACCAATTGACTGATTGATGTACAGGGGAAGGAAATTGCCGGTGCGTTGCTTTAGCTACTATCGTTCAGTCGAATCGTATCGACTAAAAGATTTTATTTTGAGAATGATCGCAGGAATACTTATTCTTGCGTTGTTCGCAACAATCTTCAATCCACCCCATTCACAAGCTGCATTTGAAGCCGAAATATGCAGCGAGACATGGGAATCATTACTAGCGGGTGATTATGACGACCATGGGGGTGTAGATGCTTCTGAGTATGCCTTGGAAGCAGAAGAAGAGGTAGAGGAATTCGAGTTGACGCCAAAAGCAGCTCAGGTATCGACCTCTGCAACCGAAACAGCGCAGCCGGAACTGGCGGAATTCATACCGATACAGCCTACGCTGAGCAGAACGGTTACCGATTGGCTATCTCTTCGCAATGCGATAGGTGACCCGACGGTTACCAGTATCGTTTTGGGTGGCAATATCACGCGTGATTCGGTTGCCACTACCGCAAACGATCTCCCGCTCATCTCTCGTAACCTCACAATCGATGGAGGGGGATACACTCTTAATTTCAATGCAAATGGTACCGCTGCTGTCAACAGGGCGGGCTTCAAGCTTGGGCGCGATATCGTAGGAACTTTTACTCTTTCAAATATCGTGATCCATCGAAGCTCAACCTTTCCTATGATTACCACAGCTTTGAGTAGTACCGATACCGGTCTTACGCATGATGGGCGCAATATCAATACGCGTGGATGGTTGGCGATAGTAAACGACGTTACCTCTACTGACGGTGCCTCACCTCTTGTCAGCCTTTCTGATGGAGCAGTTACGTTTACTGGGAGTAATGTGTGGTCGATGAACGCAAATCTGCAGATGATAAATGCGCGTCTTGTGACTTTTGAGGGAGGGGCAGGCACTTTCACCAATGCTAATACAGGTGCAGCCGCTACTATCATCCGCTCGAACCCCGCTGATAACAATGCTGCCGCTCCTTGTAGGATCACTGCTTCTGCAGGCGCTCAGATTCTGCTTACCACTCGGTCGGCCGATCAGGTCGTTTGGTCAAATCCTGCTGGATCTCGCGTCCCTGTTTTCTTTGAAGTAAAAGAGAGCGCACTTCTGGATATCCAAGGCTTTGGATTTGGAACAGGTACCAATGGCGCCACTTTGGTGGCAGCGGCACCGAGTGGAGGGTTCGATATCGTCAGTGGCGGAACTCTTCGTGTGCATAGTCGTGCTGCGAGAACCGGTCAACCTGCCGTTATCCAGGAAATCCCTGGCGGAACATTCACTGTCGATGGGGCAGGCTCCTTGCTCGACTTGCAGTCATGGGGGGCAAGCAATAACCTGGGCGCGACGATTCGTTTTCGTGCTGTGGGTAATCAGACTTTTGCTGTGAGCAATCAGGCTCAGGTTACTATTACCAGTCATCCCTGGAGTGGAGGAAACAGTCCTGCTGCAATTCGTTTTGGAACGGGAACTGGAAACGACTTCACGGTAAATAGTGGTGCACAGGTTCGCGTTTACAATTATGGCAATGGGAGCTTCTTTGATTCGGGAACTGGCGATGGATACAATGCGGCAGTAGAGTATAGTGCCAGTGATTTTGGCTATTATCTGGACGGAGAGATGTCCGCGGTGGAGCTGCTCGCGACTCACGGTCCCGCCCTGAATGCCGGAAGCAACAGGCGTGGTGAAATATATGCAGGACCGGGAACTATCTTCTTGGCATCGGGGCGCACAAGCTCCAATGGCACAAATATCGCAGCCTTGAGAGCATCGGGTGGCGATTGCTCCTTTGAGATGGACAGTCCTCTCTACTACGATTTCGTTAATACTCGGCCAGGCGGAGGAAGCGTGTTTGCGCTGGGTGCGGGAACAGGGAATACGTTTACCTCTACTAATTCCGATGTTGCGGTCTGGCGTGTGGGCGTCAATCCCTATACGGGTAATCCGGATCGTTCCTGGACACTGATTAGCTATTGGCTGACTGGCGCACAGCTTCGCACGGTCTCTCCTAGTAGCGAGGAGTCCTTTAGGAACTATTACAATTCCGGTGCGAACAATTCGACCAGGATTGAAAGCTATACCCGTATCTCAGGCAACAACGCTCGACCCGTGGTGGATAAACTCATGGATATCACGAATGCCGACAAACGTGTGCGCGCTCTTGGTAGAGTATCAGAAGGGCTTAACTTCGAGGGACGTCCTTTCTGGGATGGCGAGGTCTGGGGTACCTTTACCGTTGACCCGTCGGGAGGCGGTGCTCCCTATACGGTTACGAGTACTGGCACTTTTGCGAGCAGTCTTGTCCGCTCGCACTTCTTTGAAAATCTTTATCAGGTACAGACCGATGTTACTGAGGTGAATGGTGTCTTACAGCTTCGCAGATTGGATGAAGGTTTTCTTCGTGCAGGTGATGTGTACACTATTACCAATGCATGGCGTAGCGAAGGCCCGGGAGATGTAAAACGGCATGAGGGAACTAGTGTATTGCCACAATCGGCAGTAGTACGTGACGTTACACCGCCTCTTCCGGCAGGGCTTGATCAAACTACGATTGAGGACTGGGAGACTGAGCTTACCGGTACTTGGGCGCTCGCTGATGCATATGACAACGGACCGGTCAGCCTAACCGCACAGATCAGATCCTCCGGGGGAGGGTCGTATACTAATCTGCCTGGCACAGGATCGGTTAATCCTGACGGAACGTGGTCGTTTACCATTGCAAGCTTAGGGTTGATTAATGCAGGGGATGCAATTGCTATTATCCTTAGTGACGATCTTGGTAATGCTAACCCTCTTGTTTATACTCCGTATCGCGATGCCCTATTTCCTGCTGCTTCTGAGGTATTAGTCAGAGAGGCAGGAACTATCCCTTATACGGTGCGCTACTTTTTTGAGGGTACTGAGGATTCAAGCTTGAGACACACCGGGTCGGTAACGGCACCTTCAGGAGAGGTCAATATCGGCACAGATTTTCCCAATAAGGTCAAAATCGGCTACAAGTTGGACTCGACGACGCCTAATATGCCAGCGACAATCGATATGACAACCCGAAATATCAATGTTTATTACGTGCTCGACCCTAGCCAAAAAGCTACAGTAAATGTTGAGTATTACTTCGACGGAGTGCACGATCCTTCATACGACAAACTGATCGATCCCCAGATTCTCTCGACCGTGACAATCGATTATCCCGACGTGTGGCTCAGCGTTGTCCCAAATGGTTTTGTGCGTGCCACTCCTTCGACAGATCCCGCGCTACCCCAAACAGCCCAAAGCCTTGATAATCAGGTCATCAAGGTCTACTATGTCCAGACATTGCAGGAGCTGAATGTCTCCAAAACGGTAGAGGGAGAATACGCTGATAAAACGAAGGAGTTTGAATTCACAGCGTATTTCAGAGACAGAAATAGCACAGCATTGCCAGCAGGAACGCAGTTCAGCTATGAGGGTTCAAGTATCGAATCGACTGCGTCTGCTGGAGGTATGCTGACTCTCGATAATGAGGGTAAAACCACATTCAAGCTTTCACATGGACAATCCATAAGGATTCTGAATGTCAAGTCGGGCTATTATGTTCGCATCGTTGAAAGCAATGATGCGAACTACACCACCTCATTCGTCGATAGCTATGATAGTTCAGTCGTTGTGAATGCGCTCGATACCGATATGCGTTCGATGAAAAACGAAGATAGAGACTTCTCCTTCTTGAATACGAGAAAGACAGTTGTTCCAAGTCGCTTGCAGGTTTTTGATGATATGTGGTACACCCTCTTGCTGTCCGCACTATTAATCTCGAACGTCTTGATAGTGCCACTTGCTTTCCGTAAGCGCACACACTCAGATACAGGGGCGGCTCTATGACGGAACTCTATATGACAGGTGCTCGAGATTCCGTCAGCCAGGCGGCACAGAATAGGCAATATTTCTACACGCTGCTGCGGCGTATTCCGCCACTATTGCTTAAGATCGCTGTTATCACAGGTACCGTGTCCCTGCTGTTCACTTTCATGTTCGGTCTCCTCTATACTCGTGACCCATCAATGACTCCCGCAATAAAAGACGGTGACCTCGTGATGTTTTATCGGTTGGATAAGAAGTATATCGCACAGGATATCGTGGTCTTTGACTTTGAGGATGAGCGGCAGATGCGTCGCGTCATCGCAACAGCGGGTAATGTGGTGGATATCACAGAAGAAGGCCTCTTGATTGACGGTGCACTGCAGCAGGAGCCAAAGATATACACCCCCACACATCGATTCGATACAGGTGTCGATTTCCCCCTCACCCTGAAAGAAGGACAGATTTTTGTGTTAGCGGACAATCGTGAGAATGCTGCTGACAGTCGGGTATATGGTGCAGTAGATATTGAGAACACGTCAGGGAAAGTGATGACAGTGCTCAGAAGAAGGGATATGTAGTGCAATGGGGAACCATTGCGTTCATATAGATAAAGGATAAGAAGGCGCAAGAAACGAGTTGAAAGGAAGTGCATAACAAATGAGGCGCAAAAGAAAAGAATTGCTGGGCAGGATATTCCTAGCGATAACCCTTGCAGTCGTAATGTGCATCGGTAGTGTGGCACCTGCATTTGCAGACCCCGTCTACGGCACCGAGGCAAATCCTGCGCGGGCAGCGATTACAAAATTGATCAAGATGCCCGAGGGCACCAACACGCCAGCGGCTACATTTACCTTTACGATTGCGAAGAAAAGTCTTGATGACAGCACGGCTGCCGCTGATTTGACACGGATGCCAACGATTGCTAGCAAGAATGTCACATTCTCCGCATCTGATACAGGTACTGTTGTCTCGGGAACAAAAGAGGTGCGTAAGGAGACCGCTGCTCTCTTTGATGGAGTGACATTCCCGCATGCGGGTGTATATGTCTACACGATTACAGAGGTACCGAACACGTATACAATTGCAGATGCGGCCAAAGAGAGCATGACTTACTCGACTGGATCATACGATGTTGCGGTCTATGTCAAGGACGGTACTGCAGGAACGTATGTATTTGCTATTGCTGCAACCATCGTTATAAAGGATACCGCTGACCAAACGATTGGCGATAAGGTTGATCCGACTCCTGGTTCGGTAGCAGGTGAATATAGCGACATGGTCTTCACGAATACGTATATCCGCAGGCATGGTGGAACCGATCCCACAGATCCCAGTCATCAGGCCCTCGGCATCAGTAGTGCCGTTGCGGGTGACTATGCTAACAAGAGTAAGTATTTCGAGTACAATATCACGGCAACCAAACCCGCTCTTGTCGTAGACCCTGTCACCTATAAGGCATATGTTGTTAATACGAACACCAATGCTGTCGTGACTTCTGCGGCGAACGGTACGGGTATGCTGACCGATGGTGCCGGTGGATACTTTCTGTTCACCTCTGGTACAGCGCAGACAATCAACCTGATGCATGATCAAAAGCTCGTTTTTATTGATACGCATGTTGGAGCCCAGTATGTTGCAATCCAAAGCGCAGCGGCTGATTATACTGCATCGGTTAGGATTATCGTAGATGGGGGCTCACCTATCGATATACCGAACTCGCTTCCCAATCAATCTCTGAGCACGCAGACGCGTATTCTGGGTCAGGCTGCAAACTCTGCGGCATTCACCAATACGTACAAGACGGTGACTCCGACAGGATTGGATATTAGCAACCTTCCGTTCATCGTTATGCTTGCCGTGGGAATCGGTGGCTTGGTGGTACTTGTTGCTTTGAAGCCCCGGAGGAAAGAAGATTACGTCGCTCACTAGTGAATAGTGTGCTTCGCAGGGTTTTGGGTCCTACATGAATGCAGGGAGATGGAGCGGAATAGCTCTTCGGGCTGTTGATGAGTTGGTTGACACGATAGTGCTGGTCTTCCTCCTTCTCCTCATTGCGTTTGCCTGCTATGCCATGTGGGACTCGGACCAGGTGCATAGGGCTGCCGGCTTCAAGCGATATGAAATCTACAAGCCTACGACAGATGACAGTATTTCGTTTGAGGAGTTTCGTCTGGTCAATCCGGAGGTCTTTTCTTGGCTAACGGTGTATGGGACGAATATCGACTACCCGGTGACGCAGGCAGAAGATAATGAGAGATATGTCAACACCAATGCGTTCGGTCAGTACTCACTCTCAGGATCTATCTTTTTGGATGCTGACAACGATAAGAGCTTTCGGGATTTCAATAGTATTATGTACGGCCATCATATGGAAAAGGAAGTTATGTTCGGGGAATTAAGTTTATTCGATGAGAAGCAGTATTTCGATGATCGTCCTCATGGGAATCTGTTCTTTGATGGCAAAGACCACGGTCTTGAATTCTTCGCCTTCATCAGAACGACTGCGTATGACAGGATGTTGTTCACGGCTGGAGTACAGGACAAAGCTTCTCAGCAAGAATACTTGCAAATGCTTTGGGACAATGCTTCGCATACGCGAGATATCGAGGTGTCGATAGCCGATAACATACTTCTCTTGACCACCTGCTCGTCTTATACGACTAACGGACGAGAGATTCTTGTTGCTAGGATAACGGATGAGACCTATCCAAACACATTCCTAGCAGATGACGGTGAGGAAAGATCCGTTGCCGCAATCGGCGAGCAATCCGGTGAACAAACGTGTCTTCTGACACTGGCAATACCACTTCTGCTTATATTGATAAGCGCAGCTATTTACTATTGGACCCAAGGTGATGGGAAAGGAAAGGGTGCAGCATGAGCATCTTGCACAAAATGACATCAATCAGACTGAGTGCGCTCCTGTGCCTGCCTGTTCTTTGCTTGTTGATAATGATGCTGACGCCGATTGCATATGCCGCCGGTGTATCGATCGAAGTAAAGATACCGATTGAACAGGTATTTGTGCAGACAGGCTCAACTGATGATATAGATAATCGTTTTACCTATACATTGACGGTGCTGGATCCGAATCATCCTGTGCCCCAAGGGGCACGTGATGGTACCCATAGGTTCGAGGTGGGAGGATCCATTAGGGCCGACATAGACCACATCACCTTCACTCATGCGGGGCTTTATTCCTATACGCTGAAGTGTGATACCCTGATGCGCCCAGGTTACACGCATGACGAGAGGACGTATCATATCTCGATTTATGTGCGCAATGTTGGCACTGGTCTTGCTGCAGAGATACTTGCCAGTAATGAGGCTGGTGAAAAAGTTCCGCTGATCCTGTTCGAGCACTCCTATCAACCGAAGCCGACC
>Ga0209737_10003159_pt1 | contig 11504 bp, 8 predicted proteins | sample TergutCu122P3_FD_187284 | JGI IMG/M metagenome (GOLD analysis project Ga0209737, IMG submission 187284) | Cubitermes ugandensis P3 segment gut microbial communities from Kakamega Forest, Kenya - Cu122 P3 (SPAdes) (version 2) | ecosystem: Host-associated > Arthropoda: Insects > Digestive system >...
GATGGTATCCTCCTCATTCATTATCTTCCAAAGGGCCAAACTATCAACGCGGAGTACTACTAATCTCTGCTGGTGCAAATGAAGAAAATTTTGAAGGTAAAACGCCGCGGGAAGTTCACCAAGGGGCTCTTGTTTTTGCACGACAATGCCCCGGCTCACCGGGCACTTGCAATCCAGAAGAAAGTGACCTACGTGGGCTTCCAGTGTCTTGATCACCCACCCTATTCTCCGGATCTGGCCCCCCTCGGACTACCACCTGTACCCTGGACTGAAAAAAAAAAAACAATCGAAAGATCGCCATTTTTCGTCCAACGCGGAGGTCGTTGCTGTCCCGGAGACCTGGTTGGACGGACAACATTCTAATTTTTTTTTTGGGCGTGGCTTGCAAAAGTTAGAGCAACGGGCTAAGAAGTGTATTGAGCTTCGTGGGGGAGTATGTTGAATAAATCCCGAGTTTGGTCGCTGTAGCCTGTTTCCTTCCTGGTCGGGCTAAGGACTTATCAGCACCCTCTAGTACGCAGCATATTTTGCGCAGTTCTGCGCATGATAATCACAGCATGAGTAGCGTCGGAAGTAAACAATATAAAAATTTACTTTTGGGATGTGATGCCGTGCATTGTGTTAGCAAGTTATCAAAGTTGCTGAAGAATTTGTAACCTACGTTTCAAGAGTAGAAAAATAATTTGTTGTGTCGCTGATTTTTTTGCTCTCAGGAGATTGCGTATAATATTTATGTTATATGTGTGACTAAATGGATGAACAAATAAACTGAAATAGAAACTGAAGCTGCAATTCCTGACTTGTGAAGTGAGTGCCGGCATATCATTACTTTCCTTTGTTATCAACTGCATTTATGAAGAAACCTGTAAGTAATAGTTGCACGATAGGACAGTTACATGCATAACTTTATTCACTTAAGTTAGGCAGGCTTCTAGGAGAAGTCGGCGAGAACTATGCAACGTAGAATATACTGCAATTTGACTGCGCTTGCAGACTGAACCTGCGAAGATTGCTAGGTAAGAAGGCTACGTTTGGTGGGCAACAAGAAAGAGAAAACAAATCTAGGCAACGCGAAGAAATTCATGAAGAGGGACTTTAAGATGGCAAAAATTTAGAGGATATTGATACCTTTTATCCAGACAAGTTTTCGGTCCGTGGAGATTCTGAAAACAATGGAGAGTTATGGTAGAGTTTAGGCCCGTAAACGGACCATGAACGCAGTGGGTGATGCGGGTTCTAGTGAGGGTGAATGTACGTACATATGTTTTTACATGTATATAATGCTCTATTATATTGTACATATATTATGAATATACCGCATATTATGTATGCATACGCGTGAAAAATGCCTATGTCAGGAATACTAAATCAGCAATTTACTTACAAAATGCGCTTTATAAAACTCCGTATAACATATCGTCTATACATATATTTTTTAAAATGAATGGTTTCGAACTACGGCTGTTCAAGAGGCAACATGTGGATGGGGTAGGTTGCCGCGCGCTTTTGAGTGGGCTGATCAGTATGTTTGTCTTCGATATTTTGTAAATTCCTAGTAGTTGCATTCGGATTTGTAGACGGCGCATTGCACCCAATTGCACACACCTGGCAATGGGCCTGGTAAAAGTCTATCAGCTCCTCATACTGGACTATCGCAGTATGTAGTGACGAATTCTGCAACTAATTGTAATTCAGATTTGTGCATCAAGAAAAGGAAATGACAGAAAAAGTACAAATTAAGTTGCAAGTTTGTGAAACGTGCTGCAATAATTAGTTTTGGAATTTATAAAGCTGTGTTACATGTTTTCAAAGTCAGCATTCTTATTTGTGGTGGTAAATGATAAAGTTATTATTATTTTTTTTAATTTATTCTCGATTATCGGATATTAGGTGGCGATCTTCCGGAAAGTCCAGATCTTAACGGGAGATCAGAGCGATTTACCCCAGCACTTTACGAATGATGATTGCAGTGTTCATTAGTAAAATCTTAGTTCCGTGGCCGACCGGTGACCTGGGAGCAACTGAAGGTTCTGATCCTCTTATTTTTTCCTAATACTCCAATTTTAAGTTGCACAATTTTTATCGTAACTTTCAACATCCTGCTGACCTGGATCTCCAGGTCGTTTTACTTGCTTAGTTTTTCAGTTTCTTTTGTGTTAAAGTTTGAATCATCTCGTAAGGCTTCATAGATTAGTAGGCAAGTTTTCTCTGATTTTTGCACTAATCTGGTAAGCCATTGTCTGCTATGCTTAAGGTACTCGCTGAGACCAGCAATAGCAGTATTATACGCGGACTCCAATTCGACTAATCCACAATATCGGGTGAGTAATATCACTCTCCTCCTACTTCGGTTTTTCACAGTTTCCTTAACATCAGTAGGTATATGCTTTTCAACACCAGCTGGCTTGAGTTCCATACAACCGGTCAGAGGGGGGTTCTTCTCTTCATGGGTAAGGAGCAGGGCATCTGTCTGGCTTATCTCTAATGGATAGACACGGTGCAGATATCTGGTCAATTCCCCGAGGGCTGTCTTCACTCTCACTCGCAAGAAAAAGGGAAAAAACTAGTCCCAAAGGTCAGTCCAAACTCTTCTTGTTGTCATACACAACCAGCAATTCATCTCCCACCTTGACCTTCCCAGGTCCATTCTTCTTATCATGCTGCTGAACCAAAAGACCCAGGCACTCATCTATGAATTTTTTCCATAGTCCTCTCTCAGCTTCTGCTGCTAATGGAACCATTTAGTCATACGTAGACTGACAATAAAGTTCGCGAACTCATCGCTACATGCTTCATTGCTGATTACCACCGTGGTCGCCTTCAAAGTACTCCCCTTGGGAAGCTATGCACCGATGTCAGCGCCTAGTCCACCCTTCAAAACAATTTTGGAACTGGTTTTATGGAATGGCCTTCAGAGCCGCTCTTCTTTTATCCTGATGTCATCAATGTCATCAAAATGCCTTCCTTTCAAAATTTCCTTTATCTTCGGGAACAGAAAAAAAGTCATTGGGGGCTAGATCTGGTGAATAGGCAGGGTGTTCCAACGCAGTTATTTGTTTAGTAGCTAAAAACTCTTCTTTGCCTTTGTACTTCTGTGAGCTCCTTTGGGACCATTTTCGCACACAACTTCGTCATGTCAAGATCTTCAGTTAAGATTTTCCTAACTGTTCCTCTGTCGATGTTCACTTGTTCTGCTATGCTCCTGACAGTCAGCCGACGATTTTTACGCAAAATTTTACGAACTTTTGCAATGTTTTCTTCAGTTCTGCTTGTTGTTGGCCGTCCTGATCTCTTCGTCAGTGACACTTTCTCTTCCCTCAGAAAAACGTTTCACCCACTTGTAAACTGCTGTTTTATTCATAGCATTATCGCCGTAAACTTGCACTAACATCATCATCAACTAACAACAAGAAATTTAATTTTCGTTCGTTGCTCTAATTCAAACTTCGACATTCTCGCGGCGGCACACCAAAATACACGCAGACAGTAATAGATGCCACTCAGAAAGAGACTGTCGTAGATCAAGAACAACAACAACAACACAGCTGTGAAACTCTGATATGTCAACGTCATCAAACCATACTAAGGCTTTTGTCCGGTGCTGCCACGGCAAGCACACGGTAGCGAGTTCACGAACTTTATTGTCCTATCACGTATTAGCTCTGGCTACACGCTGAAAGTCAGCCACACCCACTGCTGGTATACCTTGACTGAATATACCAGGGCGAGAGAGACAAGGCCTTTGGATTTTCGGAGAGTTATGATAGAGGTGTGGAGTTGATTACAGCACCGGCGTCGCAAATAATTATCTGCCATTCTTGTTGTGTGTTGTCAGGAAGAGCTCTCTTGGACGGGCTGATCACTCGTACACAGAATTCCTACTACGTGAGTGTGTGTCTGTGAGCAATCGTGAATTCTTGATAATGAGGAGGGTCTGGCTCAGTAGGGGTTGTTACGACATGGAAAAATGGGGTTAATTATGACAGCAATGGATTTATTTTTATCTGTTAAGTGAGAAAATGCGTTTAAAATGAAGGAAAATCAAACATTCCTGAAAGTTCCACTTAGCCCTTTCGTTGTAGTCAGTACACAATGAAATAAAGGACGGTAGAATCGGTGTTAAATTCTTTGCGGCAACAGTTTTTTCTACTCTGCTACTTCAATAACTGGAACTGGACCCGCGAGTAACGCAGCCGATTTATAAAGCTGGCCAACTAGCTCCTTTGAGGAAAGCGTGGAATATACATCCACAAATCCATGTCTTCGTGGCGTAATGATTACGGCAATCGAAGCGCAGTGACTGGTTTCTCTCTGTCTCCTCACAAGTTGCCCTTGAACTGTGGTTAAAAACCCCAAGTCAGCTCCGTCTATAGACGTCTATGTCGACATAATGATTAAATTGACGTTTTGGATCCAATATAAAGCAATGTTCTCCTAAGTTTATTAATGACTTAAACACTTCTATTGAACTTCAGAGGCAATAAATATTGAACTTGGCGTATGGAATTTATCCATTCTGGATGTCTAGGACTGGATTTCCTTACGAATGTACAAATGTTTCCTTCTTCATGCCGAGCAAATATTGGCGGTCGTAGAATAACATTTAACAATAATGCCTTTATTCTCGCTCCTTCAGTTGTTTTTAAAGAGTGTCCTCCATTATCTCAAAGGAATAAAACATACTTAACTATAATGCGATCCCAATGTACTTGAATATTTTCCATTTACAGGTAGTTTTGAGTTTTGCGTAAGTATCTGCTTCGAGGTAAAAAAAAAAAAGAATGCACAGTGTTTGTCAAAGGTCTTTATACATTATACCCCAAAGTATAGTCGTCTACTAAGCCGTCAATGCGTAATTCAAAAGTCCGGGATTCTGCGCTAATTTTCCCTATGTCAAATTAGTAGGGCTATTTGGACCACTTTTTAGATAAAAGATTTACATATCTTATAGGAATTTGGTAATAAAATACAAGTTGATATTATTTAAAACGCCGTGTCAACAGTCGGTTATAAACAACGAAAAGTAAACTGACTCTGATTAATTACGACGGACCTAGAGGAAAGCCGTCATTTTCAATTTTATGCATTATAATTACATTTTGTCCGGACAAAGAAAGGAAATCGTGAACACCACCCCTCCCGTTGGCCCGCTTGTGAGCTGAGTTCTGAATCTCGTTCATTACTAGAAGGAAGCGTGTGTGGCAATCGGTGAACAGCTACGAGAAAAACGCAGAGGCAAACGGATGCGTAAATAAGTCCTCTGACGGAAGAGACGACGTTGAGTAATATAATCAGAGTGGCTTCAAATTGAAGGCAGAATGACGTGGTTGTGATTGATATAATACTGAAAATATCAATATTTTGTAAGGTCACGCTGTCTTCATACCATACCAAGGCACAGAGTTCTCCAATGTAGCAACATCATTTTACTTCATCACATTTAACTTTTAGTTAGACGAACTACGGCGCTGCTCGTTTTTAGGATAAATTAATATTTTCAACTGATTATACGGCGTTGTTTAGAAAATTCGTACTACCAGCACCTAGACGTGTAAAATGCCACAAATCAATTAGTAACCTCATGTAACAAAGTTTTTTTAAATTAATCATCTTCATTTTAAAGTACTTTGCACAGTTGCCACGCCATTAAGGTAAAATATCCTAAAAATATTTTGACTGTATACTTAAAAATTAAAGATCTACCGTAGCAAGTCGAAAAAACAATTTTCAACCTCTTCTCAGCGGCGGTAATGCTTCTCCCATTTGACAGGCTCCCAAGAAAATCTTACTGTTTTCTTGAACACAGATAGTTCAAATACACCAAAATGAGGAACCCTGTATTAATATTAGGTGGTACGCCTACAACTGATGTTACGCGGACAGTCATGTGCTAAGCGAATTATCACTTTTTCCTAATCACATCGCAAAAAATTTAATCGCATTACTAAGGTTGCTTTAGACTTAAATAAAAAGAAAAAAAAACTGTGAAGCATTTATGAAACCAAACAAAGGTTTAAAGTGTATATTATTAACATATTTATTATCTTGCGGTTCGTGTGAAGTTTTTGTTCAAGATAGTGCACTAGACGACAAAGAGACTGGAAAGCACTGGTGTATTCAGCATAGCAATTGGGCTGCAGGCTGCATGACACATCTTCTCTTATCCGAAGCATCGAGACAGGTTCTTGGTCCACAAAACTACCCTGCTTAAAGACTAATGGGGTTAAATCCCCAGAGTTACTCCAGGGTTAAAGTGGCCAGAATATCAACTTGACTACCCACCTTCATCCATTGCCAAGGTTAAGAATACTTTTCGCTCTACGTCCGTTCCCTCTATGCTGTCTTCGCATGATGGTTTACTAGGTACTCAGATGAATTTACCATTACCTTTACGCCATTAAGCACCACGTATTATTGGGTTTCACGAAAACTAGAGAGACGCTACTACTTACTGACAGGTTTACAAAGAAAGAATAAATGGAATTCCTTAGATATAAGAAGACAAGATATGTTGCGGATGAAGTAATCAGGCATTTCACAAGTTGATGTTACGTTTCGTGCAACTGATTGTCAAGTAGTGGCAACGCGTGTAAAATATATTAACAGACCGACAAATGCACGTTATTTTATGGATAAAATTTTATTGCATAATGGTCACCAAAATGTTTCTGCCACTCATGTTGCCATCATAAGGGTGGTGGGAACAAGAGTACAAACATGATTAAAATATGTCTAAAAATCCATAAAATGGAATAAAACTTCATCCAAAAACCGAAAAACATTTTTGTTTTTTTTATATATGCATCTAATTAATGCACAGAATATGGAACATATCAAAGCGACGTGCATGTAATGGCTTACACACATCGGAAGGACTGCTTTGCCCTTCAAGATGGAACCGTTAATCGTCACAAAACGTCAGTAACTATCTACGCTGCGTAACATTCTAGATGAGCAAAGATATGATTGTTAAACAGATTTAGATTAAGTGTCGTGTTTATAAAGTGTCTGTGGTGACATTTAGCTGACATGAAGAAGATCAGCTTATATTTCTCTGTCCAAAGCTAAGCACACACAACTTACTCGGAAAGTACACGTATAAGAATTAAATACATTAAGCAAAATCCTTCTTTATAAGCTAACAGTCACTCAGCTAGTCGAGAAATTCTCCGCCTTCTATGAAACCTGAGCTTTCAATACCGTTTTCATAACAACTTCCGAAAAGAACCTGATCCTGAGGCAAAGAATTTTAATCTTCATGCAAACTTACAGCTACAGATATTCCAGTTGATGTATTTTCTTCAGATTCTCACATCAGAATATACATTTATTTCTTACCTCTCTAGTGCTAGTTACATTCCACGCCCATTCTGTTCAGTTGTATGCAAACAACAATAATAAAAGTCGCGCTTCTTTCGAGCCAAGAACCGCATTATGCAGACAAAGATTAATCTGCGAAGACTTGACCCTGAGTGGTAGATATTATCATGGAGAAGTACTCCTCCGTAGTTCTAAGCAATTTCGGGAGTTCTTTCAATTAGACCGCAAAAGCTTTCTTTACCAAGTTTCTAGATGTCTCATTTGTTTTTCTGGAATAGTGATATTATTGGAATTTTCTACGTTGAACATGTGTGGCACTGATAAAATTTACTGATAAATCCCCCATCCCTGATTGGGAAACCCTTTTGAAGTTTCAGGATTTCGTGAAAGCCATTTCTGAAATGCAAATCTTAAGAGAAATTCGCAAAATTTCTTATCAAGGTCTCAAAAAATTTTACGTAAATTGCCAAAAATTGCCTTGTTATCCGTAGTCGTTTAGCTATATTTTGTCGACTCTATTATTAAACGAAGTTTCGAAACCGTTCGTATTCATGTCTCTCCTCTTTCTGATGTTGCAAATTTGTTCTTCGATGCACTTCAGGTTTATACAAAAATGTACATTTTGCGCAAAGGTTGACTGTGTCTCTAGCCCGGGGTTATTAATTTTTATGGGAACTGAATTGTAACTGGCGGTCAGCCATATTATACACAATAGTTCAGTTGGTGTTTCACAGAGAAAACAGTCCTTGTTCATTACAGCAAAAAAGCTGTTAATGCTGTCAGCAAAATGATTGATATTTACTCTGATATTTACTCTGAGAATCATACGACACACGCAAATAAACCTGTGAGACAAAATGCAAAATGTATTTAGTTAGAATATGTAACATAGTTTTATCACTGTACTTTAAACGATTAGCCCAAAATACGTATTTTTGAAATGTGATTACTCGGTCATCTAAATCAGTGGTTCTCAACTACGAGTTTTTAAATGTCGGAGCCGTATCTATCTCGCACTGCTAAGAGCAATTAATATTTTGCACTGTCCGTGTATTTTGTCGCTGTTTGTTACAATCCAAATACATTCACTTAATTTGGTTATATGCATCTTGCTATTTTGCATCACAACATCTCCAACATGTTGCGGCTCACATCGAGCTATAAATATATGTCGCTTTGTATAAGAATGTAACGACATCAGAAATATTTTATGTTTACATTTACTTGTTAGTACAATATTGGAATAAATGTGTACAGCTCAAATATATGTATCAATGATTAAAACTGAAGATCAGAATTATTAATAGCTTTATTCGTATAAGCCATCCCGTTGTATTTTTTACCAAATACGTCATCTTACATAAGGCACTGCGCTGCTAGTCGGGAGGTCCCGAGATCGATTCCCGGTGGTGTCACTGGGGATTTTTTCCGTGGTACCCCCGACAGAACCATGTGTCTTGAGGTCGACTCAGCCTCTGAAAGTGAATACCAGGGATTTCTCCTGGGGTAAAGGTGGCCGGTGTTTTTGGCTGACAACCTACCACCCTTGTAGTGCCGAAACGTCAAAAAATCCAGGGGCTTAACCTACCCGGAACTCCTGGGGCCATCTCGGCCTGTCGCGGGAGACCTTTACTTTACTTACATCATCTTACATATACTTAGGAATGTCAGTCCGGTCACTCTCCCACATTGCAGGTTCATGGATCGCCACCAACTAGCAGGAGATGCAAAAACATCAAATATGAAAAGATGGGGGATTCATTCACCACCATAATATGGCAGGAATAGCAAATACACAGATCCATGTGACAGTTTAATTTCAACCACAAAATTTGAATGTGAATATACTGCCGTCTTATGCTGTTACGCTATTGGATCTGTCGATGGAATCACGTATGAACAACAGCACAACATTTCAATGTTACAGTACTTTAAGTTTCCATGCCCTGCAAGAGCCACTATAATTAATTATCTGATTGCAATACAACCGCAACAACTTTAACAAATGTTCCGATTCCATTATAATTGAATACCAATGTGATATTATTTCAACGTGATAAAACTGTAATATTCCATGCCCTGAAAGGGCAACTATAAAAAACGTTCTGATTCCTGTGTATGGGGCACGAGGTACAAAGAGCTTAACAATTTCAAGGCGCAAGAAAGCGAGAACTTTTGCTGATACTAAAGGAAAGTATCTAACACCTGATGAAGAAACCGAAGCAGATCATACAAGAAGAAAACTAATAAAGAGAATGTTACCTCTCGCTTCAACGCGGAGCTACGCTGAAGTTCTGACCCTTCGAGAGTTTAACACAGCAGAAGCGTGGATAATTCGAGAGCAAAACGGTCGGTGTCTCGCAGAGCAAAGAGCTAAAATGACAATGGAAGAAAGCATCCTAGATCAAGTAATTAACGCAACACACCAAAGAGCATCAAGAAAGCGGCGTGCACTGCAATTTGTGTGGACAGCGACTGGCGAGCTCGAAGTCTTTTGATAACAAGTCCATCGTAATAAACTACCTGCAATGGAAGGAATATGCCAGTTTTGTCAAGCTGTTAAATGGGAAGATAAAATAGCAGATGGTTGCTCTCGTAGCTGAAAATTTGTGCTTGCAACGTTACATGATCCTCCTCAAGAATTCAAACAGTGTTTAAAGACCCATTGTTTTTAGTCAAAGTCGGGTCCTATAACAGCATTATTGCATTTACGTCCATCGTGCATTGCTTGCGAAAAATGCCAGGATTGGCGAGCAATTGAAAAACCCCCGAGAAAATGTGTCAATGTTCCGTGTCCAAGGAATGGTATATCATCGCATTGGTACACTGCTACCTATTGTAACAAGAACACCGAGTTCTGCCCATTTGTAAGTTTTCGGTAGTGATATGGAAGCACGAGTAAATCTGCGATGTTGGATTATGGATGGCTTGAATAGGGAGATCGTGGTAACAATCCTGCGTGCCGTTAAGTCAGGTGAACTCATTTGTCGAAATATTCCTGCGAGCTGGTGAATTTACAAGAAATCAAGAAGTTCTCAACAGTCTATTGGCAAATCACGAAGCCCCGGTAGTCGATTTGCGAAAACAACAACAACGTGTAACGAGATGGCCGCCATCTTACTTGACGATAATATACGAGCCGAACGAGACATTATTTTGCACCAGCGAGGTGGGGTTAGATACGCACCCGGCCTAATATCCACTGCACTTCCTTTTGTTTTCCCATATGGTGAACTAGGTTGGTATTAAGCAGTTCGGTATCCAAGGGACGTCACAAACCGTAACAGCAAGAGTTCCATGTCGTGTGTTTGCCGCATATAGACTTCACTTCAAGGTCAATGGGTACTCACTGTTGTATCGCACTGCAAGATTATTTCTGCCCGAGGTTTCCGCATTGACTGCTGATATTCGTGTGCCTAGCCTGCCCGGGTCGCCGGGCACCAGCAGATTATTTACTAAATAAAATACACTTATTCAGTCGAACACAACACATGTTTCTTTTATTCAAATTTTGCCTTTCCATGTGTGCTACATGTTTCGGTCTGTACTTAGGCCATCATCAGGCATGTCAATACAAAAACTTTATAAAGGAAAATGGAGTAAAATCTGATGGACAGAGCGTACAATGTACGAATCTTCTGATTTTGTTTATTAATGAGTTACAGAATCTATATAATGGCCCAAAAATTGCAACAGAATTAAGAGAAGAAAACTTTAAAAAATAACATGCCGCGCCAAGTATAATACACAAAAATCATAGAATAGTTGTAGTAATAATTTCAATGTTTTACCGTCCATTTTTTAATTAAATAACTGATAAACACCAACACATGCACCTCACATTCAACAGTATATTAGTCTAGAATGTTGATTTCAATGTTAAAACACATAAAAATACCTAAAAGTACTCCGACATGTTTTGATCTTAACAGATCATCATCAGGGAGTAGGTCTGTACCTCGTTTAAGTTACTGAATAATTTAAAAATTTAAAAACACTAAATTTAAAATCCTGACGATCAATCCTGGTGTTGTGGCAGCAATACTGTAATGAATTTAAAATGTGTTTAAAATATATATTTATATATCAATTAAGAATTAAACAAAGTTAGCTATCCATGTTAAATCAATATCATTTGCATAAGATTCTTACCATGTAACAGGTGTACGTAGTGACCCTTGTGG
>Ga0209737_10003160_pt1 | contig 11503 bp, 8 predicted proteins | sample TergutCu122P3_FD_187284 | JGI IMG/M metagenome (GOLD analysis project Ga0209737, IMG submission 187284) | Cubitermes ugandensis P3 segment gut microbial communities from Kakamega Forest, Kenya - Cu122 P3 (SPAdes) (version 2) | ecosystem: Host-associated > Arthropoda: Insects > Digestive system >...
TCCCCCACCCACCGTACTCCCCTGATTTGGCACCCTGTGACTTCTTCCTATTTCCTAAAATGAAATTGAAGCTGAAAGGACGCCGGTTCGATACCATTACAGAGATTCAGGCCGAAACGCAGGAAGTGCTTAACACTCTGACAGAAAATGACTTTCAGGAAGCGTTCCAAAAATGGAGGAGACGGTGGGACCGGTGTCTACATTCGGGAGGAAGCTACTTCGAGGGTGACGACGGCCGATAGGCCTTATGGTAAGTTTTATGATTTTTACATTGTCAGTCTGGAAACTTTTGGATCAACCCATGTATATGGTGATGATTAGTTTTGTCAATATTTTCAAACCACCTTCTCCCAATAATTTGAGCACATCTCCAAGTACGTCATAATCTCCTGTAGCATTTCTATTCCTCATTTCCTTAATAGCTTTTTCCACCTCACTTTATAAAATATATGGACCTTTCTCGTCTGTATCTACTTCTTCTTCAGGTTCAACTTCTAGGGTTTCCGGTCGATTAGTTCGATCATATAGTTCTGTAACATAATTCTCCCAAATTTTCAGTACGTTACTCAGATCACTTACATTATTTTTACGATTCTCCGTATAAACTGCAATTCTTATACAAAACTCTTTTTAGAGGTTTTTCTATATATTATACATGGACTACGTTCTCTGCAAAGTAGAACGTGAAGTTTTAATTGTCATGTAAGTGTGTTGCAGTATTTAAAGTGCTACGTTGCTTGTTTACGCAGTACGATCTTTCAAGAGCAAAGGAAATACGCCACATATTCATCGGAAGGACTAACGATACGTCCGCAGGGGGATGTTGTGGATAATAGGTAAGTAATATTTAGACCTTACTAGGAACTGTGTTTATTCGCCCATCCGCGCGGAACAGAAGAGGCTCTAATCAGAATTCCAATGACATTTACTTGCCAGACACATCAGAAGTCCAAAGCCAGTCCCGTCTACTTATGAATAACGATGTCACAAGAAGTCTGCAGTATTTTCACGTGGTTTTGAACTGCTTAAAAAATTTTTGTGGCGAAATTTTTGGCAGTACTGTTGTAGTTTGGTTTTCTTTGCGACGAAGGGATCTTGCAGTTTTAATGTGTAATCCAAAGTGTAATCAGACAATATCTTTCTCCAAAGTACTTGGGTGGGTTCGCCTGATTATTTAAGCTTTGTGTAAATTTAAAAATTCTAATCAATAGTGTAAGTGTAATGTTGCATCCCTTCATGAATTGAAAGAACGCGATGAAGTAACAATTACATGAAATATTTTATTAGCTTACACTGTAGAAATTCGTTTTAGTTCAGGTTTCTTCATCCAGGAGATTCTGATGGTAATTTTTGTTTTGCACGATTTCACTGGCATCTTGTTACCTCATTTGTACTGACAATCAAGTAGAGGACAGACGTAATTGCTCACATCTTTGTCCAGCTTCTTCGTACTTTTTGGATGCTTTGGAAACTTTGTAACGCCTACAAACTTGTTAATTTCAGTTAACACTTTGAACACTAATATTCATCAAAGTTACATATAAAATTTCCGGTTTTACCTCACGGAGAAAACATTCCTTGTTCATTGCAATAACTATTCGCTAAAGCTGTTTGTATAATAATGTGTGTGTTTGTTGAGAGAAACACACAAATTTACTGAGTATCAATACAGCTGAGTTTTTTTTAATGTATTGCTTAGAAACAAGCTGTTGATACAGAGTCTGGTACAGCCCTTCTTCATCCACTCATAGCTGAGCCAGATCCTGCTTGCGTGCATATAGAACACGCACGTAAGAAGGATATCAGAAAAGTTGCCGCACAAGAAATCGACCGCCCCTTAACTGAAGTTTCTTGCAGATATATACAGACACATACGAGTACATGTACATATGTACATATACAATACTTACGTTGGAGAAAACTTAAATTTTTTACATACATACATACATAAACATGTATACGCACGCACATGTGTATATACACACGTACATACATTATAAATTTTATTGATCCAAACTTAGTCAAAGTGACAACACGATGTAAAATAAGTCAAAAAATTACAGAACTAGTATCATGCAAAACTGTTACAAGGATTTGACAGAATTATTGCTTGCATTAATATTTTACATACGTATGAGATAATAAAATTATTAGCCATTTTAACACTATAAATTCATGTAAAGGGTCAAAGAAGTGTGTATCTAAGTGTCATATAAATGCTGCTTCAAACTGATCCCTTTAATTCATAATACGTTTGAGTTTACATGGTACCTGTTGAAAATTTTGTTACCAGAACAACATTCACTCTTCAGAAAACGTGACACTTGCTTTGTGGATATTGTATTTATTCCCTGCCTTAATGTTTTGTACAGCTGAATTTATGTATTTTTTTTTATTTCCAATGAAGTTCAATAAGGAAAATGCGTATTAACACGGAAGATACGAAATCTCGAATCTCCTAAAGAGCATTCTTCCTGAGGTTCTAAATTTTGCATCGAACTCAGTTTTAACACTTTTTTGAGAGCTTAATAAATTAACTATTATTTGAAATCCTCCGATACTCTTCAATGTTGTATTATAATATTAAAATGATAATATACAAAATAAATTGTAAGAGTGTTAATTTGCTGATGTAAAACTTTGATGTAACTACATCATATAACAATTCGGGATTCATGATCAACCTGCTCCTTCCATTTCTGGCGGTTATAGTTTGCAACATGAGATATCTGTGTTTATGGTGTCAGTGAAATTTAATAAGTTATTATTTAAGTTGTATATGCAATATTTTGAACTATTGCACGTGAAGGATAAATCAGGCTTTGTTGATGTCTTAAAACTCTCTGATTCTAATGGGATGCATGTGAAGTAACGTATGCATAGCGCTGTTTAAGTGTTATATTTAATTTTAACAATTTTCAGTATGTCGTACGTATAGTGAGACAGAGGAAAAAATTCTGAGTTTCTTCAGTATTAGATCTCCATGCTCTTCGGTATGCGATAGTAGATCTGCATCGGCAGTCAGAAAACATACCTCACAATGTGGTGTGCAGAATATTAAAATTAATATCACTTTAAATGCCAGGGATCATAAAGTCTTCAAGAAAAAATAAACTTTAACATTGCCTGCGACTAGAACATTCCGGAATTGTACGACTGCACGACAGAAGCATATTAGTGTAGTAGCCTAATCCACGGAAATGGAGCCACAACCCAAACTAGCTTATCTGTTCAGGCTGGCGGGTTGCCAAGAGCAACATGCTCTAGTCTCATACGGTGACGTATGCAATGTGTCATCAGCGTTGTAGATGATATAATAAATCAAACTGTTTGAATTGCCATTCCATTTTTCCTCTTTATGTAAATTCATGATATGTCACAATAGATTGTCCGAACACCCATAACATTTCCCATGTCACAGTACATTATTTGCAGAAAATAATGGCAAATTCGGCCGTAGCTAGTGGAACCATTGCTTTTGTGATAATGGTATCTTGTTCTTGTTTGTTATATTATACACATCTATTCTCATATCCTTTTATTTTCAGCTTCTCTATCGACTTTTCTGTAATCCTTCCACGCCTAGTTGGGTTGATGGATTCCTGGACTGTGGCACATTCTCTCCTTATTCTTCCGCTTGTTAATTTTTATTTTGTTTTTACTTCTATTTTGGTTTCTTTCCAAATTTTGTTGTTGGGTTGAATAAAATATTACAGTGGTTTCCAAAGTGTGCTGCGGGGATTCCAAGGGATTCGTAACCGGTTTCCGGGGAATCCGTGATATATTTCTGTAATGACTGCTCTGAAGTTTGATGTTGTGTTAAAAATAATCGCGGAACTTATGTAATTGGTGATATAATTTCTCTTTCATTATCGAGCTAAATATCGTAACTGGAATCTGTAGTGAAGTACGAAAATAAACACGCTGAAGCCCGTATTCCAGGACGACTATTGGAATTCCGGCCATTACGGGGAAGGAGTCTCCGGCCGTTTACTTTTCTACGTAGTTTGGTTATATTATGGGTAGAACAAGGCTACGGGTGTTCGATAATAGTGTGCTAAGAAAGATATTTGGGTCTGAGAGGGAGGAATATAGCAGGAGCCTGTAGAATATTCATAATGTAAATCTTCACTGCTTATACGTTCAACCAAACATCATTCAGGTAAACAAATTAAAGAAGATGAGATAAGAGTGTGGTACGTATGAGGAAGGGAAACACATTAACGGTTTTGGTGCGGGAACCTAAAGAACAGAATCCACTTGAAAGAAATAGGCGCACATGGTAAGATAATATTAAAACTCAACTTGGAGGAATGGCATGGAATGGCCTGGACTGGATTCATGGAGCTCAGGATAGGGTGATGTGTGATCTGTTGTGATGCAGCCTCAGATTTCGTAAAAAGCGATAATTTTTTTAACGGACTGGGTGACTCTTAGCTTGCCAAAAGGAACTGCACCACGTGGAGTTAGTCATTATATGCTGTTTAAGGGTTAAGACATGCGGAAATTTTATAGAACTTTACTAGAAAATTATGAAGGCATATTTATCTTCCAGGATATTCTCAATCTTTGTCAACATTCTTTTTCAACCTGTGAAAATGAACATGCATTCCTGCCCGGTAAAATCTGCTCTTCTTCCAATGCAGCTGCTGGAATATGGCGTTATACAGTGCCTCGTCATCCGTCCCAAACTTTGCCCTCGCAGGATGTGTTTTAAAAGTCCAAGTATGTGAAAAATCTTATGTTGCGGGTTTAGAAGTGAAGGGTGAATGCGGAAAAACTGCCCATCCAAATTGTGTGCTGGCCTCAATGGTTTGCGCAAGTGTGTGTCCTGACATTATCATGGATGATCAACACTTATATATTCTTTTTGCGAAAAGAAGTCAACGAAGATAATTATTGAGGATTATAGCGGTTGAAATGCACTGTTTTCCTCCTAGGCAAGACGTTCACAAGAAAAATATTTATCAACCTGCAAACTGTAGCGGTAATTTTCCTGCTGACTGCGCACATTTGAAATTCTTGCTTCCTTTGAAAGTCTTGTGGTGCGCTTTCATATACTACAGCTACAATTTCATTTTAAAATCGGAGACACAAGTTTCGTTCCTCGTGACAGTTTGTGACGGAAAACCATCGTCTGCAATGTAAAATTTCAGTGGCGATTACTTTCCTTGCTTTGTGTATTCGTCGATCAGCATAAGTGGCACTCAGTAAACACACGTTTTGGGAATAGACAAGCTCTTTATTCATTGTCATTAAACTGTCTTACCGAAGTATATGGTGGAGTATAACTCATCTGTTATGTGATTGTCAACTTGGCTCATTGTGTAGGGCGTTACTGCAGTGCAAGGACGAACATTCTGCAGACTTTAATACAGTTCTGCTCGTCATTGTTCAGTTTCTTTAATCCATCTTACCCTTGCAGTTGCTTCACCATACACTTTTAGCCTAGGCTATTGAGTTTTTAACAGTTTTATTCTGTTGTCTTAAAAACAAATATTCATGAACCCAATCCTTTCTCTCACATTCAGCGACAAAGAACTGTATCGTTGTTCTACTGTAAACACACAACACTGTCTGCCATTTAAAATCAACTGTGCTGCTGCCGTCTGTCGAAAGAAATAATTTAGACTATTAATATTTTCGTGAATTATCAAGGACTTCATTGACGTGACGGTTTTTCGAATAAAAATAGAATATGTGTAGGTAACACATACGAGGAATTTATTTATTAATAATTGCACGTAATTAGAAGAGCTAACGATATATATGTTATTATTATTACTATTATTATATTATACCCCCTTGTATCTTCATGACTTTGTATCATCTATAGCAGGCAATTTTATTTTTTTGATGCCAGGACTGAAATTTTCGTGGCGGTGGCTACGAAGCTTGATGTCTTCCGGAATAAGAATCGGGATAGTGTGATAGACAAGTACAGAGTTTTATGACAGATTTCATAATTCTAACAAAAATACAGTGCTTTACAGAACATAGTTTGTCAGCTTGCTGCGATTATTCCTTCTGATCTACATTATGTCATTCCTTGGCGAAGGACTGAATTCACTGACGCATTATAAGACACGGCAAGTATGAGCTGCTGTTGTCCATAGTCTTACAAGGTAGCAAGCAGTGCAAGTGTTGCGAAGTTTTATTGTAACATGGAAGAACACCGTAAAAGCAGCAGTTTTACATATTAAAGTTCTTGCAGCAACCTCCCAACAGTGACTGCATTTTGTCATAAAGAGAACTTGTCTCTTCCAGTCTAATATAAAGAACTGTAAATAGACGGATGTTTGAAAGAGGGTGTGTTTGTTATTCTGCCTTATCGGCAGAATACGCTGATAGAATCTATCTCTCCGATATAATGACAGTGTGTGTACTTCTTGTTTTTGTTCTTATTGGTATTCGTATTTTTCTTCCGGCATTGGACCTCAGCCTTTTTCAGAATTGCCTTCCACTGTTCTCGGTCCTGCTAATTACGTCTCCAGTTCCTCATTCCCATGTTCTTTAGATCTTTCTCAACTGACTCAAGCCATCTCAACTTAGGTTTTCCTACACGAGTGCCTTCTGTTTTAAGTAGAGTAAGCTTTCTGCAAGGATCCAGTTCTTGCATTCTAAAGAGGTTTCCCAGTCACCTCAATATTCCTCTTTTTATCACCTTAACTACGTCTACTTCATCAAAGAGCTTAAAAAGTTTACTATTGTATCATGTTCTTCATATTCCAATATCGTTAAAAGGACCGTAAATCATTCTTCATATTTTTCTTTCAAAGATTCGGAGCATATTTCTCTCCTTTGCGAGGAGACGTTCACTTTCATATATAAATATCCGTCTTGTAAGGGTTTTGTGTAACATACATGACTAAATGTATTCTATTCATATTCGGCGAGTATAGTTGTTTCTTTAACCCATAACTAGTTTTATTATCCATAATTATTCGTTGTTTTATTTCTGTAGCTATATCATTAAGTTCTGTTACGAAAATTCTTTTAGCCTCTCATATTCTTGGTCATCAACTTTTAACTTTTTAGTATTAGTTGGTTTTTTGTTACTTCCACGTAATATGTCTTTTGCAGGTTAATTGTAAGTTACATTACCCGCGCCACTTTCACTAATTTCTTAACTGTTTCGTTCAGTGCGTATGTGGATTTCATCTGTGTAAGCAAGTATCTGGGTACTTTTATTAGTACAGTTCCTTTAGTTTCTATCTGCGGATCCGTTATTACCTTTCCCAATGCTAAATTAAAACGTATACAAGATAGATCATCCACTTGTCTTAATCTTACTGATGTTTCAAATTGTTCTGTAAATTATTTTCAATTTTAACTTTAAATCTCACGTTTTTCAGTGTTAATTTAACGAGTTTTATTAACTTTGGTAGAATCTTAAATTCCTTTAAGATCTCGAGTAATTTACCCCTTATGGTGTCATAGGCATCCCCGAAATCAAATTTACACGATCGCCCTATGTACATCGCATGCCCTGACGTGCTCAATAGGGTAGGTGAAGCTTCTTAAGGGTTACGGGTGGGGTACAACGAATCGGATAAGTCCTCACTATTTCCTTATTTGTTTATTTATTTATTTTTATCTGAAGTGCAAAGTATTCTCTTGTCCAGTTAATCAAATAAAACTCATATTCTAAAAAAAAACCAACAGTCCTTTCTTTCAAGAAATAGTAACCTGTTATTTTAGGTGACCACACTATGTACCACCTCGCTGACACCGTTGTCCTTACTTGACTGCCAGCGTCTGTATAAAAATTCCTTTCATTAATTTATTTTGGTCTTAGGTGGAAGATTCGCTTGTTAAGTTGTTGCTTTTGTCTACTGCTAACAGGGTTTCCAAATCAAAGAGATCTGCATCCAACCCTTTCTACGCATCCCTAACGGTCCTTGGAAGGAAGTTGACAGTGAAATTTATGACGGATGGCTTTGAACCTCCCGTAACTGAGTCCAGCAATCGCTCTACCTGATGTACCAAAAATATTAAACTACACAACGAAGAGATGAAATCTGCTGATTCAATATTCTGAGGTCTTCTCCGAAATCTCTCTCATGTACTGAATTTGATGGATTTTAGGTTTGTCCTTTCTAAATCCACACTGATATTTACAAAAATATTTTCCGTGTGGGGTTGGAGAAGTTCATGAAATATGTTAGAGAAACTTGTACATCCCTTATCAATAGAGTAATTACTCTAAAATTATTCAGTTGTAATTGGTCTCTCTTTTTATGTACAAGACAAATAATTCCATTCTCCCACTGTTCAGGAATAATTTCTTCATTCAAGATTTGGCAACATATTTTATGAATATTTTGCTACCATTTTATTTATTTATTTATAGTTCATTTAGCAATACAGTTGGTACCTTGGTTTATGTAGCATCGAAAGGCGTGATGATTGTTGGAATAATGCATTTTAAATTATATTAAAGGAAATGGTGATAGCGTAATTTGAGATACTGTTCCAATTTGAAGTGACTGAGAAAGACAGCGATATACATGAGGATAGACAGTCTACTGACAGATACTTGAAGCCAGGACCTCCCTAATACAAAACAAGAGTGCTGCTAACTCTATCGAGACTTGCGTTCACGTGTCAATGATTTCTACGCCGTGTGTCTTACCGCACATGGGAAACAGGTTTTATAACGTCCTTGGGTCTCCCCTGGTGATAAGCCGAGGAAACATATTTGGTCCAATGCTTACAGATTTGAGCTCGGGATTTTAAATGTCCTACACATACATACGTAGCTCTTGCGTTTGCATTGGCTAATCCTGTTTCGGAGGCCAAGTTTAGCGAAAGGATACATTATGAGAAATTCTACCTGTCGGTTACAACTGACCTCCGGTTCATAATTCGCCTCTGATTGCCTGTATATAAGCGATAATTTGTAATTAGTAGGTTTATGCATAACTCAGACCTGCACATGATACCTCATTTTATGTATAAAGATCTATAAGTGACAACTTGTAATAAGTAGGCCTTTGCTTGGCGTCTCCTTGAATACATAGGCTTGTAGGTGACAGCGAATTACAATACGTACACGATATTTGCCGTGCAATAGGTAGGCATATATGTGAGTTCTACACTGTACGAGTATTAAGTAGGCTTACACGTGACGTCTAAAACTGGGTTATAATTTTATTGTGAGTTATAATAGATTTGAATGATTTATAGCTAATAAAATTGTACACCGATCTGCTTTATCCTCGATTTGTTATCATTATGCGCCATGTTGATTTTTCTGGTCATAAATTTTCAGAGCGTGATGTTTGTTTCCAGAGCAAATACTCTATCGATTGAAACATCCGATGTCATCTCAAGCGTCTCGGTATTGGTGACTATGTCCATTGTTAGAAGACAACAAGTTGGTCCTTCTCTTCTGACAATGAATATCCGCAAGGCGTTCCATAAATTCAACCTGCTATCCATTGAAATATTATCCCTTTTTACAGTAGAACTGAGTTATTTTCTGTGACGGAAACGACAGTTCATTAGGAGTCAAACTTTCACCATTAAGCGGATACATTGAAAGTTTCTGCAAAGTTTTATTTCTTTGCAGTCAGTTGTTTTGTACGCATTCAATTTTAGGATAAAGTTTAGGAGCTTATACAAACTTTCAAATTGTAATTATTCTTACGTTTGTATAGTACTTCATTATTTTCTCTTGTTCACTATTCACGAGTGTGTTCCGTATCTGCCAGCATATAGGATTTGAGGGTTTTATATAGAGTCTTCTGAATTGTGACGCCATTTAGTCTTATCCTTGAACGCCAACGTTGAAAAGGGAAGAAGAGACAGTCGTAGGTTATCCAATTCAATCCTGAAGATGGAAGCAGTATGTTGCTCCTAAACGTTTGTAATTATCTATAAGACTAAACTGCGTTATCACCATAATACCACAACCTAAATTGTAGACCTATTCTGAATTAATATGAATTGCCTCAGAAATTATGTAAATGGGAGACAATGTCAATCTCACCATGGTTCCTGCTAGAGTCGTGTTGTTCTATTATGTCGGGGGAGAGAGGTCAGAGTCAAGGGGTTACAGGGATATCAGCAAAGATAAACGAAATCCTCATAAATGTAATGGGATGTTCTTTCCAATTAAGACGCGGAATTAAAATGTAAATATTAATTAATTAAGAGTACTTATAAGCGTGTTTACTGAATATTGAACTTTCTTTTTACATTTCTGGCAAAATAAGTGTAGAGAAAAGTTTGTGTAGGTATATAATCTTATTGAAAATGTGGAATTTTTATATTATAATGACAGGGAAGTATATCCACTGACTGGAAACCTTAAGAAAGTGTAATTTTATAGCGTTTAGCCTCTTATACATTGTTCACAGAGAATAGAGTAACTTTTTCTTACCTATCTTTCAGCACTGTCACGCTGCATAGGGTTGTCCGGTGATTGACAGTAGGCCTTCCTATCGGATACAGCACAGCTGGTACCTCCCCACCCTTTCAAAAGAGGACGGAAACTAATGATGTTCCTGTAACTTTATGCTTTTTAAATACAAATAATCTAGAAGACCTAAATGTAGAATACTTATGCAGCCAATTTGTAAGTAGCTCTTTTTACACTGTAAGATTTTCTCCATTTGATCGATCCCTTACTGCAATATCACAAATAATTCTATTGTTTACATTTTTTATGAAAATGTAACGACATAGTTACGAGTAAACAGTGTACCAGGATACTGATAATGGAGCCGTAAAAAATGAATTCACGGTTTCAGTTCATGCAGTGAACCAATTTTGACTATGGGGGGTGTTCTTTGGGGTGGTGAAGACTACACATGCAGAATACACGGTTGTGTTGGCCGGGGTCCAAGTCATTCCTCGCAGTTGTGTTGGAAAAACACTCTTTGGCCTGAACGTTGGTAAAGTTATCCGTGTGTATGTGTTTTTGGCTATTGGAATTGCGTAAGATTTGCTGATGGTGGCAACGAGACTGCTGAACAAGAGAAGGCACCTTGAAGCTTTGGACTTCTTTCAGTGTTTCATAAAGACGTGACCCGTCACCTGAGAAATGGGTTAATGTCCTTGTTGTTTTGTCATAAAAATGGCAAATTTCAGTAATTATTTTCTGAAATGTTTTGTTTTAAATTCTCTTATTCAAAGGTCATTTTATACGTATCAAGCTTATATGGAGTAAATTTATAACCCAGCAATGCAATTGAATTTTTCTCATTACCTAGGGTGCCGTAATCATGTTTATTTTGTATTACATCATATTTTTGTAGATTTAGGTTCTTATTGCTTGCAGCTGTAAATTTGTAATGTAGTGTTATTATTATTATTATTATTTTTAGGGTGCTTAGGCAGTACCTCAATATGTGAAGTTTTATAACTATTATTATTATTATGTTAAAAATCTTATTCCATATATTCAGATACTTGTATATAAATAACCAGCAAGTTTCCTGTTCTTATTTTTTCCTTGTAACTAGCACCTCTCTCTCTCTCTCTCTCTATATATATT
>Ga0209737_10003161_pt1 | contig 11502 bp, 9 predicted proteins | sample TergutCu122P3_FD_187284 | JGI IMG/M metagenome (GOLD analysis project Ga0209737, IMG submission 187284) | Cubitermes ugandensis P3 segment gut microbial communities from Kakamega Forest, Kenya - Cu122 P3 (SPAdes) (version 2) | ecosystem: Host-associated > Arthropoda: Insects > Digestive system >...
CCCGCCGCTTCCGCTGTTCCCGCCGTTTGAGCTGTTATTTGCTGCATCATCACATGCAACAAACGAAAACAGTATAAAAGCAACCAATAAAAGCGCTAACCATTTTTTCATATTAGTTTTCCCTCCGTTTTAGTATTATCCGATAATCAAAATACAATAGAACAAATGGGTTGACCCATCGGTGAATCAACCCATTAATTAGATAATTGTTTTTATTCTTCTGGAGTTTCCGGATTTTCGGGGTTTTCGGGGTTTTCAGGAGCTTCGGTATTTTCAGGGGTTTCGGGGTTTTCTTGACCGCCGCCGGCATCTGCATTAGCAAGAGCAGCTTCCAATGCTGTCAGATTGGTTTTCATGTTTGCAAGTGCTGTTGTAGCTTTACCTTTGTTTTCTTCTTTCAATTTATCCATATCGACTTTCTCAAGTTCTGCTATAGAGGCTTTGAGAGCTTCAATATAGTCTTTCATGAATGTTTTTGCCGCTTCTTTGTCTGTTTGGTCAACATTCGCTTGTTCCGCTTCTTTTTCAGCAACCTTAGCAGCAGCAGAACCTTTTACCCAGGCATCATATGCTTCGTCTGCTGATTTTGCGCCTCCGCAGGCTGTAAATAACCCTGCGATCATAATAATCGCAATTACAACTGCTAATATTCTTTTTGTTTTCATGTAGTTTCTCCCTTTAAATAATTTTATTTTATTACAATCCGAAAATATCGGATTTATAACCATATTTATCCCGAAAGATTTTCCTTATTATAGCGAAAAAAGGGAAAAATAGGTTGAAACCTCTCAAAAATGAGAGGTTTCAATATTTGAATATAAAACATAAGCAGAAACAACAAAATCACTAAGGTTCTCCGCGTTCAAAATGATATCCGTTTCCGTATTCGGTGGTTATCGTATATCCGCTTCCCTTTAGTTTTTTTCTGAGCCGCGAAACCGCATTTTCCAATGCTCTTGAATTTTCTGACATCGGACGTCCCCATATCTGTTCATAAAGATATTCCGGGCTCATAATCCGCGTCTCATACTTTATAAACAATAAAAGCAGAGCGAATTCCTTTTGTGCAAGAAGCATATCATCACCGTTTATCATAGCAATCATAGGCATAGGCTTCAGCGTCAATTGTCCTTTTACAATCGTTTCCGGTATCAGATCCAGGTTGCGGAACATGGTTTCAATGCGGGCAAACAGCTCGTCATACTCAAAAGGCTTTGACAGATAATCGTTCGCACCCAGCCGAAGCCCCCGCGCAACATCAGACGATTTGTTCCGCGCCGTCAACAGCAAAACAGGGATTTCAGATCCCGCCTCCCGCAATTCCGAGAGCAAATCAAGCCCCGTACCGTCCGGAAGCATAATATCAAGCACAATAGCATCAGGAGCCATACTGGCAAGCTGTTCCTTAGCCTGCGCCACAGTTGCGGCGGTCAATACATTATATCCGATGTGTTTCAATTTTATTTTATTATTACGCAAAATCATTCTGTCATTATCAACAACCAAAATCGTTCGATTTTTGAATTGAGAGTTGAAAGTTGATTTTTGAAAATTATTCATTTTATTCATTCGTCAGATTTTTTCGCACAAAAAGGATTTCATGCCTGTATTCAAATAATTGCCGCATTTCATAAAATCCAATATAATACTCCTGTTATTTTATTTTTAACAATAACATTATACTGTGTTTAAATATAAATAGCAAGGAAAAAATAAAAGAAACCTTGCGTTTTTACTGCTTGTATGTTAAAGTATTATCACGATAACAAATATAAAAATATGAGAGAAAAAAACATGCAGTTTCTTGAAAGACGAATCGAAAAAACAATATCAGAAATAGAGCCGTTGATTTATGACGGGCAAATAGATTTTGTCGATATGCAAATACGTCCGGGAGAACTCACAAAGCCGTTTAATCCCGAAAAAATAACCGATAATTGGCAGGATTACAGTGCCGGTACGCCCTGGGGAAACTCTGCTGATGGTGTTTATGCTCTTTTTAAAACCAAAATTATTGTCCCGGACAAGTTTGACGGGCGTGCGGTTGTTTTGGAGCTTCGTACAAATAAAGGCGGATGGTGTGCCATCAATCCGCAGATGCTGTTGTATATAAACGGTCAGGAATACCAGGGAATAGACACAAATCATACAATCGTACATTTATGCGAAAAAGCTATAGCAGGACAGCAGATAGATGTAACTATCTACGCATTCAGCGGCCTTTCCCTCAACGGATTATACCCCGAACGCCGACTTTCTGCAGAAGTCGGGCTGTATCTATCAATGAAAACGGTTTGTATTGAAGTAGAAGAATTGTATTATAACTTGCAGATCCCTCTTGAATTGCTATATCAATTGTCCGAAAATAGCAAGGAGCGGGAAGAACTTCTTTCGCTATTGAATGATACCATAAACATAATAGACCTTCGCGAAATATATTCAAATGAGTTTTTCGTGTCAATAAACCGGGCCAATAATTTTATTGAACAAAACTTACACACCAAAAAGCAAGAAGATGACGCTACAGTCACCGCTATCGGGCATACTCATATCGACGTTGCGTGGCTGTGGAGATATTGCCATACACGCGATAAAGCATCAAGGAGCTTTGCAACGGTTTTGCGGCTGATGGATATGTATCCTGATTATGTTTTCGTCTCAAGCCAGCCGCAGCTATATGAGTATATAAAACAAGACTTTCCCCGTTTATATGAACGAATAAAGGAAAAAGTTATAAGCGGTCAATGGATTCCCGAGGGTGGAATGTGGGTTGAGCCTGATTGCAACCTGCCGTCGGGAGAATCATTGGTACGCCAATTTTTATACGGCAAGCACTTTTTTAAAAAAGAATTTTCTGTTGATACAAAAATATTATGGCTCCCTGATGTCTTTGGATTTAACGGAAATCTGCCTCAGATAATGAAAAAATCCGGTGTAGAATATTTTATGACAGCAAAATTAGCGTACAACGAAACAAATCCGTTCCCCTATCATACTTTTATATGGAAAGGTATTGACGGTTCTGAAGTTTTTGCCCATTTGATAATGAACCATAAATGCTGTTACAACGCAATGGCAAGTGCTGAGGATATAGTGGGCGAATGGAATAATTATAAGCACAAGAATATAAACGATAATATTTTAATGGCATATGGCTATGGCGACGGCGGCGGCGGTCCTACAAAAGCCATGCTTAAATCAATAAAAAAATATCAAAATGGGCTACCCGGGGCTCCGGTAGTAAAACCTGAAAGCCCGCTTGAATTTTTTGAAAGACTAAGCCAAAAAGTGAATAATCATAAACGATTGCCGAAATGGCACGGCGAATTGTATCTTGAATGGCACAGAGGTACATACACTTCTATAGCAAGAAACAAAAAATACAACAGAAAAGCAGAATTTCTGTATATGAAAGCAGAATGGATAGCCGCTTTAAACAGCATGATTTCAGGAGAGCCATATCCGGATATACAGTTGAAGCAGGGTTGGAAAAATATATTGCTGAACCAATTTCATGATGTATTGCCAGGTTCATCAATAAAAGCTGTCTACGACGATTCCGACGAAATATATGAAAATGTTTTCAAAACCGGCGAAACCATTGAAAATAACAGTATTAATAATATTTTGTCGGAAATAAACTCAACTGCGGAAAGTATTGTTGTGATCAACCCGTTGTCAAACCGCCAAAGCGGTATAATCGAATTCTCATATGCCTGCGATGGAAATATATCGCTTTCAGATAAAAACGGCAATGAAGCAAATTGCCAAAAAATAAAAGAAAATACGTTTATCGCAGTGGTTGACAACGTTTGCCAAAAAGGTTATTCATCATTTGCAATTCATAGCTCGAAAAATAAAAACGCTGATATGAATAACATAACGGTAACAGAAAAGAAAATCGAAAATAACTTTTTCAAACTTAATATTGATAAAAACGGGTTTTTCACAAGCATATTTGATAAAATTAATAACCGCGAGGTTTTAAAACCGGACGAAAAGGGAAATGTTTTGCGTGCATTTGAAGATAAGCCGGCAAAGGATATTTTTTGGGGAGGAGAAGCGGATAATTGGAATCTCGATGTTTTTTACACCGAAAAAGGCTGGGATGTTGAAACGGTCGAAACCATTAAAGTGATTGAAGCCGGTCCTGTTCGGGGAATTCTGCGGATTAATAAAAAATTTATAAAATCCAGCATCATTCAGGATATTATAGTATACAACCACATTCCGCGCATTGATTTTAAAACGGTTGTCGACTGGAAGGAAAAGGATATTTTACTTAATGTTGGGTTCCCTGTAAATATCAATTCAAGCAAAGCGGCATATGATATTCAATTCGGTTATATTGAACGTGATACTCACAACAACACATCATTCGAACAAGCCCGGTTTGAGGTTCCCGGACATAAATGGGCGGATGTATCAGAAGCGGGGTATGGGGTCAGTATATTGAACGACTGTAAATACGGGCATGCCATCAAAGAAGGCAATATGCGGCTGACCTTGCTCAGAAGCGGAACTATCCCAAATCCCGATGCTGACAAGGAGATTCACGAATTCACCTATTCGCTGTATCCACACAAAGGCGGCTGGCGTGAGAGCGAAACAGTCGTGCAGGCATATGATTTGAATTGTCCACTAATCACGAAAGTTATAAAAAACCAAAACGGAGCTTTGCCTTCAGAATTATCAATGATACAATGCGACCGAAATAATGTCATCGTAGAAACGGTTAAAAAAAGCGAAAACGGACAGGGTTTTATTGTAAGGGTGTATGAAGCCTATAATCAGAAAACTGCTGCGAATCTGGAATTTTTCAAAAACATAAAAAAGGTTACCGAATGTAATTTGTTAGAAGAAGTGTATAAAAATGATACAGATTTTTTAAAGCACAATGACAATAGTATATCTTTTGATATAAATCCCCTTGAAATAAAAACATTCTTATTGGAGTTTTAGTTAGTATGAAAAATGAATTTTTAAATGAGCTTCTGAGCCGTTATCCGATATTGAATCCCTGTATGAGCGATATCGAAAGCTGCTGTGATATGCTTGTTGAAACAGTAAAATCGAACGGCAAGATATTACTGTGTGGCAACGGCGGAAGCGCGTCTGATTGCGAGCACATTTCGGGTGAATTACTGAAAGGCTTTTTGAAAGAGCGTCCCTTGTGCGAACAGGATTTGAATAAATTTAATATAATCCCTGACGGACAGACGTTGGGCAGAACATTGCAATACGGCATCCCCGCGATACCGCTGACCTCATTTTCTTCTGTATTTACCGCCTTTTGTAATGACGTTGATCCCGACGCTGTTTTCGCTCAATTGGTTTTAGCGTTAGGCAAACCGGGAGACTGTCTTATCTGCATATCAACATCAGGCAACGCAAAGAACGTTTATAATTCAGCAGTAACGGCAAAAGCTTTTGGTGTAAAGGTGATCGGCTTAACAGGTAAAAACGGCGGAATTCTTGCCGATTTATGTGACATATGTATAAAGGTTCCGGAAACAGAAACCTTTAAGGCACAAGAGCTGCATTTACCAATATACCATTGTATTTGTGCGGTTTTAGAAGATAAAATATGTAAATAAATTTATATAAAGGAGGTTGCGGATTAAGTCCGCAATGGAAACTTTTGAAAAACTGTCATTCTGAGCGAAGCGAAGAATCTCGATTATCCGTAACCTGCATTAATACAAAAATAAGAGATTCTTCGCTAACGCTCAGGATGACAAAAACGGAATTTTTCAAAGATTTCAATGACGAAAAAATGGAAAAAATCTTATTAGATACGGACATAGGCAGTGACATTGACGATGTGGTTTGCCTGTCATATCTGCTTTGTCAGCCAGAGTGTGAGCTTGTGGGAATTACAACTACTATCGGACCTGTGAAGGAACGTGCCAAAATAGCCAGTGCTTTGTGCAAAAACGCGGAAAAGGAAATTCCTATTGTCCCGGGTTTACGCAGACCTATGCTTAAGGATTGGCACGAACACGGTTTGCGCCAGGCAAGAGCATTGGAGAATTGGGAGCATGACACTGATTTTCCAAAAATACATGCAGTAGAGTTCATGTATGATATTATAAAACAAAATCCGGGCGAAATTACTTTGCTTGCTATCGGACCGTTTACCAATGTAGGTTTACTTCTGGCATCTTACCCTGAAGTCGCAGGTATGCTGAAACAAATCGTGGTTATGGGTGGCCGGTTTATCAATAAAATTACAAATTATTCGACCCCTCTAGAGTGGAATGTGTTATGCGACCCCTATGCTGCGGCAATTGTGTATAACGCCCCGGTCAAGCTCCGTTCGGTCGGTTTGGATGTTACAAACTGTGTTTGCTTGCAAAAACAAGATGTTGAAAAACGGTTTACGTCCAAAATGCTGCTGCCGGCACTTGATTTCGCTCATAGGTATTTTGATTTTGCTGCAGAGCGAAAACATCCGGAACAGATAATATTCCACGACCCGTTAGCGGCAGCCACCATTTTTGACCCTGAAATATGTCAATTTAAAAAAGGAAATGTTGATGTAGAACTCGACAGCCCGCGTTTGAAAGGCTTTACCCACTGGGAAGAATCTCCGGACGGCCGCCACGAAATAGCTGTATCGGTAGATGCAGAAAGGTTTTTCGAACACTATTTTTCGATTACAGCATAAACAAAACAAAACAAAACAGTTTATTTTAAATAGCATAAACACTTAAACCCGCTAAATAGCGGGTTTAAGTGTTTAGCATTAATATTACTTGAAAATTATTTTTCCGATGTCATTTTGGCAATCAAAACCAATCTTTCGCTGTCGTTGTTCGCGCAGGTCGAAAGGGTTATAATTCTATTGTAATACATTACACCGATGTCGCGGTAATGTTTTGCGTTTTTCTTTACATATTCGAAATAGGTTTCGCTTATCTGAGTGCTGTATATTTCTTTATCTGTCGGCTGTACCACTATATACGCAAAAAATTCCAACGTCAGGTTATCCTGCGGCAAATATATTGTTCCGTATTTATATCCGTCGAAAAATTTTTCGTCCGCAAATGATTTCAACGTTCCGAACATGCTGCCGTTTTTCATATGATGACCGTAGATAATCGTGTTTTGCGATAGAAAATCCTTATTGCAGCGGTAATCCATAAAAAGCGTTCCCGCAAATGCGTATTTCCCGTTTATATCGCGGCTCAGATAAAAATCGTTGTCCTTATACCACATAAACGGATAATCAATTTCAGTACCCGGAACGGTTATCCAACCCACTGTATCAGGATATTTAACCTGCATGTCTGTTATACTTTTATTTTCTTTATTATTAATATTATTATCTGCAGGCTTGTATTCCAGAACCATATCGTGTATTTTCGATTCGTCGGCGTATCTTTGGTTGATATCCCATATCTGATATCCGCCGTACGCTATTATACCGATAAAAATTAAAGTGAAAATTGTGATTATTATCTTTTTCATTTATTTGCGTTTAAACTTTTTGACAATATGTTTTGAGTTCGCAGATATTATTATAATCAACAATCCCAATACACCGGCTCCGACTATAAAATACCATAATTGCAAGTTGCTTTTGTCTCCCGTCTGCGGACCGCTGAGCTCCTCGTCGGTATATATGCGCACTCCGTCAGGACCGTCATCGGGACCGCCTAAAGGAATATCGTCGTCAAAAATTATATCGGTGTTGTCGCCCGGTGAATATTCGTTTATAATAACACCGTCCTTTATCCATTTGCGGTAATCCTCTATTCGCATTTCGTTTATTGTATAAACGATTTCATGTCCGTCTTCGGCGAATTTGTCAAGCTCTATGCTCCAATTCCAACGGTCGGCTGATGTAATCTCCTTTTGCAAAATCACAACATCGTCCGCCTTGACAACCAATGTAATGGATGTCGGGCGTTTGCTTTCCGGATTATATCTGTTCGTATCCCTGATTCTGTGATACCACAGCTTATGTCCGCTTATGGTGATTTTTTCGTTTGACTGCACTTTTTTGGTGTTGGTTATGATGAACCCCGTTGATGCGCTGCCGGTAATGGTTTTTACAAATCCGGCAGGTACATTGAATTCATCAACCGTCCATTTATCTGCTGCGTTGAGTTCATCCCACTTATAGCTCCAGAAATTCGCGGCGTTGAGCGTAACGGCGTTTCCGTGCGGCTCTCCGTTTTTATACAGCTGTACCATAATACTCAAAGGAGCAATGTCCGTATTCGCCCATATTTTATTAACGTTTATGGAAATCTTTTCAACATCGCGTTTGACTGGTTCGGATTTCGGATATGCGACTACGTTGTACTGCATTTTTTTTGTAATTTCGTCAAACATCGGGACAGCGACGATATACGGTGCGATTATATATTCGCTTGTTTCTTCGTCCAATTGTGCGACAAGATACAAGCCTTCCGTCAAATTGTTAAAAACCGATTTACCGTCCTTGTCGGTAGATTTTGAATCGCGTTCAATGCTTTGCGAAAAAGCATAAGCGTTCAATGCGGCGGCTATTGCGATATTATTATCAGTTGTCAAATCCGTGAAATCAACGTCTGCACTGGCAAAATCCTTTGTTGCTTCAAATACCGTATCGCTGTTCACAACCTTCACATCGGCGACGCGGCAAATCGCGGCTTTGATACCGGAAAGCGGTTCGTCTCCGTACTTGAATATTGTTGTCAGGGACAATTGCGCCGCTCTTGATACCGTAGCACCTGCGAAAAGTGACAGTATAAGGGCAAAGGCTGATAACACTGTTATTAATCGTTTCATTTTAAGATTTTGCCTCCCTTTTTATCTTTCTCAGTTGAAATATAATATATACAGCAAAAAACGGTATAACCGGAACCATAAGTATACCTATTGTTGTAAATTTGTCCATCCATTTCGCATCGGTGTAAAGAGCTTTCCAGCCTGCGTTGGCAGCGTTTTCAACACGCTGTCCGTGCACCAGCAGCCTGTGCGTGTTTACGCCGTAGGGTGTGCAGGTAACCAATGTACAGTGGTCCGCATTCTGATCGATGCTCAGCGCCTGGACCTGCTGCGGCTCTACGGTTTCGGTTGCATAAACCTGGTATGTCAGTGTTTCGCCCAGAACATAGAGCACGAACGTATCGTCGACAGCCATTTTATTCAAATCGGAAAGCAGCGTCGATGTGGGCAACCCCCTGTGACCCGTTATAAATGAATGCGTTCCCAAACCGCCTACAGGCAGGGATGTTCCCTGCATATGACCGAGCCCTATCTGCAGAACCCCTTCGTCCGTTCCGTGATAAATTGCCAGATTGACATCTAATTTTTCGATTGCCAGAACGCCGATGATGTCCCCGCCTGTTTTCAGCAATTTTTTATATTCGATTGTATCTTCTTCAGTATACTCAAATCTGTTTTGCTTGTATAAAAGCCTTCGGTTATAATCGTTTGCTTTTTTTAAAATATCCTGTATGTCTGTGTTTTCCGTATCGATTATTTCACTAAAATATCTCGAAACAGCCTTTGACTGGCTTTTAGAATTGAAATAATCGCTGACGGAAGGATACAGAAGCACGGAAATACCTACGAGTACAATTAATAAACATAAAATAGGTATGAGTTTTTTTAATATATTCATAAATTTTTACCTGCCGCCGTATTTTTAAATGCCGGATTAATAGCATAATTAAACCACTATCCGTAGGGGACGCACACCGGGCGTCCCGCCGCAATCACACCGGGCGTCCCCTACGGTTCATTTAATTTAATTCCGATTATTTTATATTAAGAGCGGATAATTTGCTTTTTCTTCTGAAGATGACAAACATTGTAATACCCAGACCTATAACAACCAAACCGGCAATTATAAAGATAGGGTCACCTATGCCGCCCGTTCCCGGGAAGATGCTGCCTTTGCCGTTATACACATCAACGGATGTTTTATTTGTTTCTTCAAGATAATCAATAACGGATGCGCCGTTATTTGCTCCGCTGCGGTTGGTTTCCGCGTTCAGAAAATCCACGAGCTTGGTCATAGAGCCGTCGATGCCTGCTTTGGTCAATAATGAATTGTATATCTTTGTTTCGATATCCGCTACCTTGTTATAACCTGACAACGCTTCGAATTCGACTAATGTATAGATACCTTCATCAATGCCGACAATGCCTGTTATTCCGTCAGCACCTGTTGTTAAAACAGTTGCCGCGAGGTATGCGTCATAGCCTGCATCAGTATCAGCCAATTTCGCCGTCCAGCCGTCGAATACGTTTTTGCCCGCGTTTTTGCCTGTTGCCGGAACCGTGAATTTCGCAACCTTAGTACCGTCGCTGTTCAGAACCTGGAACTTAACGCCCGCAAGAGCCTCTTCGCTACCTGCTTTACCCGTGTATTTGAAGATGTCGAGCTTATAGGTATATACCCATACATCGTCCTCAGGTGTTTTGTCTGTCGGAATATCGTCGGGATTGGTTTTTCCGTTTCCTGTCCAGTTCGGATTGTTGCTGTATTCCAAATATACATAGTTCGGGTTGCCCGCAGCTTCGATCACCGCGTCTTTGTTGAGCGTTGCACTGTATGTAACTTCGATAGCATCGCCTGTTTTGTATGCTTTGCCTGCGAGAAGCAATTCAACATCAAAAACTATATCAAATGTGCCTGTTTTTCCCGGAACAACAACCGTGTAATCGCTGCCTGCATTAATTGCCGCGCCTGCAATTTTTACTACGACGCTTGCCGGATCAAATGTAAGGCCTTCGCTCATGTTGTCATGGATTGTATAAGCATAATAATTATAATGTGCCGTGTTCGGAACGGATGAGGTTAATTTGAAATCAACCGTGTCGCCTATGTTTACGTCAGTCCATTTTTCCCAATCGTTTGTCTGGTGGTTTTTGATTTCTTTTTTGATTGACGGAGCGTCCGCTTTGAGTTTAACCGCTGTTTCCTTGTCGTTTACAACTGTGCAGAGAGCCGCAAAGGTTTTCGCGTTTGATGTTCCGAATGTAGCAGAACCGACGACTACATAATAACCCTGGTCAAGGCTTGGGAATGTAACAGCCGAATTGTTTCCTTTTGCTGTTGCGGGTGTGATGGCAGCGTTGGAGTCGCCGTAATTCCAAAGCGCACGGGCTAATTCGTCAAGAGCCGCATCGTTGCCTGCAATCAATTCGTAGTTGTCATTGACAAAGCCTTTGATGTATTCTATGAGTGTGAATGCATCTTTCGCCGCACCTGTCAACTTCAGGGTGTTCGCCGCAAAATCTGTTTCGAATGCTGCGTATTCGGGGTTGAGCTCATACGTGAAGCTGGTGGCTTCGCCGCCGGTTTCAGCCGCGTTGGTTTTAACCGTGAATACCTTATACGCAAAGAAATCCTGGTCGTTTACGTTTGTGCTTGTGATTTTGATACTTCCGTTTGCCGCCGATGCGGTCATGGGAAGCGCGAAAGCCGCTATCAGGACTATCGCAAGGACGATTGCTAATAATTTGGATTTTTTCATTATTTTTGCTCCTTTTTAATAT
>Ga0209737_10003162_pt1 | contig 11501 bp, 12 predicted proteins | sample TergutCu122P3_FD_187284 | JGI IMG/M metagenome (GOLD analysis project Ga0209737, IMG submission 187284) | Cubitermes ugandensis P3 segment gut microbial communities from Kakamega Forest, Kenya - Cu122 P3 (SPAdes) (version 2) | ecosystem: Host-associated > Arthropoda: Insects > Digestive system...
ATTCCGCTTCTGGCGCGCCGTTTTGAAGAGAATGAACAAGACGCATGGCGTTTTTTTTCCACGGTCTACTGCTGGACCTGGATAGCCATCACCGTGCTGGCGGGGCTGGCCTGGCTCTTCGCTCCCTGGCTGGCGCCTGTTGCCGCCCCCGGCTTTGACGGGCCACAGCTTGAACGCCTGACGTATTTTTTGCGCATCATTCTCCCAGCGCAAATTTTTTTCCTTCCTGGCGCCTGTATGAGCGCGCTTTTGTATCTGCGCCGTCAATTCTTCATTCCGGCGCTGACGCCGCTGGTCTATAACGGCGCGATTATTTTGGGCGGGCTTTTTTTGCCTTTTGAAGGAATGGAAGGGTTCTGCTGGGGCGTTGTGGCCGGGGCAGCGCTGGGGGCCTTTATTTTGCCCTGGATTGTCGCCCGCCAGGGAGGATTGCGGCTTGAAAGGCGCCTGCGCCACCCTTTGATGAAGCGTTTTTTGATTATAGCTCTGCCCCTCATGCTCGGGCAGTCCGTGGTCATGCTCAACGAGCAGTTTGTACGCATTTTCGGTTCCATGGCCGGAGAGGGCGCGGTGAGCCTTTTAAGCTATGCCCGCAGGATTACCCAAGTTCCTGTGGGCATCGTGGCGCAGGCCGCAGGGGTGGCATCCTATCCCTTTTTGGCGAAGCTTCTTGCCCAGGGCGACCGGGAAACTTTTGACATTACTTTACGTTCGGCTTTGTGGGGAAGTCTCTTGTTGATTATTCCTCTGAGCGCCTGGATGGTGGCCGCCGCCGGGCCGACGCTCGCTTTCATTTTCCAGGGCGGACGTTTCGGGGCGGAGCATACCCTTGCCTCCACGCCTCTTTTGCAAATCATGCTCCTGGCCGTGCCGTTGTGGGCGATACAACAGTTAGTGGGCCGCGCCTTTTACGCCCACGGCGACACCTTGACCCCCGCGCTCTCCGGAACTGCGGTAACTTTGGCAAGTCTTCCCTTTTTCTTTTGGGCAGCGCCGCGCTTTGGGGCTGCCGGCGTGGCCTGGGTGACCTTCGCAGGGGTGTTGGCGTATATAGTGTTGATTTTAGGAATCTGGCTGCGCCGGCATGGCGGCGCGGCTTTGTCCGGCATCGGGCGGGCAAGTCTGAAGTGCCTTCTCTTGACGATGCTTCCCTGTCTGTGTGCTTGGCAGAGCCTTTATGTCTTTGACGTTTCCGGCCTGCCTTCCGCTATTGCAGCCTTGAGCCAGCTTGCCGTAAGCCTCGCCGTGTTCATACCCTTATATTATATGCTGTTGCGCGGCTTTGCGCCGGAATTTCTTGACCCGTTCCTGCAATGGATACGAAAAAAGAAATAGCCTACGACCGCCTACCTTTATCCGACCGTCGCCCATGTGCCCGTTTTTCAAGCATCCGCAATATTTTTCTGACTGCAAAAAACGATAAAACCCCAAAGGCTATGCCCAAGCTGAGGTTGTATATAGTTTCCATTTGCTTCTTCCTCAATACAAAGCCGACAATATTCCCAGCAAAGCCGTCAGGGCGAACAACTGGATTTGCTTCGGGTGCAGGAGCATTTATTTCTTCCTTCTCCATTCCCACGGGGGCACCGGCTCATTATCTGCCCACAGGCCAATCCCATCAGCCTTGGCTTTGGCCTCTACCATTTTGAATTGTCCGCATATCCACGCCGCTTTGCAGTGCTGCGAATCGAACCAGGCATGCCCTTGCTCGACAAGGATCAGGTTAATACACTTGCCCATGTAGTCAACAACGGCAACGGTACGCTTATAACGGTCAGTACCCATTTTCGTAATCGTCACCGTCTCCCACAATAAATGGCGCAGGGCTTCCTTCGCCTCGGCTCCGCCAGGCTGGTTCAGCTCTGGCGCATCAATGCCATAGAGGCGGATTTTGATCTTTTGATTGCCTGCCCTGACAAGAATGCTGCCCCCATCGGAAATCCGCAGGACAATAGCCTGGAAGGGCTGCTCTGGGGCTTTTGCATGGCTTTGAGCCGGAAAGGCAAAGACAAGGCAAAGCAGGGCGGCGAGGACGGCGCGAAGGATCATGCTTGTGTTTGCTCCGGTTCTGGCGTACCCATTTTTTTGTCAGGCCTTTCTCATTTTGCGCTACTCACGCGTATATATCCGCCTTTCTCATAGCCCTTCGCACATGCCTCGGCGGCATCCTGCGGGTTAGCATGCAGCTTAGGATCGCCCTGGCATTGCGCCATTTGTTTTGTTTCCGGATTATGCAGCACGATGAGCGTTGGACTGGCGCATCCTGATGCAAGCAGGGCCAAGATGAATGCCGCAAGTGCCGCATGCCTTGTCTTTTGTGTATTCATTGCGATTTCCTCATTTTTTGAAGGTCTGGAAACTTATAGAAACTCTTCATTTTTTCTTGTGCGATGAACGAAAGCGTAAACGCATGGGGGCGTGGACAATGCCGAAAAGGCGGCGCAGCGATTTTTCCAGATAACGGGCGTAGCTCTGCGGCACACGCTCGGCATCGCTTACGAAAAAGACAAAAGTGGGCGGATTGCTCTCGGCCTGGGTGAGATAGAAAAACTTTGCCCGCGCGCGCTTGACCACCGGGGGCTGATGCCTGTCGAGCACTTCCTGCACGGCGCGGTTGAGCAGTCCCGTGCCGACGCGTATGCCGCATTCCGCATCTATTTGCGAGGCGAGCGGAAGGATGTTTTCCAGGCCGCGTTTTTTGAGCGCGGAGATAAAAAGCAGAGGAATGTGCGGGCAAAAATCCAGTGCCTGCCTGAAGGCTTTTTTGGCTGCGGTCTGTTCCCGCACTATATCCATTTTATTTACAAGAACCATGAAGGGCGTTTTGCGTTCATGCAGCAGATCAAGCAGACGCTTGTCCTGTTGTGTGACGCCTTCAGCCGCGTCAAGAAGAAGAAGCGTGATCCGCGCCTTGGTAGTAGTCTTAATGGCGGAATTCACGGAAAAAGACTCTACCGTATCCGTGATGCGCGAGGGGCGGCGTACACCTGCTGTATCCACAAAAGTATAAACAACGCCCTCTTTTTCCACGCGGACATCCACGCTGTCGCGCGTGGTGCCTGCCTGTTCGCTGACAATCATGCGTTCTTGTCCGCACAGGGCGTTGATCAAAGAAGATTTGCCAACATTGGGACGGCCGAGCAGCGCAAGGCGCAAGCTGTGTTCCCTGCTTTCATCGTCCTGTGGCGGAGGCAGCATTTCCACAAGCATGTCCGCCGCAAGGCGCACATTGTGTCCGTGTTCGCCGGACACGGCAAAGAGCGGCAGCCCCAGTGCATGAAACTCCGCTGTCAACTCGTCCTCCAGTTCCGGACCGTCCACCTTGTTGACAAGCACCAGGATGGGAACTCCCAGGCGGCGCACGTGCGCCAGCAGATGTTCATCCAAAGGCAACAGACCTGCACGGCCATCCACCACGAAGGCGATGGCGACCGCTTCGCGCGCTGCCGCTTCGGTCTGCGCCAGGATGTGGGATTCAAAACCTCGTATGCCGGCCGGGCCATCCAGCAGCGCAGCGTGGGCATCCAGCAGAATACCGCCGGTATCCGTCAGGCCAAAGCTGCGGCCCGCATGGCGCACCGTTCCTTCCAGCCGATCGCGCGTTATGCCAGGCTGATCGTGGGTGATGGCGCGCTTGCTGCGGATGAGCCGGTTGAAGAGCGTTGATTTGCCCACATTTGGGCGGCCCACTAATACGATTTGCGGAAGTTTTTGCATCAGAGGAAACGCGGCGGAACGTGGCTTGTATTATGTGTCGGCAAGGCAGCGGAAAGAACGCTTGCTGGCTTTGCACACTGGACAACGCCAACTTTCCGGAAGATTCTCGAAGGGAAGCCCCGGGGGAATTTTTGCCCGTTTGTCGCCACGATCAGGATCATAGCTAAACCCGCAATTGGTCATCTGGCAGCGCCATATGTCTTTCGGTTCAGACATATATCCTCACTTTGGCAAAAATTACGCTCACAGGGCCTGGACGCGTCGGCAATCCGGACCCGCGGCGATGCAAGAGGAATCATGCGCTGGCGGGCACACACGCATCGCACAGGCCATCAAACTCAAGACGGACCGCAGTAATGGTAAAGCCAGGCAGAATAGCATGACGCGTGTCCGGCACCTGCACGGGAAGCATGATATCAGCAACCCGGCCGCATTTTTGGCAGCGCACATGTTGATGGGGACGAGGATTGCCGTCAAAACGCTTACTGCTGCCGGCGGACTCGATCTTGAGAATTTTACCTTGCTCAGCTAGCAGATCAAGATTGCGGTAAATCGTGCCCAAGCTGATGCGCGGCAGACGCTGGCGTACCATGTGATACAGCTCATCCGCTGTAGGATGCGTGTAGACTTTGCGTAATTCCTCAAGTATGATTGTACGTTGCCGCGTCACGCGTTGTTGGTGTAAAGCATTTTGCCTCATGCTAATAATGTTTATTGATATCAGCAAAAAAAGTCAATACACAAAATGATGATGACAATGAGTTACGTTGTATTTTCATATTGTTATCTTAACAATGTGTTGACACGACCCGGAGAGCTCACTAATAAAGCTGGTAAAGTCCCTACCGCGGCCTAACAAAGGAGGCAAAACATGAGAACAACAAAACAGCATCCTCTGCCGCGCTGGCATCCATCTCCGCCGTGCTGTTCTGGATCGCGGAACTTTGCGGTCGAGCCGCGTTCTATGATGCGTTGACTAAATTTACCATGCAACGGATTAGCTGGAGAAGATAAGTACAGCTGCACATATCGTAAGGCTGCTCCAAACAAGGAGGATATCATGCTGCCAAAACTTATGGCCGCCAACTGGAAAATGTACAAGACCACGGCGCAGGCCCGCGCCTTCGCTGAAGAACTGTGTAAACTGCTGCTCGTGATGCCTGATACGCGCGAAGTGCTCGTGTGCGCTCCTTTTACGGCTATTGCAGCCGTAGCCGCCGTGTTCGCAGACAAGCCCGGCTTCATGACTGGCGCGCAAAACCTATACCCAAAGGAAGAAGGAGCTTTCACCGGAGAAATTTCGCCGGACATGCTCAAGGATGCAGGCGCGCGCTGGGTGCTGACAGGACACTCCGAACGCCGCAGTATTTTGGGCGAATCTAACGAACTGGTCGGCATGAAAACCGCCTTTGCTTTGTCGCAGGGGCTGAATGCCGTGCTGTGCATAGGCGAAACCCTGGCCCAGCGCGAAGCCGGGCAACTTGAACACGTGCTTGCGCAGCAGCTTGCCGCTGGACTCGCCGATGTGCCGCCTTCCTGCCCACCCTTCTGCCTGGCTATTGCGTACGAACCTGTATGGGCCATTGGCACGGGAAAGGTCGCAGGACCAGGGGAAATTCTGGAAGCGCACGCCATGGTGCGCAAACTTTTGTGCGAAAAACTGGGCATGAGCCGCGAACTGCGGATCCTGTACGGCGGCAGCGTCAAGCCGGACAATGCCGCCGAGATTATCGGGCTTGACAATGTGGACGGAGTCCTGGTAGGAGGCGCTTCTTTACAGGCGGAAACTTTTTCGCGCATAGTGCGGGCCTGAGGCAGACGGAGGTACACGGTGCTGACCCTTATTATAACGCTGCATGTCATTGTGTGCGTATCCCTGGTCATTCTTGTGCTGCTGCAGGCGGGCAAGGAAGGCATGGGGGTGATCTTCGGCGGCGGCGGCGGCTCCGTCTTCGGCAGCAGCGGTGCGGGGGGAATGCTCTCCAAGCTTACGGCGTTCGTAGCGCTGCTCTTCATCTTGACCTCGCTGAGCTATACGATGGTCATCAGCAGCCGTCCGGACGATAAATCCGCGATCTTGGACGTAAGGCTGGAAGAATCAGCGCCCGCGCAAGCTCCATCTCCGGCGGCGCCTGCCGCTCCAACACCGCCTGTTGTTGATCCGCTGGATCAGACAACCGGCAAAAAATAAAGACCGATATTTTTTTGCTATAAAGCCCCGCCTTCGATATGCCCCTGCTAAGCAGACGGGGACATATCGAAGGCGGGGCTTCGAACAGCCTATTCCTTACTCTTGCATCGTGCTACGGTGCGCCGTCTTCAACCTGCGAGCACAGGCCAGCAAGATGCCCCTGGAAGTTAAGCACGCTGAACTGATCCCTGTAGTAAATGTTGTTACGGACATACTCGGTGTAGCCTGCGCAACTCGGCCACTGGGAGCTTTTGCCGAGCAGGTAGTCCATCCGCAGGAAGAACAGATCGTATAGAGCGGGCGTAGTGGTAAATCTGCTCACCGCAGGTTTGAATACCACGGAAGAAAAACATTCCGTCGGGATGAAGCTCTGGGCATAAATCTCAGGGATGTGGTACGCGGCCAGTTTAACCCCGGGAACGGCTTTGCCGCACTCGTTCGTTTTGCCGCGCACTTCCCAATTGGGATCGCCTTCCACAGCTTCGATATAGTGCAAGGTGGATCCGCCTGTGCACACGAGCACATTTTTCACCACCAATTGCCAAGTGTCGCTGCCGTGACGATGAGTAGCCGCAGTGGACGCAGCAGGCGGCCATACGCGCTGCGCGGTCAGGCCATCAGTCGCAGGCGTCACGCTATACCCGCCGCCAGCCAGGTGAAACAGCCGGGTCACCGCAGCTTGCACGTCTTCAATACTCTTGCCATAGTAGACACGTTCCGTCATTTTGACGAGGCGGTCACATTCATTTATGCTCTCTTCCAAGATAGGCACGCTTTTAGGAGCACAACCCAACAACAACCCCGCCAGCAGCATCAGCAGTAAAACTCTCATAGCCTCGCCTTCTTTATTGAATATATTCAGGTTGTCAAGCAGCAATGCCACTTGATTGTGCGGCATATCACCCTCACGGAGCGCATTGCAGCACATAAAAACAGCGTATGCTTCTGACTATAATGAAGTATTTTTGAAGCAATGTCAATGGCATCCGCGCGCATACGGTGAAAAATATCGGATAAGGACAAAAATGGACGAAAAAATGCATGTGAATGCCATGGATACGCTTTTTACGCATCTGCGCGAAGTATCTCCGCTGGCAATAGCCCTGTCAGGCGGACTGGACAGCCGTTTTCTTGCACATGCCGCGCGGCTCGCATCCTGCGACATATTGCTCCTGCATGCGTCCGGGCCGCACGTAAGTCCGCGTGAAAGCGAACGGGCAAAACTTTGGGCTGCCGGACAGGGATTAACGTTGCGGGTTATACCCTTTGATCCCCTGGCCTTGCCGGCTGTGGCCGAAAATACCATGGAACGCTGTTATTTCTGCAAAAAAGCGCTGCTGGAGACCTTGCACCCGCATGCCGCAGCTTATACACTTTGCGATGGAACCCAGGCCGATGACTTGCTGCATTCCCACAGACCTGGCCTGCGCGCACTCAAGGAAGCCGGCCTGCGCTCCCCATTGGCCGAAATTGGGATCGGCAAGACACAGATACGCGAACTGGCCGCTTTCTCCGGCCTGACGCAAGCGGGACAGCCAGCCCGTCCTTGTCTGCTCACCCGCCTGGCATATGGCATGCGCCCTGACGCCAGAATACTGGCGCGGCTGGCCGCTGCGGAAACTGAACTGGAAGATTCGGGACTCGACGATTTCCGCCTGCGCCTGACGCCAAGCCCGCAATTGCACGTTACGATCCTGCCGCAAGACATGCAAAAAGTGGCGCGTGTGCTTGCGGTCAACGGCTTTGCCGGAGCGCAGGTGGTGCGCGTCGAAACCTTAAGCGGCTATTTTGATCGGAAAGAGCCCAAAGACTAGACATCTTGATCCGCGGGATATATATAGAGAGACTGAAAAACATATTTTTCCGGGAGTACGTCATGGGCCATAAAAAAAGAGAACGCGCCAAGGAACTCGATCGGCGCCGCCACCGCCGCGAAGATCGCCTCAAACAACGCATCCGCGCAGCAAAGGCCGCCGCAAAGTCCAAAGCGTAGCACCATATCCCGATGCCCCTCAAAGCCGCCAGCGGCTTTGCGCTGCATGCAAGATAGCTGAAGAGCCCGCCGCTTTTCAGCTATCGGCTTTGTGTACGCGTGAACACTTCTCAAAACCTGATTGCGAGAAGGGTTCCAGGTTTTACGATGGAGAACATCATGGCTGTCTATGAATATGCCTGTCCAGATTGCCGAAATGTTTTTGAAGAATGGCTGAAGATTTCCGAGGCCACGGAAAACGCACCCTGTCCAAAATGCGGCAGCCGGGCGCAGCGCATCATTTCCAATACCGCGTTTGTGCTCAAAGGCGGCGGCTGGTATGTCAGCGATTACGGATACCGCAAGGGCGTGAGCGAAGACGGCCAGGCAGCGGCAGGCACTGACGGAACGTCCTCAGCATCTTCCACAGCCGGCAATGCCGAGCAAGGCGCAAGCCCTGCCCCCGCAGCGCTCTCATCAAGTTCAGAGGGGGCGCATACGCCTCCCGCATCCACCCAGGCCTGCCCCGGGCAAAGCCCGCCCACGCCCGGCGCGGCGAGCGGCGCTTGAGTGCCGTTCCGAACTGGACGAACTGTTCGATCCGGCGTAGTATCTCCAGAATGAGGATGCATTTGTGCGCGCATTTTGGGACGAACTCCCAAAGCTTGCCACAAAAAATTTCTCCGGGAGAACGCCATGATCGAGATGAAACGCCGCCTGGCAGCACTGTTGCTGGAAAAGTCCTACCGCGAAGGTGAATTCACCCTCACTTCCGGCCAGAAAACCGACTATTATTTCGACTGCCGCCAAACCGCCCTGCACCCCGAAGGCGCATGGCTTATCGGCAACCTTTTCGCCGACATGATACGGGACATTCCTGCAGTGGCTGTCGGAGGGATGACCTTGGGCGCGGATCCCCTTGTCACGGCGACCTCGGTTATCGCACGGCAGCAAGGGCGTTTCCTCGCCGGTCTGCTGGTACGGAAGGAAACGAAAAAACATGGAGCTCAACAATATATTGAAGGCATTGCCAATGTCGCGCCCGGCGACCACGTGATTATGCTCGAAGATGTGGTCACCTCCGGCGCCTCGGTGCTCAAAGCCTGCCAGCGCGCCCAGGAGGCCGGCTTGACGATTGCCGCCGTATGCGCCATCCTTGACCGGGAAGAAGGCGGACGCGAAGCCATCCGTGCGGCAGGGTTCGAATTGCAAAGCCTGTTCACGCGCCCTGAACTGGTGGCGGCAGGCCGCTCGTGGAACATTATCCCGAGGCGTATGGTCGATTCGCCATGAGAGATTCATAAAAGACGCTGTTCTAAAAAAAGTCTTGACTTCTTTCGCGATAGGGAGTATGCTTAAGCATATGCGTATGTTTTGCTTTTCAGCCTTTTTCGCCTGTCTTTGGGCGATTGTCATTATCATGTCAGGGTGTCCGGCAAATGCCGATAACTGGCAAGCCACACTCCATGATGTCGCGCTCCCAGCCAGCGTAGTCGCAGTAGATAAAGCACGGCAAGAATTATATTCTTTTGAAAGACGCAGTCCTGTGCGTCTTATGCAAACCTATCCCTGCACAACCGGACAGCAGCCTGGCGACAAATATGTCACCGGCGACCTGCGCACTCCGGAAGGCGTATACTTTGTGGGCTATAAAATCGCCACAAACCTGGATTTCATGGAATACGGCGGTATAGCCTACACTTTGAACTATCCCAATCCTGTGGACAGGCTACGCGGCAAAACCGGACACGGCATCTGGATCCACAGCCGTGGACGCGACATCGCCCCCCTGGAAACGCGAGGCTGCGTAGCCGTCAACCTGTCGCACATTGCGGAACTCGGCCCTTTGCTGACCACAGGCACGGCAGTGATTATGGCTGAACGCGTGACAGGCATACTTTCTTCCGCGCAATCCCCCATCACGGCACACCTGCTCAAAAATAAAATGCAACAATGGACCGAAGCTTGGGCAAACCGATCGCCGCAAATGTTCATGTTTTATGACACTGAGGCCTACACCAAGGCACAACCGGAGAGTTTTCAGTCGTTTAAGGCAAACAAGGAACGTCTTTTCAAAATACTTCCCTGGATCAAAATACATAACCGCGACATCCATGTGCTGGAAGGCCCCGACTATTGGGTGACGTGGACCGACCAATATTACCGCGCGCCGAATCTGTCTACGGAAGGCGTACGCCGCCTGTACTGGCAACGAGACGGCAAGGGCGAATTCCGCATAGTGGGCATGGAATGGGAGCCCAGAGATTTAGGCATGCATGCCGAAATTCTCAAGGGCGCTCTGGCCAGCGCCCCCGAAAACACCCTGAGCGATGCCGTCCTGCCCTTGGACGCCGATGAAGCACGGCCGGTAGACGTCAGCAAAGCCATACAAACCAGCCCAATCCGTCCAGATGAAATTACCGTGACGGAACGCCCGCCACTTACCCCTTCGCCGCACATTTCTCTTGCTGCCGCGACTGCCCCGGCGTCCAGTCCTCAGGCCGCCGCCAACCAGACTCCTCGCGCTGACAGCCTTCCCGACAATGAAGTGCTTCTGCTTCTCCAGCGCCAGATGGATGAATGGATCCAAGCATTCAAAAATCGTTCCCCCACGCTTTTTGCTTTCTACGAGCCAAGCGTTTACGGCCGCCAGTTCGGCGAAAAACAACGCTTCCGCGCTTTCAAGGCGGCACAGGAACGGCTTTTCCGCAACAGCGCCTGGCTGCATATACAATCCCGCCAAGTGATTGTTGAAAAACATGGAGATCACTGGACAACTTCTTGCGAGATGCTCACCCGGGATCCGTTCCATTCTGAAGAAGGCATACGCCGCTTATACTGGCAACAAAGACAGGACGGCCAGTTCCGCATCGTGGGCAGCAGTTGGACCCTACAACCCGGACTTGCCATGCAGGCGGATTACCTGGAAAACATATCCCCGCAGGTCAGCGCCATGATTGAAGCGTGGCGGCAAGCTTGGGAAAGCGGCAACCTTGATGTCTATGCCGAATACTATCTGCCACGCGCACGCCAGGGTACCCGTTTCGGCCCCGGCATCTTCCAGCACAAAAATTTGATCTGGGCCAATGCCGCTCCGGAAAAAGTGGAATTTTCCGGAATGCGCATCCAACTGGAAAAGGGAGGCTTGCGGGTGGATATGGCGCAACATTACCGCGACGCCGCCGGATTCCAGGACAAGGGCATCAAAACCCTTCTCCTCGCCCCGCAAGGCGATACTTGGCGCATAGTCGCTGAAGACTGGACGCCGCAGCCGCCCTTGCAGCCATGAGCTCTGTCCATAAATGCAGCCTTTTACTGATGCGCGACGATGGGCGCACCTACCGTTGGCGTATCGATTTACGTCTTTTCAGTACGCTGTGTTGCATCATCGCATTGTTGCCCCTGCTTCTTGGCGGCGCCGGATGGCTGGCCTGGCAGTTCCACAAGGACAATACGGCCCTCAACAGCCAGCAGCATGAACTGGAACAGGAAAATAAGACGCTCAGCGCTGCGATCAAACGCCTTTCCAATCTGGAACAGTTGCTTGAGATGCCTGAAAGCGCCAAGCTGCATGCCTTGCAGAGCGAGCAGGCCAGGCTCAAAAGCGCGGAGCAGAATGTG
>Ga0209737_10003163_pt1 | contig 11499 bp, 11 predicted proteins | sample TergutCu122P3_FD_187284 | JGI IMG/M metagenome (GOLD analysis project Ga0209737, IMG submission 187284) | Cubitermes ugandensis P3 segment gut microbial communities from Kakamega Forest, Kenya - Cu122 P3 (SPAdes) (version 2) | ecosystem: Host-associated > Arthropoda: Insects > Digestive system...
GTGTGCGTCAACCTTTTTCATTAACAAATTTTAACTCTTTTAAAATAGAAGCCACTTGCAACGATTTTATTTGCATTAACAAAGAGGAGGAGTATGATTATCTTTTTGAGAGAAAAATATTTGAAACACCGTTCTTACTTCTTGGAGGCGGTTGCAATGTTCTCTTTACTGAAAATTTTAACGGAACAGTAATTCACATTAACACAAAAGGAATTACTGTTACAAAAGAAAGTGATGATTTTGTTGATATTGAGGTACAGGCAGGAGAAAATTGGGAAGATTTTATTGATTTCTGTGTAAAAAACGGGTTTTATGGCGTTGAAAATTTGGCAGGAATTCCGGGGAAAGTGGGCAGTTGTCCTGTGCAAAATATTGGCGCGTATGGTACTGAGGTTAAAGATACCATCAAAGAGGTTCGCGCCATTGCAATAGACACCGGAAAATCTTTAGGATTATCTAACGCCGAATGTAAATTTGGTTATAGAGATTCCGTATTTAAAAATGAACTGAAAAATAGGGTTATTATTACCTCAGTGGTGTTTCGTTTATCAAAAAAGGAAAGTTATAATCTCACATACAAGGGATTACACGATGAATTACTAAAACACTCCAAATTGTCTTTGGCACTTGTTAGAGACAAAGTTTTAGAAATTAGAAACAGGAAACTTCCTGACATAAAGCAGGTTGGTTCTGCCGGAAGTTTTTTTAAAAACCCCGTGGTTTACAAAGAACTATTTGATGGTTTACAGAAACAATATCCTCAATTGGTAAGTTTCGGGGCGGATGAAAATCGGGTAAAACTCGCAGCGGCTCAACTCATTGAACTATCGGGCTGGAAGGGGTTTCGCGAAGGGGATGCCGGTGTTTTTCCCGCACAACCCTTAGTGTTAGTTAATTACGGAAATGCCACCGGAAAAGAGATGATTACTTTGGCTAAAAAAATAGAAAACTCTGTTTTTGAACGTTTTGGCGTGAAATTAGAAGTCGAGGTTAACATATATTGATAATCATCAAATTTCAATCAAAAAAAATTCTTCGATTTTTAACAAATTTTGTGTTTCTTTGCACGCTAAAAATTTATAACTTATGCAAGTAACCAGACTTTTCGATTTATTACCTCATCAGTTGCAAAACTTTCCCAAAGAGGATGCTGTTTGCGGCAAAGAAAATGGAATATGGGTACACTACAGTACCGCGCAATATATCCAAAAAGCAGAGCAAATAGCCTATGGCTTGTTGCAATTGGGAGTAAAAAAAGGGGATAAAATAGCCTCTATCAGCAACAACCGACCCGAATGGAATTTCTTGGATATGGCAATTCATCAGGTTGGTGCTATCCACGTTTCTATTTACCCCACTATCAGCGAAGCCGATTACCAGTACATCCTTAACCACGCTGACGTGAAAATCGTGTTTGTGGCAGGTTGGGAGTTGCTCAGAAAAATTGAAAATATTCTCAACAGCATCCCAAATTTGAAGGATAATGTATATACTTTTCGGGATTTAAGAGGATATAAACACTTGAACGAGATTATTGAACTGGGAGTAGCCAATCCTGCGCCTAAACTGCTGCAAGAAATTAAGGATTCCATTTCTACCGATGATGTGGCGACGCTCATCTATACTTCGGGAACCACAGGAAATCCCAAAGGCGCTATGCTTTCTCACGCCAACTTGTTAAACAATGCCAAAGCCATTACGCCGATTATTCCTATTAAAGAAGATAGTCGTTGCTTAAGTTATATGCCCCTTTGCCACGTGTATGAACGGATGATGATTTACGCCTGGCACTATATTGGCGTTTCTATCTATTACGCTGAAAGTATGGCTACTATCGCAGATAATTTGAAAGAGATTCGTCCCGATATTTTTACTTCAGTGCCCAGACTGTTAGAAAAGTTCTACGATAAAATTATGTCTGTGGGATATAAACAAAAAGGAATAAAGAAAACATTTTTCTTTTGGGCGAATAAAATAGCCACAGAATTTGAGATGGAGGGCAAATCGAAATGGTATAGATTAAAGTTGAAAATTGCCAGAAAATTAGTGCTTAATAAGTGGAAAGAAGCATTAGGCGGACGATTTGAGGTTGTTGTTTCCGGCGGTGCGGCCATTCAGCCCAAACTGAGTAAGATTTTTTGGGCAATGGGAGTTCCTGTTTTGGAGGGATACGGATTAACAGAGACTTCCCCCGTAATTGCGGTAAGCAACTTTTTTAAGGATGGAATTAAAATTGGAACAGTGGGACCTCCGCTACCGGGAATAGAGATGAAAATTGCCGATGACGGCGAAATTCTCACACGCGGTCACTGTCTGATGAAAGGATATTATAAAGCACCCGAACTCACTAAAGAAGTGATTGATGAGGAGGGTTGGTTTCATACAGGCGATTTGGGACAAATTGAGCCCGAAGGACAAGTGCGCATTACCGGCAGAAAAAAGGAAATGTTTAAAACAGCTTTCGGTAAATATATTGTACCTACTCTTATTGAAAATAAATTTACCGAACACCCTATGATTGATAATGTTTTGGTTGTAGGAGAGAACAAGCAGTTTGCCGCTGCTCTCATTGTACCCGAGTTTGGCGATATGCGTTCATGGTGTACAAGAGAGGGAATCTCTTATACTACTAACGAAGAGATGATTACACATCCGCAAATACAAACCAAGTTTAAACAGTTGGTGGATAGATACAATAAATTCTTCGGGGATTTTGAACAGGTAAAGCGGTTCAAACTTATCGGATACCCCTGGACAGTAGAATCCGGCGAATTAACCCCAACCCTTAAGTTAAGGAGAAACTTTATTATCAAGAAATTTGAAGAAGAGATAGAGGCGTTGTTTAATTAATTTATTCGGCAATAACCTCTAAATTAACCGTTACCTTAATATCTTTGTGGATACTGATTTGTGCAGTATAGTTGCCCAATTCTTTAATATGTTCGGCAGGAAGGATAATCTTCTTGCGGTCGATTTCAATATCGTGCTGTTCTTTAAGGGCTTGTGCCACAGCAATGGTATTTACCGAGCCGAAGATAGTACCTTTTTCCGATGCTTTTTGTGCAATTTTCAGCGTTAAACCTTCGATTTTTCCGGCAACAAATTCCGCTTCTTTGCGAATTTTTTCTGCTTTATAAGAACGTTGTTTAACTGTTTCTGCCAACATTTTCTTATTTGATGGGGTTGCCATTATGGCTAATCCTTTAGGAAGCAAATAGTTTCTTGCATAACCGTCTTTCACTTTTACCAACTCATCGGCGTATCCCAATTTTTCTACATCTTGTTTTAAAATAATTTCCATTGATATGCCCTCCTATTGATTAGTTTTTAAATTATCGGCAACAAAAGGAAGCAACGCAAGGTGGCGCGCACGCTTAACTGCCTGGGCTACTTTCTTTTGAAATTTCAAAGAAGTTCCGGTTAAACGTCTTGGTAAAATTCTACCTTGTTCGTTAACAAATCTCTTTAAAAATTCACCATCTTTATAGTCAATATATTTAATACCGCTTTTTTTAAAGCGACAATATTTTTTGGTTTTGAAATCCACCGCGATGGGTGTCAAATACTTAATTTCATTTTGTGCCATAGTTTATTCCTCCTTATTTTCGTTAATTGGTTCTAAATCAATATCTTCAATCATATCCACAACGGGCTCAAATTTTGCTTCAAACTTAGGTTCCGGTTTATACTCAAAAATGGGTTCCGGTTTGGCTTCTTTCTTTTGACCGAATTTATGCGTACGTCTTTTTTCGGCGTAAGCAATAGCATCTTTGTCTAAAGCCACGGTAAGGAATCGCATAATTCTTTCGTCGCGGCGATACTGCAATTCAAGTTCAGCCACCACACTTGGCTCTGCTTTGAATTCAAATAGTTGGTAAAATCCTGTAGATTTTTTCTGGATTTGGTACTCAAGTCTTTTGAGTCCCCAGTTTTCTTGATGAACAACCTCGGCACCTTTGTCGCAGAGAATGTTTTCAAACTTTTTAACCGCTTCCTTCATCTGTTCATCAGACAAAACGGGAGTCATAACGAAAACGGTTTCATACTGTTTTAACATACTGTTTTGATTTTTAAGTTAATAATTTCCCTTTATTTTTGGGGCGGCAAAAATATAAAAAAAATGATACGAAAATTCACTGAAATGAGGTAAAATCCTATTCAATTACCATCAAAACATCCCCTTCCATCACGGAGCTGCTTTTTTGCACACGAATCTCTTTTACAATTCCCTCTTTGTCGGCATCAATATTGTTTTCCATTTTCATGGCTTCCAGCATCAATACGCGTTGTCCGGGTTTTACGGCATCCCCAACATTCACAAAAATTTCTAACACCACACCGGGAAGCGGCGATTTTATCACACTTCCGCCGGAGGGGGCGGGTGCTGCTTGCGGAATAGGCGCAATTTTTGGGTGCGGTGGCTGGGTAGGATTGGCTACCACAGGTGCAGAAGTTACCGGTTTAATAATCGTCTTGGGGGTAGAAACAGGTTTTCTTACTTCCACTTCCAACGCAACCTGATAAGGCGTTCCGTTTACTTCTACTGTCGCAATTTGGTCTTCAATATCAACAATATCAACCGAATACTTATTGTCGTTAATGGTAAATTTGTAATTTTTCATTATGATTTATTATTAATTTTAACCGGTATTATTTAGCGTGCAAATTAACATAAAAATCTCTGAACTACACACTGAGGTATTAAAAATTAGGGGTTATAGGGGTTAGAGGAGTTAAGAAGTTTAATTCTCAGAGGATAGGTAAAAGAAAATTTATAAAAAAATCACTTTACCTCTTGACAAACGCCTTTTCTTTGTGTATATTCGCCGCCGATATTCAGGCAGAGACTTTTAATATTCCGTTTCAGACTTTCTTTCACACAAATTAACCTATAATTAACTAAATTTCAATGTTATGACAAACCTACCCCCCTATCAAACCCCGCTTACTTATGAAGCTTTAATGGCTTCTATTTACGATTCTAATCGTTATTTAACTGAAAAATTTGCCGAAAGCGACAGATTAAGAATAGAAAATGAAAGAGAAATAAAAGAAATATTTGCCGAAAGTGAACGGCAAAGGAAGGAAAATGAAAGAATTTTAAACGAAAAATTTGCCGAAACCGACAAGATGATGAAAAATTTGAATAAACAACTTGGTGGAATGGGAAACTCCAATGGCGATGTAGCGGAATCTTACTTTAGAAATAGTTTTGCTAAAAGAATGTCTTTTGCCGGACAAAAATACGAAAGTATTTCGCAAAATCTTTCCAGAAAAGTTAGAAAATTGAACTTACAAGATGAATACGACCTAGTACTCTACAACTGCACATCTGTAGTAATTATTGAAATAAAATACAAAGCCGACAAGGACGATATTGAAGATTTGCTAAAAAAAGCACTCACTTTTAAAAAATTGTTTCCCGAATATGCAAATTTTGAACTCTACCTCGGATTAGCGGGATTTAGCGTGAATAAAAAGGTTGAAAAAGAAGCAGTTAAACAAGGCATCGCCGTAATTAAACAAGTGGGCGATACGATGGTAATTAATGACAAGAACTTGAAAGTGTTTTAGTGTTTAATAATCTTTGCCGTACCCACCGTGTTGTTTTGGTGCGTTGTTTTTACAAAATAAACGCCTGCGGGCAAGTTAGAAATATCTATTTCAATTGACAATGGACAATTGATAATTGACAATTGTTTTTTCCCCATCATATCAAAAATTTCCACGTTGTTTATTGTCAATTGTCCATTGTTAATTGTCAATTGTCCGGTTGTTGGATTCGGGTAAACCTGTAGAGACGCGGCGCGCCACGTCTCTACACGTAGCGACAGGGTTTTCATAAACTGCGTATAATGTTGCGCCCAGGCGGTAAAACGGTAGTTTTCAAGATATACGGAATCGAATGTGAGGGTAATATCTCCGTTGTCATCGGCAAAACCGGCACTTAACAATTCTCCCTCGTTATTCGTTAGTGCACAGTATGCAAAAGGCACCACTTTTGCCGAGAGGGTGTTTGTATTTTCTTCAGCATAATTCGTTATAGTAACAGGCATTGCAGAAGGTTTAGTCAACCAGGTCATTACCGAGGGGTCTCCCATAAGATGATAAATCTCCCAATAATACTTTTTTATTTCTGATGTTGAAGTTTGTACGGCTTCGTTACCCGCCACCATTATCGCCCCGAAGGTAGTCATCCAGTGATTGCTATTTTCTCCGTGGGTGTGAAATAACCGGTCGTAAGCACCCAAACGATTGGGGTCGTAGGTTGGATTTTCCGTAATTTCATTTTCGTTTCTGCAACCTATTGCCCAGTAATAGTCTTCATCCCAATAAGAACCATCTGATGCGCCAATATATCCCACCGCCCCTTTTCCATCCGCTCTGAGTAGTGCTTCTCCAAAACATTCGGGAATGGAAAACTTATTTGATTCACAGCAGTTTCCTATCATTAAGCCATATTTATTCAAATTATTCATGGCTTTGATGTTAAATCTATCAAAAGAGGGACTGAGCCAGCCCCAATAGTAACAATGGGCGCTGTAATTAACTATTCCAACTCCGTTTCCAATTTCATCACGAATTTGAGCAGCCTTATCATCACAGGGGTGCAAATACTTATTCACTTGTGTATATCCATATTCCGCATTAGCATAATATTGAGATACATAATTCACAAAACCATTACCCCAAAGCGAAGCATAAACGTCATCATATCCTGCTATTAGACTAATTTTGTTCAAATAATCAGGGTCGGGCATTGCATATTGCTCATATTGCAATGTTTTCTCAATTTGCGGTAATAACTGCGAGATATTTTGTGCGGAAAATCGTCCGTAGTAGCACCACGGAAAATAACTGTCCGGCAACGTAAAATAATACAAATCAGTAGGATGGGCAATATTAGATGATGCCGGTATCTGTTGCACATCGCCCACTAATAAGACAAAAGTGGGTGCCGGATTTGCCATTGTAGCACTATCATACTGCGATTTAATATATAATGCTATGGAATCCCTTGTAGAGCCCACATTTTCATCATCCGTATAGCCAACTTCCACTAAAAAACCCTTTTGTTTCTTCCACAAAATAAAATCGTTTAAAACCTCTCTAAACATCTCATGGGCAACTATCAAATATTTAATCGGTGTATTCGTAAACTCTCCTCTTTCACTTTTTTTTGAATTTATGATTTGAGAAGGAGTGAACAATGGGGTTTTATGTAAATCTTTAATGGTTTGCGTTTTAACCAAATCTGTATTTTTGAAAAGGATTTCCACCTCAACTGTTTTGAAAATTTTAAGTTTTTGGGTAACAGGATTATATTGTATGGGGGAAACGTAAAGTGTACCCAAATTCACATTACGCTTTACGCCTGTCTCTTCAAATTTTGCTAAGGGAAGTGCATAAAACGTATCGGTTTGGTAGGTATTTTTATGGTAAATAAACTCAACCGGACCTTCGTGAGATTTAGAAACAGAGGGTTGTGCCGGATAGAGCGGATAGTTAATACCCAATCTTTTCGCATCTAAAATCTCAACATCTTTACCATAGATATTCAGTACATAATCCTCAAAGAAAGGAATTTCGAGCATATTTACAGAGACAGGTAATTGAGGCTCCCCAATATTTTTGCTAACCATACAGCCATCTATAGAAATACGTGTGAAATAACCCTCATTTATTGGAACATCCATAGCCTTAATATCTCCGAAAGAAAAGGAAATACGTATGGTTTGGTAAGAGTTTTCGAGAATTCTGTAATTTACCTGCGCCGATAAAGAAATCGAAAGCATCAAGAACAATGCGAAATAATAACTGTGAATCTTTTTCATTGGAATGAAAATAAGAAGGATGCAAAGATAGAAATATTGTTTACATAAAGTTCTGTTCATTTTTTCTCAAAAATAATCAATCGTAAATCAATGCAAATTTATTTTAAATATACACAGACCATAAATAAATAATTTTTGGCCTTGATACGCTAAAAATTTTATTTTTGCGCGCTAAATTGTAACATTTAATCCAAAATATATTTATATGGCAACAACTGCTGATTTTAGAAACGGTTTATGTATCGAATTCAATGGGGAACTGTATGTCATTGTTGAATTTCAACATGTGAAACCAGGGAAAGGTCCTGCTTTTGTCAGAACTAGAATTAAAAACTTAAAAACAGGAAGAACGTTGGAAAATACTTTTACTGCGGGCGTAAAAATCGATGTCGCTCGCGTAGAACGCCGTCCATACCAATTTTTGTATAAAGAGGGGGATGATACCTACAACTTTATGCACACCGATACTTTTGAACAGTTGGCAATCAATGAATCATTGATTAGCAACCCGGGTTTACTGAAAGAGGGTCAAAGTGTTGAGGTAATGTATCATGCGGATACCGATACCCCGCTTACCTGCGAAATGCCTCCATTCGTAGATTTGGAAGTTACCTACACCGAACCTGGCGTAAAAGGAGATACCGCTACCAACGCCGCCAAAAAAGCCATCGTGGAAACCGGCGCCGAAGTGTCTGTGCCCCTGTTTATTGAAACCGGCGAAATGATTCGTGTGGATACCAGAACTAATAAATACGCCGAAAGAGTAAAATAACATAGAAGCCGCTACTATGGTGGCTTTTTTCTTAAAAAAAAAATATGAAGTTTCAGAGTAAACTTAGTGTAAATCAAATTATTGAAATTCTTAATGAGGAGGTTACTGTTAAAGGGAATCTTGATAACCTGATATCAGGAATTAGTGAAGTTCACTCCGTTGAATCCGGAGATATTTCTTTTGCCGACAATCAAAAATATTATGATAAAGTGTTGAACAGTAATGCGACAGCAATTCTTCTCAACAAAGATGTGGAAGTTCCGGAAGGAAAAACAGTTTTTATTTGCAAAGACCCCCTACTCTCTTACCTGAAAATTGTGCAACATCTTGCAACCTTTACCCCTCAAAATTGTGCTATACATCTCTCTGCTAATATTGGGGAAGGTACTGTTATTCAACCTAATGTGTTTATCGGGGAGGATGTAACTATCGGAAAGAACTGCATCATCCACGCAAATGTAAGTATTTATGCCCATACTGAAATTGGTAACAATGTGGTTATCCATTCTAATTCAACGATTGGGGGTGATGCGTGTTACTTCCAAAAACGCGATACCGGTTGGGTAAAATTTACCTCCTGTGGCACCACCAAAATTGAAGATGATGTTGAAATAGGCTGTAATTGCTGCATCGACAGGGGTGTTTCCGGAGTTACCCGTATCGGAAAAGGGACTAAATTTGATAATCAAGTGCAAGTTGGACACGATGCCCATATTGGAGCCCACTGCTTTTTGGGTGCACAGAGCGGTGTCTCAGGATGCACATTTATTGACGATTTTTGTACCATTTGGGCAAAATCGGGAGTGAATAAAGGTATTTACTTGGCAAAAAATACAACGCTGTTAGCCGTGTCTGCGTTAGACAAGTCTGTGACGGAAGAAGGAATGGTTTTGTTCGGTGCACCCGCTGATGACGCGCGAAAAAAATGGAAAGAGATGGCGTATATAAGAAATCTTCCGGAATTGTTTGCTGAAATTGAAAAATTAAAAAATAGATATGACCCCTCAAATTAAAGGAAAAATCTCTCAGATTATTGGTGCCGTTGTGGATGTTCAATTTGAAGAACATAGCACACTGCCAAATATTTACGACGCTTTAGAGATTAAAAAAGATAACGGCGAAGTTATCATTTTGGAATGCGAACAGGATATTGGCGAAAATACAATTCGCTGCATTGCTATGGAATCTACCGACGGGCTGAGACGCGGAATGGAAGTATTGACATTAGGGCGAATGATATCGATGCCCACCGGAAATATCAACGGTCGTTTGCTCAACGTTATCGGCGAAGCAATAGACGGAATTGGAAAAATCGACTCCCCAATTCGCAAAGAGATTCACAATCCCCCCCCCACTTTCGACACCCTATCTACTTCACAAGAAGTGCTTTATACCGGAATTAAAGTCATTGACCTGATTGAGCCCTACGCAAAAGGAGGAAAAATCGGGTTGTTTGGCGGTGCCGGCGTAGGCAAAACCGTGTTGATTATGGAGATGATTAACAATATTGCCAAAAAATATTCCGGAATGTCGGTTTTTGCAGGTGTGGGAGAACGCACCCGCGAAGGAAACGACCTGCTGCGCGAAATGATTGAATCGGGCGTTATCCGTTACGGAGAAAAATTTAAGGAAAGTATGGAAAAAGGGGGTTGGGATTTGTCGAGCATTGATAAGGAGGAGTTGGAAAAATCGCAGTGTACGATGGTTTTCGGGCAGATGAACGAGCCCCCGGGCGCACGTGCCCGCGTTGCCCTCTCCGGACTTACCGTTGCCGAATATTACCGCGATGGAGACGAAAACTCCGGCGGAAGAGATATCCTTTTCTTTGTGGACAACATTTTCCGGTTTACACAAGCCGGCTCCGAAGTTTCCGCTCTGCTGGGACGTATGCCCTCCGCCGTGGGTTACCAACCTACCTTAGCCACCGAAATGGGAATATTGCAAGAACGTATTACCTCCACCAAAAGAGGTTCAATTACCTCTGTTCAAGCTATTTATGTACCTGCAGACGACCTTACCGACCCTGCACCCGCCACCACTTTCTCGCACTTGGACGCTACCACCGTACTTAGCCGTAAAATATCCGAGCTGGGAATCTACCCCGCTGTTGACCCCTTAGACTCTACCTCCCGAATATTATCTCCCGCTGTGGTGGGCGATTTGCACTACAACACCGCGCAAAGAGTGAAAGAAACGCTGCAACGCTATAAAGAACTGCAGGATATTATAGCCATTTTGGGAATGGAGGAACTTTCGGAAGAGGATAAACAGGTGGTGCATCGTGCCCGCCGCGCACAGCGATTCCTGTCGCAGCCTTTCCACGTGGCAGAACAGTTTACAGGAATGAAAGGGGTTTTCGTACCTATTGAAGACACTATTAAAGGTTTTAATATGATTTTGGATGGCGAATTAGACTACCTGCCCGAATCGGCGTTTAGTTATGTGGGAACAATTGAGGAAGCCATTGAAAAAGGTAAAAAAGAGTTGGAAGCCGCTAATGCGTAAACTATGATTGTTGATATTATTACCCCCGACAAACAGATTTTTTCCGGAAATGCCTCATTAATCCAGCTTCCCGGGATTGATGGTTTGTTTGAAATACTGGAAAACCACGCCCCCTTAATTGCCGCCCTGAAAAAAGGAAAAGTGAAAATTGTTTCGGAGGGCGAAACCTTTTATTTTGACATCAAAGGCGGAATTGTGGAAGTGCTGAAAAATAAGGTACAACTGCTGGCGGAATAGAAAAAATTCCACAAAAATACGGTTTTAATAGAAAAAATTCCTATTTTTGCGTTCCGGAAAAAATTTTAACAGAAAAAATTCCCATGGCAAACATTATTGATTTCAGTCAAGAAATTATCTTTTCTTCATCAAATAAAACCGTTTCTAACC
>Ga0209737_10003164_pt1 | contig 11498 bp, 26 predicted proteins | sample TergutCu122P3_FD_187284 | JGI IMG/M metagenome (GOLD analysis project Ga0209737, IMG submission 187284) | Cubitermes ugandensis P3 segment gut microbial communities from Kakamega Forest, Kenya - Cu122 P3 (SPAdes) (version 2) | ecosystem: Host-associated > Arthropoda: Insects > Digestive system...
GAGTTGGAGTATCGGCTCGAGGTAGACTTCGCTCGACTTCTTCTGAGAGACGGCGCAGAACACGAGGGCGAACACCGAGGTACTCATCTTGGAGAAGTACTTGTGCGGACTCCACATCAGGGCGAAACACACTGCGATGTAGGCGAAGATGAGACAGGTGAGGGTCGACTTTCCGGAACCGATACTGGCGGCCAGGACGGCCGTCCTCCACGACCGGAGGGGATCGAAGAAGTCTACGAATCCCCTCCTCAAGGGACGCCACAGGTTCTCCACCATCGGTCCGAGATACTTCTCGTCGAGGAACTGCTTCGGTGTGGGAGGTTCCCTCTTGAACGTCATCCTCCATGGTTCGGCTGCGAGGAGGACCTTCAGCTTGTCGTCCATCATCTCCTCTTCGATCAACCACTCGAGGGCCACCCGGATCAGTGGGAGGTTGAGGTGTTTATATTCCTCCCTGTCCCTGAGGGAGTCATCCCCCTGCATTATGTCCCTGAGGATGTACTGGAGGTCGTTCACCGCCTTCGGATCGTCGAAGTGGGTCTTGAGGATGGAGTCCCTCTCCCGTTCGGGAAGGGAAGGGATCTCGAGCTTCCAGGGGTCGGTGTCGACGATCAGATCAGTCTGATCGAGACTTTTGATTTTCCGCAATTCTTATGAAGTCCGTCAACGCCTTGAAGCCAGCCAAGACTTCTTGTGGCGCCACCATGTTCAATTCTTTGAAGTTCGTCTGTGACATGATGTTCTGTTGATTCTGTATCTCCTTCTGCTGCTTCGCCATCTCCGCCTGCTGGGCCGCCGTGAGGAGCTGCATGGTCGGTGATACCACCTTCGACATCTGATCGTTGAGGTTGGTGCTCGCGCTGGTGAGGAGGGCGATGAGCTCGGAGTTCTTCAACTGTGGGAGTCGGGTTATGATCTCGGCCTGGAGCTGTTTCTTGTAGGAGTCTTCCTCGTTGACCATCTTGAAGGTGTTCTCGAGAAAGCTGCTGAGGCCGGTTTCGATCTTCTGGACCGGAGACGGAGGAGCCTGATGGGCCGCGTCGTGTATCTCCTGGGGTGTGAGTGATTTTTCTTCTTCCATGATCAACTAGCCGTACCTTTTCATTTTGGGAACTCCCCTCACCGTCTCCGTGAACATCTCCCGCCATCCCGGAAGTACCCGATTGAGCTCCCTCTCGTACTCTTTGATATGGACGTCGGTGATCCACTGAACTTCCGGGTGGGACTCCATCTTGAGGTAGTCGTCGGGCCTGAACTGTCCCTTCACCTCGTACGGATTTCCGTCGATCCTGAAGTCGTAAAACCACTTCCTCATCTGTCCATCGTGGGCCACGTAGAGGAGGAAGTCCGATTCGTTCCGTTCCACCACCGATCCCCTCACGTGACGCCAATACGTGATCGTACAAAATTCCCAAAAGCTATCGACTGACTCTCCCCTCTCCGTCATCCCCTTCTTGATCGTCGACATTCCCATCGGGGTCATCTTCGGAACGGGGACGTCGGAGACTTCCGAACACTCCCTCTCGTACTCCTCGTACTCTTCGAGGGTCATGACAGGTAACTTTCCCATCTTCTTCCATATCTCAAACGCGCCCACGTAGACCTAGTCTTCCGTGAGAGTTTGCAAGCTTCACTGGAAGTTCTTATATTACTCCAGTAAGGAGAAAATAGATGAACAGGTTAAGCAAAGGATTTGACTATAAGGATTACAAGTTCGGCTTCGACGTGGGATCGAGACAGGAGTGTCGGACCAACGACCGGTGGATTTTCACCAACCGCATCGACGAGCAGTTCAACCTGAAACCCGCCGTGAGGTCAAAGATCTTCAAGCACCTCTACCTCACCGGTTGCTTCAGCGACTGGGTCGAAGGCTACGGGATCGTGAACGTCGTGGACAGGGAAGCCTGGGAAGCCTACCTGAAGAGGAACGAGATCACGGAGGATATGCTGTGATGGAAAAAGTAAAACATAACTGCCCGATCTGCGATGTGGAACCACACTCCAGAAACGAATCGACCGGAATGTCATACTTCTGTCCGAAGTGCGGCCTGTCCTCACCGAAGACGAAGTTCAACCTGACGGCCTATCAGATGTGGATCACGGTGACCATGGCCCTCGGACAGGTCGAAGGACCTCTGAGCGTGATAAAGGAAATAATCCGGGAGGGATAAGAATATGAACGTGACCAGAGAGTTCACTTCCCCGTACGATCGGTACGGAGACGGTTCCACGGTGTTCGAAATGAAAGACTGCCCGGTGTGCGGGACGGAGAGGGCCCTCAGGATGGTGAACATCGGGGCGTACGAATACTTCTGTCCGATGTGTCACCTCTCGGCTCCGAGGGGCGACTCGACGATGAGGGCGTCCCAGTTCTGGATGGGGCTCGTCAACGCCATCCGTGGAAACGTCCGGGGCTGGGGAGCCATGGACGAAATCTATAAAGATATCAAGTTCGGAGTGAAAGAATGAAAATACAATCGTTATCCGTGGTGGTCCCGTCGAATAACTGTGTAAACTCGTGTAAGTGTTGCGTGTCAAGGATGCACCTAGATGCCGACTTATATCGGCATTCCAATAGGGAGACTGAAATCGTCTATGGAGAGTATCTGAAGAGGCTCAACTTCGCCAGGGACAACGGGTGTAATACCCTCCTGATCACCGGATCGACGGAGCCCCAACAGAATATGACTTTCATAAAGCGTCTCGGAAAGAAGATCCGTGAGATGGATCATCCCTTCAGGTGGGTGGAGATCCAGACCACGGGGGTCCTCTTCGACGAGGGAACGTTCAACGACTTACGGGAGGTCGGCGTCAACACCGTCGCCCTCAGCATCTTCAGCTTCGACGACGAAGTGAATAAGGAGTGTAGAGGATCCAACCTCGACGTGGATATACGGAGATTTTGTCAGAAGGTCAAGGAGTGGGATTTCAACCTCAGGATCTGCGTCAACCTCTCCGACTACATCACCGAAACTCCCGACGAGATCTTTAAACTCTGCAAGGACCTCGGGGCCGACCAGGTGACGATCAGGAAACTGTGGCACGACGGGTCAGGCTCGGAGCAGTCGATGTGGTGCCAAGAACATGATACCGATCTCGATGAGAAGATCAATAACTACTTGAGTTGGCGAAAGACTATACGGAAATTGGAGACGGGCCCCGTCATCCGGGACGTGATGGGAATGGGAGTCGTGTTCGACGGTGACTGCATGGCCCGTGACAAGATAGACGAGACGGAGCTGAGGTATCTCGTCCTCAGACCCAATGGAAAATTATACAGTGCGTGGGATACGCCCGCGAGTCTGGTGTTCTAGGAGGAACGTATGATAATGTTCATGAATATCACCGTCACGACGGCGGTGATCTGTGTCATCATCGCGATCTCTGCTCTGATCGTGGCTCAATTGAGGAGGAGGCTTAAAAGGCACGAGTGTAAGGATCTGTTCATAGTCCTCATCGGCGTGATGTGGTTCATGACGGCCTTCTCCGCCTTCTTCTGTTTGGTGTGGCCCCTTTTACCGAAGGCCCCAGGATTCGGAGGTTAGGATGGGTGGAAGATCGATCCTCTTGGTCAGTACGGTCATGTTCTTCATGATCTCCATCAGCAACTCGATCGCCTGGTACCTTGGAAGTCTGGGCTTGGATCCACTCATGAGACAGATCTCGACCATCCTGATCTACGCTCCGTGGATGTCGTTCACGTTCCTCTGGATGTATGAGAGGGAGCAGCGGAAGCGACTCGAGGCTGACAGGGAGAGGCACTCGGCAGAGATGAAGAATTTTCTCAGGGACTGTCTCCTCAGAGGGACCCTCCCTGAGGGAATAAAAGTTAATTTAGAAGGAGAGTCTGATGATAATAACTAAGAGCATGAACAGGTTCGGGGAGATAGTCAAGCATGTCCGTTCCCCGGAATATAACTACGACCTCAATACCGTCAACGGTACGTTTCACCGGTGGGGGAGGAACTTGGAAGACGATCCGTCATTCTCGAAGTTCGGACCGGAGCTGCTCGACGTGGAGATAACCACGAAGTGCTCGGGCGGATGTCCCTACTGTTACAAATCGAACACGGCAGACGGCGAGAACATGTCGTTCGAGTCGTTCAGGAAGGTCATAGAAAACATCGACACCAACCGGGTCCTCACCCAGGTGGCGTTCGGCCTCGGAAAGAGGGGAGACGAGAATCCAGACCTGTGGAAAATGTGCGAGCTTCTCAGGGACAGGGGCGTGATGCCTAACGGCACCATCGCCGACGGAACCCCGGAGACGTGGGATAAGATATCGGAGCTCTTCGGAGCCTGCGCGGTGTCCGCACACACCCACTGGAAGAACTGGCTGGAGATACTCACGACCAACGTGTACGAGCTGTCCCTGCGTGGGATGGCCCAGGTCAACTGTCACTTCGTCCTCTGCGAAGAGACGTACGACGACCTGATGAGCCTCTTCCACGCGAAGAAGGCGGATCCCAGACTGGAGGGCTTGTACGCCATAGTCTTGCTGGGAATGAAGAGGTGCGGACGGGCGAAGGCTGGTGGATTCACCAGGCTCTCGGACGAAAAGTTTCGGGAAGTGGTCGACACAGCCCTCTCCCTCGGAATAGGAATAGGCTTCGACAGCTGCTCGGCTTCGAAATTTCTAAAGGCGGTGAAGGACCACCCCGACTACCAGAAGTTCTGTGAGATGGCGGAGCCGTGCGAGTCGATGCTCTTCTCCCAGTACGTCAACGTAAAGGGGATGGCCTATCCGTGTTCGTTCATGGAAGACGCCGGGATCCCGGGCTTCGACGTGGTGAACTGTAAGTCATTCATCGACGGTTTCTGGAACGACGAGATCTCCGCCCGGGAGTGGCGGAAGAACCTCCTCAACAGGGGTAGGGAGTGCCCGGAGTACGACATATGAAAAGCAGACTCGGCTGGGTGAGCAATTCGAGTTCGACGAGCTTCGTGATCGGAGTGACGGAAGCCGACTACGTCCACCGACGGTGGAGTGAAGACTCCGTCTACAAGTACGTCGTCAAGAAGATAGACGAGGAATTTCCAGACTTTCCGAAGTACAAGCCGTATCCGGATGAAGAGTACGAGATGACCCTCGGTAGGGCCTTCTTCTACGGAGAAAACGATCTCGGATGGAAGAGGTCCGTCGAGTCAGTCCTCGACTCGATCGATTGCGAGTCGATCGAGGAATTGAAGGAGGAGATGGAAGCGGATCCGAATACCGACTTCGACACCTACTGGAAAGCCCTCGAGCTCGTCCAGAGTGGGTTCAGGGTGTACATCGGATACATGCCCCATAATGGAGACGGCGGAAATGAACTGACGAACAGGGCCGTGACGTCCCGCAAGGATCTGAAAATAGAAAAGGACGACTTCGTCCTGTACTTCCAAGGAGGAATAAAATGAAGAGCAGATATGGCTGGGTGAGTAATTCCAGCACTACGAGTTTCTGCGTGGTCGGCATGCCGGTCGACGAGGACAAGATCATCGAAGTCGACGATATCGACTTCGAAGACGAAAGTCAGGTGAAGGGACTCGAGGGGTTCTGGACGGAGGGGGCGATAGAAGCCTTCAAAAAGGCAGACTGGGATCGCAGCTACGCCAAGAATATCCTCGAAGACGAGTTCGGCGTCTGCGTCCACTCCGGTGAAGACGGAACCTGTGTCGGGATCGAGTTCAGCATGGACGACGACGAGACATGGGGCCAGTGCAAGAAGAGGGCCGCCGATAAGCTCGCCGCCGTCTTCGTTAAACCTGGGAAGGTCGGCCTTCACTACGACGCCGAGTACGAAGGTTAATCTTGACAATGGAGGACTCCGATGAAGAGCAGATACGGTTGGGTGAGTAACTCGAGCTCCAGCTCGTTCGTGATCGCGTGGAAGAACAAGAAGCTCCTCGACCTCATAGACGGCGTCATCGCCATCCCGGAGACCCACCCGTTCAGCAGACTGATGTGGGAGATAGCCAAGGAGCTCTCGGGCGCCGGCGAAGTCATCAAGGACTTGAAGGGCCTGGAGAAGTACCGGAAAGACGGTCACTACGAGAAGGGCGAAGTCGAAGACTTGAAGGAGCTGATCGAAAAGGGCTACACTCTCAGGGTGGGTTCCTGGTCGAATGAGAACGGTGACGACAGCTACGTCGAACGGTTCCTCGCCGACAACGACCTCAACGTGGACACCGAGGACTTGAAGATCATACACGAAGGTGGCTACTGATGAAGAAGAAGGTCGACGAGTTCGAACTGGACTCGAATAGGTATCTGGAACACGAAAAGGTCCGGGCCCTCCTCCTGATAGCGAGGGAGTTGAAGAGGCGGAACGATATCGAGAAGGCCGACCGTCTCATGGGAGACGAAGACGCCTACCTGGCCTACAGGGCCGAAGGATGGGACGAATGAAGACACGACACGGCTGGGTGAGTAACTCCAGCACCACGAGCTTCTGCATAATGGGAGAGTCGTTCGACCTGAACGACCTCGAAGAGAAGTTTTCGGAGACCAACGACTTCAGTCTGGATGAAACCCTGGAAGAGAAGATCAGGAGCTCCGGAGACGAGATGGCATACTACTTCGTGGACGCCAATAACGAGAGCGTATACTTGGGATACGACATCTTCACCATGAAGGACGACGAGACGAAGAAGCAGTTCGCCGCCCGGACTAAGAAGATGATCAAGAAGGTGTTCGGCCTCGACTCGAAGCCGAACTTCATAGTGGAAACGGATTTGGAGAGTTGATATGAAAAAGAGAATGGGATGGGTGAGCAACAGCTCGAGCTGTAGCTTCTTGGTGATCGGAACGAAGGGAAACGAGGAGGAGTTCAAAGTGAACTCCCCTCTCCTGATCCCGGAGTCGTTCGGTGGACAGACGGAATTCGGAAGGGAGTGTACCGACTACACAGACTTCGGTGACAGGTTAAATTTCGCCGTCCTCCTCGCAGGATACTGGGACTACGCAAACTTGAGGGTCAGGCAGAGGCAGAAGGACTGTCAGGAGTTCGACTACTACAAGTTCTGGACAGACCACGATCCGGACAAGTACGTAGATCTCGTGAGGATGATCAGGAGGGTCTTGGAAGACGAATTCAAGGCCGACATCTTCATCATGCTCGACGCCGAGCTCTTCGACCTCGACTCCCAAAATATCGACCTCTCAAAGGACATCTGGAAGAACTCCAGAAAATTCCGGGCGAACGACGTCCTCACGAGCGGCTACATAGACCACGGTTCCAACTGGGGAGAGTCTCCGTACAACCTCACCATATTCGACTCCGAAGCCGACCTGAGGAACTTCCTCTTCAATTCCGAATCGTACGTGGCCAACCAGGGAGACGAGTACACTCCGGTAGAGAGGGTCAAGAAGGACGGTCAGTGGTGTACCCTCGAGAGGTGTACCGGAAAGGATCCGAACAGGTTCTGGAACAACGCCCAGTACCTCAAGGACAATCCCGATGAGGAAGACGACTGATGAAGGGACTACTGAGAGATTTCGTCTACGGACTGAGGAAGTGGCACCCGAGCTGGTGCGACTGCCTCCTCTGTAGGCTGTACAGGTGGCTGGACGGTGACTGGTTCCCAACACCGCCGTCCGGAATGAACTATGCGTAACTCGCCGGGGGTCGCGATCGTCCCTTCCGGGATATCCGGATCTGGCAAGACTACTCTGAGGAATAAACTCCTTAAGAAGTTTCCGGACATGGAGGTCGTGTGTCCGGATGACCTGAGGAGGGAGATCCTCGGCGACGTCTCGGACCAGTCTGAAGGTCATAAAATTTTTACCAAGGCCAGGGAACTCCTATGGGACCTCCTCATGGACGGAAAGTTGGTGTTCTTCGACGCCACCAATCTCGGAAAGTCGAAGACCCGGGTGGAGTCCTGGGTCAATGAGGTGGGACTGGGATCGAGGATCATCAACGTCGGACTCGAAGACTCTGACAGGCCCGACATATGCGCAGCCCGGGTGAGGATGGACTTGGCCGTCGGAAAGGACAGGTCGAAGGTCCCCGAAGAGGTCGTGTACGATCAGTACGAGAAGTGGATGAAGACCGGCAAGGAAAACATGATCATGGTCGGAAACGACATCTCGGATCTCGTCAGGGAAATAGAAGCGGTATATCTCGAGGATATTCCCTTCTGACGACTAGATAGCTATGGCACTCAAACGATCTGACATGGCTGCGGTGACGTTCTCGTTCCGCAACTCCCTCCATCACTTACATAACGTGCTCGTGGGCCCAGCCTTCGAGTCTGTCCATTCATACTTCGGAGACCTCTACGACACAGTCCTCGACTACTACGACTACTGGCGGGAGAGGGCCGAGCAGGAGGGCGAGAGGATGCCCAATATGAATCACATCATGGAGCTCCCCGCAGCGAAGGCGTTCTCCGAAGCCAACGAGAAGACGTACGATATAGCTTCCGCGTACGAGGCCCTCATCGATATCGGAAACGAATACCTCGAGGCGCTGGAAGAGTGCCGGGAAGACATGCCGAACGCCATCCAGTCGAAGATTGACGAGATGTACGACTTCCTCGATAACGAGATAAACTACAAGGCAGTCCAAGTCTTAGAAGGAATGTGAATCTCCGGGGTTAATTTCCCCATATGGAAACCAAAGACAAATTGAAAGTGACCCTCCTCACCCACCAGAACGAAGTGATCCGGGAGTTCATCTCTCCTCAGATCATGTATCACGGTCACGGATTCTGGATCTACGAAGAGGGAAAGGAAGATCCGACAGTCCTCGACAAGACGGGATACGGTAAGATCCTCCTGGAGAAGGTCGCCCATGACGTACACCCGGATCTATAACCACTACACCGGAGAAGAATTTCAGACGGCCCTCCTCGAGTATTATTTGAAGGAGCTGGGCCTCCCTGACGAACTGATCGACAAGGTGTTCTCGGAATTTAACGACTTTCTCAAGAAGGTCAAGGATGACGGGGCCGTATTCTTCAGGGACAGGGACGATTTCAGGGAAGCCGCCCGCGAGGAGCTCTCGGACGAGCTCCGATACTCCGACGACGATGACGACGATGAGGAAGACTGGTCCATATCCCAGTACGAGGCGTACAACCACGGAAAGAAGGTGGGCTACAAAGAGGGATACGCCAAGGGGAAGTACGACGGATCGGTGTCCGGATTCACCCTTCCGGGAGACACGAGGAGTGGAGATGCAGACGACGATCCGATCGACCTATGACCTGAAGATGTACCTGATCCTCAACGGGAGTCTCGGGATGACGAAGGGGAAGATGGTCGCCCAGGCTTCTCATGCCTGTCTCAAGATATTCTTCGATCACATGGACTACGACAACACAGTGGGCCTCGAGGGGTACCGCCACGTGTTCATAACTTGCATGAACGACGACATGAGGGCGTGGAAGGAGGGGGCGTTCGCGAAGATCTCCCTGAAAGCCCCGGACGAGGGGACGATGGAATTCCTCGTCAGGCAGGCCGAGAGGAACGGGATAGCCACGGCTGAGATCCGGGACAACGGTGTCACCCAGGTGGAGCCCGGCAGCCTCACTGCCGTGGCCATAGGACCCTTCGACACGACCCGATCCGAATACGAGATCCTCATGAAGGGTCTCTACGACCTGAAGCTCCTGTGAAACTAACTCGATAGGAGAATTTAATGAAACAGATATTCGACGCCGTCCTCAGGGAATCTGATGACGATAAGGTCACAGTCCTCGGGGTCTCGAGGAAACCGATGGATATGATAGACGTCCTCCGAGCGGTAAATCCCCAGAGGATCTCAGTCGTCGAAACGAAGACTTTGAACCTGGACAAATTCGTCGGGAGGAAGGCGTTACAGCGATTCACGATGGAACCGACGGAGGGCTGGACGAGGTTCGAAGACGAAGAGGGGATCCTCCCGCCCGTCTATATAAGCACCGAGGGTTCCGACTATCCCAGGTACGTGGCCGTCGCCGCGTCCGACAAGGAAGAGTGGAACGACGTCCTCTGGAACTGAGAGTTGACCGGAAGTTAATTTATTTCCATGACAGGTAAAATTTTTAAGATAGCCACGGCGTCGGTTTACTCGACCCTCATCTCGACGTTCCTCTTCATACTCGTGTACCCGCTTCTGTTCGCCTGCCTCATGTCCTTCCCGTTCTCCACGGAGTGGCTCACCAAGTTAGGCTTCGATCCGAGGTTCGGATTCTGGGACTGGTTCGGCATGATATTCTCGATCAGACTGTTCCTCACGTTCATCCTCCCGATCAAGTGGAAGATGGAAGCCCTCCCGAAAGGGGTGGAGCCCTCGAGAGAAGAATGACCCCCGAAGAGAAGGCCAGGAAGTTCGAAGAGGAGACGGGAGTCCACATCTTTCCTCCCTACACCGACGACTCGGTGGACGGAACCATCGAGGTGATTTCCAGTCTCGACCTGGACCGGATAGCCAGGGACGTCGAGGAAGACTTGAAGGAACACCGTTAATTTCTAATCAATTCATTCAGGAGAGGTATCAAATATGAAACCAGGCGTGACGGGCGAGGAAATCCTCGGATATTGTGAGTCGGTCGATGAGAACACCGTGAAGGTCGACGCTCTCAAGAGCCAGATCAAGGCGATCACACAGGACACGGACGAGCTGACCCGCATGACGGCGAAGGAGTTCGAGGTCAAACCGAAAGACCTCAAGAAGGCGTACAAGCAGTACAGGGATATGAAGAAGGACGGGGCCGAAGACTCCGACTTCTGGACCCTCGTGGCTCTGCTCGAAGAGGCCCTCGACTCCCAGGACAAGGGAAAGGATGAGGCCCCGGCGGAAGACGACGAGTGATCCTCGGAGTCGACGAATCACATAGGGGATGTCTCGTCGGCAGGCTCTACGTGGCCTGCGTGATGGACGTCCCCGACGATCCCCGATTGAAGAAGCTCGACGACTCCAAGAAGCTCTCCGAAGAGCGGAGGGACGAACTAGCTCCGATCATAAAGGAGCTCTGCAAGTGGGGGATCGGTTGGGTCGAGTCTTCCGAGATTGACGACTCCGGTAACGTGTGGCACGCCGAGCAGGTGGCCATCGACCGGGCCGTCGAGGACTTGAGGTCGAGACACGAGATCCCGCCGTTCACAGTCCTCATCATGGACGGTAACGCCGTCCCGAAGAAGATCAAGTGGCCTCCGATGCTGGTGAGGTGTATCGTGAAGGCGGACGCCAAGCATAGGGAAGTGATGGCTGCTTCGATCCTCGCGAAGACGGAAGCCGATTCCTGGCTCTCAGCCCAGCCCGGAGCCGAAGAGTACGGGTGGAAGGAGAATCACGGCTATGTGAACCCCCATCACATGGAGAGGCTCAGGTCCCTGGGTCCACCACCGATATTCCGTAAGTCCTTCGTCGTGAAGGAGCTGGAGTCGGATCCCAGATTTTATCCTCAGAGTTAGATCAGAGTTAATTTCCTAACATGTCAAATCCAAGATATTCACCATCGCGAGTGAACTGTTTCAAGGACTGTCGGCTCAAGTACAAGTACGTGTACTTGGACGAGATAGTCAT
>Ga0209737_10003165_pt1 | contig 11497 bp, 8 predicted proteins | sample TergutCu122P3_FD_187284 | JGI IMG/M metagenome (GOLD analysis project Ga0209737, IMG submission 187284) | Cubitermes ugandensis P3 segment gut microbial communities from Kakamega Forest, Kenya - Cu122 P3 (SPAdes) (version 2) | ecosystem: Host-associated > Arthropoda: Insects > Digestive system >...
GGCGTACGTCAAGACGGACGGATGAGTAAAATTTGAGGGCGCGTCCTCCGGTGGTGGTTTCGGGACTGCCGAACATGACACCAAGCTTTTCACGGAGTTGGTTAATGAATATGACCGTACAGTTTGATTTGGAAATAACGGCGGTTAGCTTGCGTAAAGCTTGTGACATCAAGCGGGCTTGTAGTCCCATATGGGAATCACCCATGTCACCGTCAATTTCCGCCCGGGGTACCAAGGCGGCAACCGAGTCGATAACAACAATGTCTATTGCTCCTGAGCGAACCATTGTTTCAGCGATTTCCAAGCCTTGTTCTCCGGTATCAGGTTGGGATATGTAGAGGTTATCTACGTCAACACCGATATTCTGTGCATACGCAGGGTCAAGGGCATGTTCAGCATCTATAAATCCGGCAATACCGCCACGCTTTTGGACTTCTGCTATCATATGGAGGGTAACGGTTGTTTTACCACTTGATTCCGGTCCGTATATTTCGATGATACGCCCACGGGGTATGCCCCCCAAACCTAGGGCAAGGTCGAGGCTTAATGAACCTGTCGGGAAGGTCTCAACATTCATCTGGGCGGCGGGGTCACCGAGTTTCATCACCGCGCCTTTTCCGAATTGTTTTTCTATTTGGCCTATGGCCGCTTCCAATGCTTTTAATTTATCTTCTCTTTCCATTTCTTTTCCTTTCGTAGGATATTTATCCCATTGGGAACGTTTGTTCCTAGAACATTAGTTCTATTTACAATATAAAACAAACGTTCGACTTTGTCAACAATTAAATGTAAAATTTTTCCTAAACGGGGATTCGAATTAATATATCGTGATGGATTGGGTAGTATCAGCTCTACCCAAATCCTAATTTATCATAATTTTCTACATAACACAATAGCAATTTATAATGCTTAGTAAGTTTTTTACAACCAATCCCCTATCGTAGAGACATCCATGTTTAGGGCAAGGTATTTGAAAGGGCTGTTCGGGACGTTTGAATCGGTGGCGCGTCCGATGAAGTCTGCGCCAAACATATCGTAGATATGGGAGCTCATTGATAGTTGGGGTAAACGGCCGGTAAGTTTGCCATTTTCCATTAGGAAGGCTGCCTGGATAGGGGACGCATATTCGCCTTGGGCAGTGAAGTCGCCGCCGCTTGCCATGACAACATAAATGGCTTTGCGATTGTCAAGCAGTTCGTTAAGGGTTTTGCCACTGGATTTTATGTTGATTCCTTCAGTTGAAATGGCGGGGACGGAATCATAATCGCCACCAGCCGAACCGGTAGGGGTATATCCGTATTGCTTGGCGATTTTTTTGCATGAGAATGGTGATTTAAGGATACCATTTTCGATTAAGGCAATTTTGTTGTTGGGAAGGACAGTGCCTTCGGAATCAAAGAAGCAGCCATATTCCAATGGGTCATGGTCAACAAGCAGGGTGAAATTATCGGCAAAGAGTTTTTTACCAATTTTTCCGGCAAACATTGATGCACCGGTACCCATTGCCCTGCCATTTAAGTCACCATAAAATTTTTCCAATAACATTTCCGGGCTTAGTAACAAGACTACCGGCATTTTTCCATCCGGGACAGTCACTTTTTCATCATATATGGCACATGATTCAGTAATCGCTTTAAAGGCGGCATCCAAATCGAACTCACGGGAAAGATATAGTCCGTAACTGTCGGCGAGGTTCTTGGATTTTTTGTGTTTTATCAGCAAGACAACTTGGACAGTTTTGTCGCGGTATGTAAAATCTGTGCTGAGGTCATTAATTAATTTTATTTCCACTTCCTGCAGGGCGATTTTGTGGTTAAAATTAAAATTAGGGTATTCACTTTTTAATCTTGCCAACAGGGTTTCTGTTTTTTGGACAAATTCGGGTACTGTCAGGGTGAAATCAGAGGCAAAATCTTCGGTCCGTTTTGTAGCGTGGGTTGGGTCACAGTTATATGGTATTTTGAAGGTAAGTTTAGTTTTAGCATGGTCGATGAGTTTGGTTTCATCGTATGCTCCGATTGCTCCGGCGATACCGATGTAACCATTATTGTATAGGCGGATTCCGGTCTTGGTGGTGTTGGATTTTTGGACGGCAGTTATTTCGTTATTGGTGATGGTGAGGGTGGTTTCTTTTTTGGTGGTGGCGTATGTTTCTTTTATCATCGTATTCTCCTGGTTTTACTGCACTTGCATATTTTTGACGCGGATATGGGGACCGCCAAATCCGACGGAAAGGCCGGCTTGGTCCATCTTGCCGCAGCCGCCTGTTACGAAGGATGCCATTTCCATATCATCGGCGATACCGTCGATGTTTTCCAAGGCTTCGAAAACGCTTCCGGATATAACGGATACGCGGACGGGTTTGTCGATTTTTCCGTTTTTGATGTAGTAGGCAATGTTGGGGGCAAGAGTAAATGTAGACATCCCTGAGCCGTGCATAATATTTTTTACGTAGATACCGTTTTCAATTCCGGCTATAAGCTCATCAACGGTTTGGGTACCCCCTGCTATATATGTGGTCGTCATGCGGACTATGGGTTCATATTCAAAATCAAGGGCACGGGCATTTCCAGTGACGGTTTCGTCTAAATCGGTGGCACTGGCGGCACTATGCAAACGTCCGGTCAGAATTCCATTTTTGATGAGATAGGTTTCGGTCGCGGCATTTCCTTCATCATCGTAAGGAACGTAACCGGAACCTGGTTCTAATCCTGTTTCGATGATAGTGAGGTTGTCCGGTCCGACTTTTTTGCCGATTGCCCATTCTTTTTTGGTTTCTTCGTCACCTATCATAAAATCGGATTCACTTTTGTGACCAAAGCATTCATGGGCGAAAACCCCGGTTACCATCGGGGTAAGCAGGACGGTATAGACTCCGGCTTCCACGGCTTCCGATTCAAGCAGGTGTTTTTCGCATTCGGAGATTTTTGCTTTTAGTTTATCTTCGAAATCGGTCAATTCATTGAAGCGGGTTTTGCCTAATTGGAAGGATTCTTGTAGTTGTTGCTCACCTTCTGCCATCCGCATTCCAACGGAAAAGCCTGTCCGCTGGAAGTCCCATTTGAGGTCGGCATTTTTGCTGTTGTAATATTCTTTTACTTTGTATTCATCAAGGTAGGTGAGACGCCATAATTTGATATATTGGTTATCTTTGACGTAAGGTTTTAGTGAGCCAAGCAGGGCGATTTTTTTCTCTAGGGGTATTGTTTTTACTTGTGCATCGGAAAAAGTCATTTTTTCGTCTTTTAGGGTGCTGAAGTTTTTGTATATTGGTTTTTCGAATAGGTTTTTATTGGGGGTGGCGAGTTTGGCGAGGGTATCGATTTCTGTTTGGATTTCATTCAAATCTGAGGTGCTGGCGTAGTACCAGCGGTCACCGTCGTATACGCGGATAAAAGCGGCGCTGTAGTCGCGGATTTTGCATTCGTCGAGGTTGTCGAGGGTGTAGATGATGCGGGTGGAAAAGAGGTGTTCGATGCGGACGTCGGTGTATAGGTTTTTGGGGAAGTTGTATTTCATGGAGCTCTCCTTGTCATCTTACAAATAATAATAATATTCCGTATATTACAGCCATCGCGATTAGGAGTATGGGCATGAAGGTGAGGAAGGCGGCGATGACCATTGCGAGGAAATCCCCTTTTTCGAGTTCTATGTTGTCATAGTGTTTGTCGAGTTCGGTGGGGGATTTTTTCTTGGGGAGTAGGTTTCTTAAGCGTTCGGGGAAGTACATGTGTGTTCCTCTTAATACGCAAGTCAGGCAAATATATCTCTGAAGCGCTACGGTCTAATTCGTACCGTTTTATGTTTTTCCTCCCTAGAAGGCGACCTAATGCGCTTCTGAGATATATTTGCCTGACTTGCTCACGTTTTCGCAAGCATTACTTTGGCTTGCTCACGTTCTCACTTTTTTCAACTGGGTAGTGGCAGGCGACCCAGTGGCGGGGAGCTAGTTCACGCCAATCGGGGATATCGGTTTTGCATAGGTCGGTGGCGTGGCGGCAGCGGGTATGGAATTTGCAACCGGGGGGTGGGTTTACAGGGCTGGGGATGTCGCCTTCGATGACTTGTAATTCTTTTTTTGATGCTTCATCGGTGGTTGGGATGGCTTCAAGTAATACATTGGTGTATGGGTGCAGCGGGTTGGCAAATATTTCTTCGGAATCGGCAAGTTCGATTATGTTTCCAAGGTACATTACAGCAACGCGGTCACTGATAAATTTTACTGTGCTTAGGTCATGGGAAATAAAGAGGTAGGTGAGGTTCTGGCTATCTTTTAAGTCCATGAGCAGGTTTATAATCTGGGACTGGATTGATACGTCAAGGGCGGAAACGGCTTCATCGCAGACGACGAATTTGGGTTGCACGGCAAGGGCGCGGGCAATCCCGATTCTTTGGCGTTGTCCACCGCTGAATTGGTGGGGATAGCGGTGTATGAAATAATTTTGCAATCCGCATTTGTCCATTACGCTGATTGTATATTCTTCCAGTTGGCGGGTGCCACGGGCATACATTTTGTGGGTTACTAGTGCTTCGCTGATAAGCTGGCCGACAGAAAAGCGGGGGTTCAGTGATGAATACGGGTCTTGGAAAACAATTTGTAATTCGTTACGTAAGCGTCTCATTTCTTCTTTTGTCAAGCGGCTCAAATCGACAGATATATCACGGGCGGCTTCCAGCTCTTCATATCCTTCTTTTCCCTTATAAACGGAACGTTTTGTATTAAGTGCTTCGCTGGTGGCATCGAGTATTTTTTTATGTTTTTCCAGTTCGATTTTGATTAAGGCAATTTTGTCATCTATCCGTTTTTGTCGTCTTAATTCAGCATCAGTAAGGTTTTCACTTTCCAAATATGATATTCGTTTAAGATCAAGTAGTTTTAGTTCTCGTTGGGTTTTATAGAGATTTTTGACGGCAGTTAGGCTTTCACGTGTGGTTTTGGCGACTTCGTCAAGGTTTGGGCTTAATAAAAGAGCACCACAAAGTTTTACCACTTCGGGATACTTTTTAATTATTTCAGTGGTTTTTCCTTTTACAGCAGGTATTTTGGCGGCATCTTTAAAGGCATAAGCCGGGGCATAATCATTAAGGGTGACACCACGGTAATGCAGTGAACCGGAAGTCTGCTCATATAGTTGCAGGATTACGCGGCCAAGGGTTGATTTTCCGCAACCACTTTCGCCAACGAGTCCAAAGGTTTCACCTTCATATATATCAATTGTCACGCCATCAACGGCTTTTACTACCGGGCGCTCTTTTTGGAAGATGCTGGTCTTTTTTAAGGGAAAATGCATTTTGACATTTTCTAGTCTTAAGAGGACGTTTTGTTCAGCCATTCTATAACATTACCTTTCCGATACGTGCAAACTTGTGCTGCAGGCACAATTTGCCATGCAGAATCACAGATTCTGCATTCGCACCTCCTTTTTGGGATAAAAGCAGCGGACACTTTGGATGTCGCTTATTTCAACCATTTCGGGCATTTCGTTTTCGCATTTCGCCTGGCAGTATTTACAGCGGGGAGCGAACCGGCATCCTTTAGGTAAATCAAGTGGATGGGGAACCGCACCGGGTATCGCGTCAAGGCGGGCTTTTTTTTCACCAGTGAGGTGGGGTATCGATGTAAGTAGGGCTTCGGTATAGGGGTGGGAATGTTCGGTCTTTTTAAATATATAGTCTACCGGGGCGATTTCCACCACTTGTCCGCAGTACATGACCGCGACTTCGTCAGCCATTTGGTTGATAACGCCAAGGTCATGGGTGATAAACATTATCGAGGTTTTTAGTTCATTTTTCAGGTCGTTCATTAATCTGAGTATTTGGGCTTGGATGGTCACGTCCAAAGCGGTGGTTGGTTCGTCGGCAATCAGTAGTTTGGGGTTACAGGCAAGTGCCATCGCAATCATGACTCGTTGGCGCATCCCACCGGACAGTTGGTGGGGGTATTGGTTGACTAATTGTTCGGCATTAGGTATTTTAACGGCTTCGAGCATTTTTATTGAGCTTTGGTGGGCTTCTTTTTTGTTCATGCCTTGGTGGAGCATGTATACTTCGCTGATTTGGCGGCCAATGGTGAAGACGGGGTTTAGCGAGGTCATTGGTTCTTGGAATATCATCGAGATTTTGTTGCCGCGGATTTCATACATTTCTTTTTCGCCAAGGTCGCTGATTTTTTCGTTTTCGAAGTATATTTCGCCGTCGTATATTCGTTGGTTGTTTTCGAATAGTTTTAAGATTGACATGGCGGTTTGGCTTTTTCCGCTGCCGGATTCGCCGACGACGCCTAGGGTTTTGCCTTCTTCGATTCCTAATGAAACGCCATCGACGGCTTTGATTAGGCCGCGTTTGGTTTCGAAGTAGGAGTGGAGGTTTTTGATTTCTAACATTCTCATGATTTTCTACCTTTCATTCGACTTCGGGTCCATGGCTTCTCTTAGGGCGTCGCCTATCAGGTTAATTGATAGGGCGGCAGCCACTACGAAGAGGGCGGGGATAATCCAGCGCCACCAAAAGAATTGGATTACGTCTGATTGTTGGGCGCTTTCTAGCATGTTGCCCCAGGAGGGGGTTGGTTCTTGGACACCGAAACCTAGGAAGGATAGGGTGGCTTCTGTGATAAGTGCGGCGGCATATCCTAGCGTGATGTTTACTACTATGAGGTTAAAGACGTTGGGTAGAATATGTTTGAACATGATTCCGCCTTGTCTGATGCCAAGGGCACGGGCGGCAATAACGAAATCTTTTTCCCTTTCTAATAAGAGTTGGGCGCGGATAAGGCGGGCAAGTCCCATCCAGCTCAGGAATCCGATGACCACCATCATCAGGTACATTTTATTAAATGGGTCCATATCATGTCCGATGGCAAAAGATAAAGTGACGGCAATCGGTAGAAATGGCAGGGATTCAAAAACGTCAGTTATTCGCATCAGGACATGGTCAACCCAGCCACCGAAGAAACCGCTGACAAGTCCGACGATTATCGCAATGGTAATCGAAATTATGACTACTATTGCTCCGACCCTGAGTGATATAAGGCCGCCGTGCATTACGCGGGTGAATATATCGCGTCCGAACTGGTCACTGCCCCAAAGGTAACCACGGTTACCCCAGGCGCCTACGATTTGTCCGGCTTCATTAAGTCCATAGAATTGGAAGAAACCACCTGATATTTTGGTTACTCCTTCCATATTTTTGGGTAGTTCGTTTTGCCCCAGTTCATTGGCACCCCAGACGAAAATGTCACCATCATCATCGATTACGACGAAGTTTTTGTATCCGGCGGCAATATTTACTGCTCTTTCTTTATCCAAACCTTCCGGAAGTTGGTTAAGTCCATTTTCGGAGCTGCCCCAGATATGGAGTTTACCTTCATCGTCCATTACCAATACGTTACGGATAGTTGAAACGGCTTTGACGGCACGGGCTGAACCATCGGTTAAGGCAACTGGGAGTTGGTTGTAAAATTCTGTTCCGCGCATCCCAATAATTCTGACTGTCCCGTCGTCCAAGATAAGTGCCATATTGTCTTCGCTGGCGGCGACATCTACGATGCGTCCATCGAGGGCAAGGGGAATGAGAAAATTGTCCCGTGCCTGCATACTGCCCCAGATATAGAGGTTACCATCATCACCAAGGATGGCAGTCCATTGGGTCCCGGCAATCATTTTCTTGATATTAACACTGGTATATTCAAATATCATCGCCAAATTGGATGGCATTACGGTTTGTCCATTTGCATAATGCCCCCAGCCATAGAAACGTCCCCGGTCATCAACGCAGATAACAAATCTTGTTCCGGCTTCAATATCGACGATATTGGCATTCTGTATTTCCTTGGGTATTTCCAAAATCGGGTCCGAGACATCACGCATGAAGCGGTTGCATTCAGTTCCCCAGACTGTCAAGTTACCATCGCTGGTAAGGGCGACACTAAATGAAACACCGGAAACGATTTTTACTATTTCTTTGTCGTTTAGCTCCTTGGGGTACTTAAGATAATTCGTGCTTGGGCGTAGGCTTGTATTCGTAAGTTCAATATAAGTCGGGAAAAATGGATGGATTTTTGAGCCGATAAAAGTAAATAGAAAGACGCTGACAAAGACAATGAATCCGATAATTGCCAATTTGTTACGGATTAGGTTCATAAATATTATTTTGCCGGGGGTTTGGAGCATTTCTTCTTCGAGGATATTATCCAAAAATTTCTGCGGAATAAATAAACGCTTAGACATTGAGAGGAAAGAATTTCCAATTGATGTAAATACTTTATTATTCATTTTTCCTCCTTTTATTTCAATTTAATCCGTGGGTCAACTAGCCCATAGATGATATCGGCGACAAGTACGGCGGTTACATTTACAATCGAAAAGAATAAGTTCATTGATATAATCATCATTACGTCACGGCTTTTTACCGCGGAGAATAGTACCCTGCCAATTCCGTTAAAGCGGAAAATTGATTCTGTGACAAGCGCACCACCAAATAAGGCAAAAATGGTGAAAACTATTACGGTTGAAATCGGAATAAGGGCATTACGGAAAGCATGGGAATAAATAACCACTTTTTCATTAAGACCTTTGGAACGGGCAGTTCGTATGTAATCCTGGGACAGGGCATCAATCATTGCATTGCGGACATATCGGATTGCCGACGCCAGGCTTATAAGCGTAAGGGTAGCCGCAGGCAGGACCAAATGGCGTGCCCACGATATAATAAATGGTAGTCCCTCACCTACCACAGCCCGGTTCGGCATACCTCCAAGCGGTAACCACCGTAAGGTAACACCAAAAATGAATATCAGGCTTAAAGACAAGAAAAAAGAGGGAAGTGAATATGTGACAAGGGAAAATACCTGCATAGAATTATCGTACATCGAATTGCGTTTTACTGCCATTTTTATTCCAATCGGCAGGGCAAGTGATAAATATGTAATATTAACTATAACATTTAATATGATGGTATTACGAAGGGGTTCCCCGACTGTTTCTATAACCGGGCGGTTAAACATCGTCGAATAACCAAGGTCGCGATGAATGATAATATTACCCATCCAGCGAAAATATTGTATGTGTATAGGGCGGTCGTGTCCAAGACGATGATACATATGATCAAAAGCCTGTTGATATTTCTCCGGCCGTAAATTGGTCGGAAGCATCATCCGAACTTGACAACCGGGCATTTGCTTAGAAATAAGAAAAAGAATTACCGAAATCAGAAAAACCACAGGAATAAGGACAATTATCCTCTTAATAATATATCTAACCATTGCCATCCTCACTCTACTCATAATTCGGGGGCGGGTCACCCGCCCCCCGAATTAATTCTTCAATCATCCGATACCTGGAAGAATGGCTTGCCATTCTTCCCACGTGAAGTTTTAGATTTTCTTAGCGAAACGGCCATTGCCGTGAGCTTAGAAAATCTCTTCACGTTACCACTTTTCGATTTCACAAATAATCGCGTACCAATCAAGGAACGGTGTGGTATTAACACTCTTCACAGAGGTGTTAAAGAGGTTAAAGTATTCATTTGAGTAAAGCGGAATCATCGGCATTAATTCATTCCAACGTACTTGGTATTCAAACCACAAATTTACGTATGTTTCATTGTCGCCAGGGGTGACGCGGCGCATTGCCACTGTCAGGCGGTCAATTTCAGGGTCATTCATCCCGGCACTGTTCCACCAGGTACCAAGCCAATCACTATGCCATGCGTAGTAAGGGTCATAAGGTTGGCTGAAACCCATACCCATTGAGAAAGTTGAGTATGTACGTTCATGGTCTTCAAGATTGAAAGCAAAGTAGTATTCATTAAGAATAATGTCAAAGTCAGGGTAGTCAAAGTTGTATTTGATACCGGCTAATGGGGTATTTTTCAGGAACTCAAGCTCGATAACAGCACCAATCTGGGGATTGGCGGCAGCATGGAAGATAACCAGTGGTTCGCCGGCAGCATTATGACGAAGGTATGCACCATCGGCAGTAGCTTTGGTACGGTCCCAAGGGGTTGTTCCATCAGCTTCAAAGACCCAAGTTGACTGATCAAGATAATCATTGGCACGGTCAATATTCATTGCGATAGGAATTAAGGTTTCGCGCAGTTCACGTTCTTTCAGAACAGTCATCCACTGGGCTGCACCGTATTCAGAATCAACCAAACCGCCAAAACCTTCAAGTACTTGGTCAAGTAAAGCTGTACGGTCAACAAGGCAGGCAATCGCCCAACGGACGTTGACATCGGCTGTCGGGCCCCAGTCAAGCATCATCGGCATATTACCAAAACCATTACGGAGATAACTGGAAGTGGTGGTGAATTCATCAGCGCGGGCACGGTTGATTTTGTCACCTTCAATCATGTTTGGAAGAAGGTCAATATCACCGGCAAGTAACATATCGATATCAGTTTCAGGTGGAACTGAAAGCTGGAGTACCCATTCAATAGTTGGTTTCTTACCATTCAAATCACCTTTGAAATGAGGATTCCTTCTTAGGGTAACGTTGTGGTTTTCAAAACTGACAAAGGTATAAGGACCGCAGACTACAGTCGGGGCATAACGTTCGCCACCGGAGGTGGTTGCAATACGGTCGGCATGAGGGAAGATATCTGCATCAAAACGAGCACCACTTTCATCTGACACAATGCCGACACCGGGAGCCCAGGAAGCTAAGGCAAGCGGACCAGTCGCTACTAATGTGTTTTCATAGAAGAAAGGTAATTCTTCGGCATCAATGGTAAGGGCGAATTCGTACTCTCCAAGTAATTTAACACCGGCAAAGACATCACTTTCGCCTTCATTATATGCAGCATAACCTAAAAGCTGCATTCCGATTGAGGAAGAAGCGCCAACTTCTGCCCATTGAGGAGATGCTCCCCAAAGCACGTTGGCAACATAGTCAGAAGCTTTGATGGTTGAACCATCGGACCATTTAAGGTCTTTATGTATTTCGAAAGTATAAGTTTTGTTACCGGCCGCATCTTCTGAAGTACTATGGGATTTCACAACAGTGGGATTGACGGCAAACGAACCATCAGGTTGGGTATCAATGTTGGCTTTGTAACCATGTAACAGGGTTTTAATTGACAAGTCGTAAGCATTATTGCCAAAACCATCAATAAAATCGCCGTTCGGATTTGCTCCGTAGGCTACTACCAAGGTATCAGACCTGGTATTGGTTCTGAGATTGTCCGGCCGGCCGGCATCTTTTCCACATCCGGCAAGCAGGCTGCCTAACAAAGTAACGCTAAGCAGTAGGGCAAGGATCTTTTTCATTTTTATTTTCCTCCTAATAGAATAAAATAGATAGATAAATTCTCACTAAGAATATCATCTAATCAGCTACTTGTCAATGATAATTACTGAAAAATGGGGGCTCTCGAACAATATGAAGTGTTAATTCTTTTTCGTTGCCAAATATGTCATGTAGTCCGCACCCATGATTTTATCTTCAAGGGCTATATGTTCTTTTACCCAGTCGAGGGCAAAATTGGCAAGGACACGGGT
>Ga0209737_10003166_pt1 | contig 11495 bp, 9 predicted proteins | sample TergutCu122P3_FD_187284 | JGI IMG/M metagenome (GOLD analysis project Ga0209737, IMG submission 187284) | Cubitermes ugandensis P3 segment gut microbial communities from Kakamega Forest, Kenya - Cu122 P3 (SPAdes) (version 2) | ecosystem: Host-associated > Arthropoda: Insects > Digestive system >...
GCTAATGCTATTTTCAAGTCAATCAAAGATGTTATGATATGTCGAAACATCATGGATGATGCAAGGCCATGGATTTCAAGTCCAGCATTGGCTTAGAAATGGTATTAGGCGCATCCTTCACTAAGATAAGTAAGATTAGAAGGCGTTGTCGTTGCAGCCCCATAAATTGTCGAGCCTTATGGTGGCCATTTCGCGTTTTCTTGCAGATGCGCGTGCGTTGGCCTCGGCCAGGGTAAGTACTCCGCCTGTGCTCTGGGGCGGTCGCCCCACGATGGCCACGGCATGGAGTGTCAGCTTGTAGCTGCAGTAATTGCCTTGCTCCGACATGCCCACTGTATCAAGGAGCAGCTCATGGAGTCCTTCGTAGGAACCAAGCTGCTGCACCGAGCGGGATAAATCGCCTCGCAGCCAGTGGTTACCAGGACTATCAGAAGCCAGATCACTTGGCAGATTGGTCAGGCCTGTAAAATGCTTGATATCCTCTGTGCGGTATACCCGCGATCCGGTCATTTTGATTTGCTGCAGCTGGGCCAGGGAGCTGGAATCGATAAGCTGCGCTTTCATGTGGGTGGCTACCCCCTGCGCGGCGTAGGCCGCCTGGCGATTGAAGCGAAACGCCGTTGCCGTTTGTGCCTCATTGAGTGTTGCCCGAAGCGCCACCAGGGCGATGGCCGTTATCGACAATACGATGAGCATGACAATAACGAGCGCTGCGCCCTGACGTTCAAAATGCGTGTTATGTATTTTCATGATGACCTCGTTTTCGTTTACCACGGGATAGTCGCGCGATCCGAGGCAAAGATAAAGCGCGTCCCCGTCGCTGTGCTGCGCGAGAACAGCGACGCATTGCCTTGAATGTGGACATAGTTAAAAGCATGTGGTCCAGCGATCAGGAAGGGAGGAAATGGCCCCGCCGCCGTGATCTGAGCTTGTTCGATCGTTCTGCCTGTGATGGGCACCTCACCCAGTACCCCGATGCGGAAAGTGATGCCCGTCAGGTTTTCAATCCGGGGAGGGGATGCCATCCAGGGCAACATGGCGCCATAGTTGAGCGGCGATGTGCTCAAGGTAGTTTCGTAGTCTGTCTGCTGAGCCGCAGTCATGTCTGTGTGCAGTGGCAACACATCGAAATACTGGACGTTGCGAAGCAGAATGCTGCAATTCGTTGGCGGCGCCAGATTGCTATCGCCAACCATAATGGGATTGCGGAAGCATCGCAGGAGACAGGGTATCCTGTTGCCGTCGCCATTGATATCGACCATGTGCACGCCATACGAAATCGCCGAGATCGGCGCCAGCTCATCTCCTGTGAAATTGACTGCAAATCCCAGCTCGGGAGTTGTCGGGAGAGGATCAGCGAGTTTGAGCTGGAGAGAGCTGAGTTCTTGATCTAGAGGGTTTTCCAGAGCCACAATGACACTTCTGTCCCGGCTGATGGATGTCAGACGGATGGCCCAGATATTATCGAAGGATTGCATGAAGGCGGCCTCGAAGTCTTCATTGAAAAGACCGGGTGCCGGTGGTACGCCACTGCAATTGGGTCTATCGCAGGACCCAACCATGCAGCCGAGGCTCGCGTTCGGCACAATGCCGGGTGCGCGATTGGCAATTTTGCTCAGGCAGCCATTGCTTTGGATGCTGCCCAGGCCCATATTGTCGACACTGATTTGATTGCCAAGACTTTCGCGGATCGTGAACTCGGTGTAGTCAGTTAAATCACCCACAAGCGTGAACTCAGAATAGTGTCGCCCACCCACCTGAACGCGCCCTACATTGAATGCGAGGATGTTTCCACCTAAAACATGAATACTCTCTTTTTCGCTGTCGAAGGCGGCGCGATAACCTATCCGGCCGATGTCGCGCTGGATCATCATTTGTGCAGCGCGAAGGTTGGCGAGGAGCTGTCCGCGGTCATTTTCATTTCTAAAGCTTGCGGCCGTTCCCGAGACCATCGTGTAGGCCGCCAGGACGACGATCGACGTCACCAATACGGTGACTAAGAGCTCAATGAGTGTAAATCCCTTGCGCATGAAGCAGACTCCACCAGTCGCCATTTTAGTTTGCGGGTGTGAAGGCAAACGGGAGTGTGATAAAATCGCAATCCCGAAGGTCAGTTCGGCGATAAGCGGCAGTGTCGAAAGCGGCGAAATTCGCATTGACATCGCAATCGACACCAGAATTTCTTGCCCATGCTACGCGTATTGCACCCGTAAGCGCTGGGTTTCCTGGGACTCCCTGACGGCGAAACACGCCCACTTGAAATCTGCCTGCCGGAGGGCTGTCAACGACACCGTTAACTGTGTACAAAGCTGTGCTTCCACCCAAACGTCTCCAACTCCCAGCCGTGGCGCCAAGGACAGTTTCCAGGTGAGTACCTTCGGGAATATCCAAAGGCGTCCAGCTGCGGGCATCTCGTGTCATTTGTGCCAGAAAACCTTCGGCCAGCAAAGTTGCCTGGGTACGATCGCGGGACACCGTGCGCTGGCTTAACGACGCTGTCAGCATCGCCAGGAGACCAAGACAGCCGATGCTGAGCACTGCCGCTGCCACAAGCACTTCTATGAGCGTAAATCCTCGTCGCATACTCTCTCCATAAACCCGCGCCCCACGGCATTATACAGCCCTGAGACAGACGAATCCAGGGTGAAAGCTCATGTGTCTAAAATAGACGTTTGTTTCCGATTTTGAGCTTTGACAGCCATCCGCCGCCCTTTGCCTTTTTTTCCTTCTCTTCCGGGGGGTCTTCCCACCAGGCCTCCTGATCGTCGCTGATCTGGAAATTCTCGATGTATTCTGGCGGGATATTGTCGGGGAGGGTGAGGCGTCTTGGGTTGATTGCGACGTTGAGGTTTATTTTCCACTGGCCCTCTTCCTGACGCATGTAAATCGTGCGCTGTTCGGCGTCGATGAGCAGTGTCACTTCTGCGGTTCGGATGTCATTGCGAGTCTCGACCTTTTCTTTGGTGATGGCTGGCCGCGCGGCGGGCGTGATGCCGTCCATAAGCCGTTTCCAGGGCTCTTCGCTGTATGGGCGGCCGTTTTCGACCATCTCAATGGAGTCTGTTGTGAAGGCATCGCGAAACTTAAGAACGTTGTCCTTGTAGGCAAACTCAATGGCCTGTTTTAGCGCATCCTTGGGCTGTTTGCCATGGAACTTGACGAGGTACACCACCAGGGCCACGATGGCGATGGTGAGCAGAAATATCCCAAGTTTGATCAGATTCTTGAGGCGCGCCATCGCCTTTGCTTTGGCCTGTTTTTTGAGCTGATCCGGCGTAGGTGCTTTGGGCGCTTTGGGCATTGGGGGTGCCTTGGGCACCTTTGCCGCAGTACCAGCCATCTTTGCTGCTTTCGTCAGATTTGGATTCAACTTTGCCATGGCAAACTCCTGGGTCAGAAAGGCCACAACATTATAGCGCATTTTTGCGTCTGCCCGCAACGTCCCGTTTTGGGAATCAGGGGGATTGACTTCGATCAGATGGTGGATTTTTGTGGGGGAAGTTTCCCCCTGCGCCGCTATCGGCCGCAACCCCCCGTCGCCTGCGGCGCCATCGGGGCACGGCCGATACGCGGCTGCCCCCTCTGCGGGGCTCAGACGCCGCCCCGCAACGCCCGGCTGGTGCGACTGCAGTCGCGCGGGCGACCGAGGACGGTCGCCCCTACTGGGGCTTTCCATATAAAAAATAAAAAGCGCGGCGTATCTGCGTTCGCAGATAGCCGCGCTCGCCTGCGTATTGCCCGCCGGGCAATAGCGGGCGTTTCTTAATCGCGGATACCTGTCGTTGTGTCGGCGCCGGCCTCATCGCCCATACCTGGTGTGCGGGCGATCCAGGCTTTGGGCTGTGGCGTGCATTCGAGTGACTTGGCCGAGGGCGGTTCGAGGACATCCCGGACATAGCGATAGGGATCGGCCAGGAAGTACACTGTGCCGTCGTCGGTGGCGCGCACGGTGAAGTAATCAATGAAGACATCGAAGCGGTTTTTGAAGACGTAGCGCCGTGTTTCGCGATCTTCGATGAGGGTTTCGATGGAATCTTTCCACTGGCCGTCCAGTTCGAGGAGAAGTCTGGCCAGCTTAAGCGGTTCCCAGACGCGCACGCAGCCGTAGCTGAAGGCGCGGATAGGATGCCTGAAGAGCCCTTTTTGCGGGGTATCGTGCAGGAATACGCTGTGTGGGTTGGGGAAGATGAACTTTACCCTTCCGAGGGCGTTGCTGTCGGAGGGCAGTTGGCGGAGAATCGTATGGCGGCCTTCCGTGTGGTATTCAAAGCCGTTGTTTTTGAGCCAATTGGGATCGGCATTGATCTTTTTGATATACTCTGCCTGTTCGATTCGTGGCGGCACGTGCCAGTAGGGGTTGTATTCGAGGTAGAGCATGCGGGCATGCATTGCGGGGGTGGCGTTGATGTATTTCCATTGTTTTGTCGTTGGATCGCACGCACGTTTGGCGTTGCCCACGACAGTGGGGAATCGATGCCGGAGTGTGCCGTCTTTCCAGACTTCGCCATGAAAATCGGGCACATTGATGAAGATGTAGTAGGGGGACTCGACGATTTGTGTCTGGTGCCAGCGGCGAAGATTTTCTTCGATTTGGGCCAGCCGCATGGCTCTCGGTATGTTGAGGCTCGTCCAGAAGTCTTTCTGCAGCCCCTTGGCTTCGTCGAAATCCATCTGGTGGGTTTCGTGGTAGGCCCGAATGGCAGCCGAAAGCGGCCTGTCGTAGATTTCGAATTCGGGGGTGGCCTGTGCTTCTTCGCTCACATCCCCGCCATAGTAGCCTTCGATGCTGAGGCGAAGTCTGAGTTTTGCTGCCGTTTTGGAAGGCTTGCCCGGCGTCATGCTGCCAGACTTGACCTCAGGCCAGTCGGGCATCTGGGCATATTTTTCCCTCCCCTGCCGAAGCAAATTGTAGGCAGGGTGTGGCGGCATCAGGCGTTTTGTCAGGGTTTCAACTTCCTGTGCTGAGCCTTCATCCATGGCAGCAATGAGGGATTCAAACCATGGGGTCATGCGCTGGATGGCAATCTGGGCATACTTCTGTTCGGTTGGCCTTTTGCCCAGCAGCTGATTGTCTTCTTCGGTAAGGTGCGTGCGGTTGTTAAAGGATATCTGCCGCGCGAACTGCATGACGAGATCGGCCATCAGCACATCTGCCATGGCCAGCCACTTGTCTTTCCGCTTCATCGTTTCGTTGAGTTCCAAAACGGTCGAGCGCAGCCTTGGCATGGCATTTTTATCGCGCATGATGGCCGTCATCATGTCGCGGATGGCCTCCGGTTTGGCGATGTCGATGTTTTCTTCCAGGATTTTGTCGACGAGATAAGCCTTTTCTTCGCGGTTAAACTCGAAAGTCTGAGCCTGGCTGTCTTCTGTCATGGTTTCGCGTGCGGTTTGCCAGACAGAGGGATCGATCATTTTGGACGTAATGCCATGCGATTCGAGGTGATTAAGCACTTCGGCAAGCGGTGCGGCAGCTTGCGCAATGTTTGTGCCTTCGAGGAAAATGGGGGCATGGTTTCGGGCTTCGTAGAAGGTGCGGAGTGTCGATAAGTGAACCAGTGGGGGGATGGCTAAATCCTCGTAGTCTTTCAGCTTCTTTGGGGTTTGATCGCTGGCTTCCTGGAGGATGTAGGCGATTTTGTTTGAGACGCCGGGCGGTGAGGCAAATTTCATGGCAAATTTTGCCAGGTTGTCGGCATTTTTTTCAACAAAGGTTTCCACGCCGGCGCGTTTATCCTGTTCGGCATTGGTGGCTGTCTGCGCCTTGTTTGAGCCCTGTTGGGATGATGCGGCGGACGGTGTCGAGATTGTTTGCCCGTTGCAGGCCATCATGGATAGCGCAAGAATACTGAGAACCCACATCCTCTTCATCTGATACCGTCCTTAGCAGGTGCGTTAACGTGTGCTTTGTGCCCAAAGCGGCGTGAGCCTAGCACACTGATCGTCTGTGTCAAAAAGGGGCATTCCTGCGGAAGGCCGCGACATGCATGTCGCCGATGCACGCCAGCGATTCGAGCGACATGCCGGGCGCCTGCCATTTGGCGAGCAGTTCCTTTCGGCTTTCTTCGTGTGAATCCGCCGCGAACACGAGGGAGAGTTTTGCTGGCCAGACGACATCTCTCCAGCCGGCATTGCCCTCGCGCCAGGTCAGGATGAGTATGCCGCCGGGGCGAAGGGCGCCGCAGAGGGTGATGATTTCTTCGTCGGTGATTGCCTCAGAGCGCAGGGGATCGATGAAGATGCCATCGAAGGTGTTTGGGACAATCATTTTGTATGGTTTGGATGCACAAATCGCCGAGGCGTTTGCGGCATAGGGCGATTTGGCCAATACGAGCAGATTTTGCCAGTGGCGGTCGATGAACGTGAGGCTGTCGAGCCTGCCGGTAGCAGCGAGCCAAAGCAGCGCCTCGCCCAGGGCATCGTCTCTGACACCGTATTGTAAAACGTGCCCGGAGGGTTTGGCGGTTTCCATGAGCCGCCAGAGCAGCGTCCTTGGCAGGAAAGCGGCGCGGCAGCAGTCGAGGGCCAGCATGGTCCAGGCAGTGTCGTGGGTGTGGTGCAGGCAGGCCTCATGGGGAGAATCTATGTGGAGGATGCCGCGGATGACTGCGCAGGTGGTCTGGCAGATCAGGCACGAGACAGCAGTGGCTTCTGTCGCCATGGTTGGGACGACGAGGCCCGGTGCTGAGCAGTGCAGGCATTTGCAGGTACGTGGCAGCCGGGGGTCTTCCTGGTAGTCGGCAACCTCTGGCGCAGTTTCGTCTGGGCATATTTGCCGGTTTTTGGGCGGAGGGGTCTGCGTATCGCCTGTGGGCAGATGGAGTGCATCATTTGTGGCAGAGTTGTCGTCTTTTGTGGCGGTTTTCCATCTGTGGATGCGAGAGAATTTTAGCGTTCGGCGCGCGTTGGCGCCTGGAAGGGGTGCGGCAGATGAGGTTAGGGTATTGCGTTCGTCTTTGGGGGGATGGACTGGGATGGATTGGGGGGCTGTGGTGGTGAAGAAGGGCAGTTCACGATGGAGCGCGCGTGAGTCGCAGGGTGGTTTTGGTGTCGGGGGGGAGTTCCGGTCGCCCGCAAGCGTTGGCGCGTCCGGTGCGTGCATGGGAGCGTTCGTGTAGGGGCGACCGGAACGGTCGCCTGCAAGCGTTGGCGCGTCTGTGTTGGGATTGGTGTGATTTTGCTGCCACAGCCATTGTTCGATGGTTTTGATGCGTCCCTGGCCGAAGGCGGGGATTTTTTCGAGAATGCCGTTGGCGTAGGCCAGGCGCAGGTCGTCGGGGGACTCGATCATGCGTTCGAAGAACATGCGCCTGGCCATGGTTTCACCAATGCCAGGCAGTTCGCACAATTCGCAGAAGAATGGGTCGAAGTCTTTTTGCAGCTCGTCGAGAAGCGGAATGTGTCCTGTGACGATAAGCTTGTCGAAGATTTTGAGGAACTTTGGTCCGAGGCCTGCGAAGAGGACGCGGGGAGGGGTATTGGCAAGGATGGTTTCGGCGGGAACCTGCCAGGATTGGATGATGTCGAGGGCCTGGCGCAAGGCGAGTGCCAGGTTGTTGCTTTGCCGTTTGAGTACCAGCAGGGTGTGGAGGCGGCGCAGAGTTTGGCAGATGACTTGATTGGACAGCATCTTTATCCAGGGTGTAAATTTTGTTTGTCGGTGTTCAGCCGTCTGGCAGCCAGGGTTTAGCTTAAAGAATAACATACTTGGGTGTGCGAATAATTTCCAGGTTATCGTTTTGGGAGAGGGACGTAGCACGCTACGCCCGTACAAGTTATCGTTTTGCGGTTTTTCGTAGAGACAAGGCATGCCTTGTCTCTACTGTCGATTCGTCCTCCCATTGATTTTATCGGATTCTCCCGAGCGGGGCGTTGCGGGGCCGGCGATTGAGGCCCCGCAGAGGGGGTAGCCGCGTATCGGCACGTAGGGGCAGAACATTTTCTGCCCCCTGCCGACAGCGGCGCAGGGGGCGCTGCCCCCTTCGCCTGAAACCTGGAAAATTTGATCAATGATCGAATGTTGTTAGACCGGGATCGTCGCGTATGCCATGGAGGGGATTGACGATGAAAACAACGCTGTATGTGATGGTTGATCAGTTTGTTCGGTTGGGTGAATTGACCGATTGGCGTGTGGATCGCGCTTTTGTGCGTCATCTGCGAGGGTTTCGTGGCAGCCATTGCGTGGTGGCGGTATTCTCTCCGCATCGTTTTGGTTTGGCCTTCGAGTCGCAGGACGAGGCGGCACAGGCGTGGGATTACGTGCGCTGCTGGCTGCGGCGTCAGGGGGCGGAGATGTTTGACGATGTCCTGTTGGCCGGGAGTGCGTCTCTGGAGGAGGAGATTGCTCGGGATGTGGCGCGCCGCGGTGGAGAGGCAGCTTGGCTGGGGCATGCCTCGGAAGCATCGTTTTGGGCGGGCCTGGGTGTGTGTGAGGCGGCACGAGCAGGGACACAGTTGGGATTTGGCGCGCTTGCAGGGGCGTTCGGGGAGCGAGTTTGGGGGGCCTGTTCGTGGCGCAGGGGTGGGCGTCTCAGCGAGTTTTTGTCGTCTGCGCTGCGTCTGGCCCTGGTGGGCCGCAAGGTGTCGTGATTTATCGTTTTCCGAAGTCGATGCTGCCGCCGTTTCCGGGGTTTTTTCGGGAGGGCGGACTTTCGCGGAAGGTTGCATAGATGATGAGGCAGAGCATGCCACAGCCGAAGAGGGCGCCTGCGGCGCGCGGGAAGCCGAGTGCGAGCAGGACGAGGCTCAGTGCGCCAAGGACGGTCAGCAAGAGTGCGACGATTTTCCACGTTGGGTATTTGTGTGGTGTGTTTTCCTGGCTGGCCTGAGTGTCGTCGTGAAGACTTGATTCCTGATCTTTTGCCCAGCAGCAGGCTTTGTATTTCTTTCCGCTATTGCATGGACACTTGTCGTTTCTTCTGGTCATGACGTTAGCCTCTGTGGGGGTGGCGTCTTGTGGACACTGCAGGGGGTCGGGCGCCCGGCGACACACATGCAGCGACGGTTTGTGCACGTCGTCAAAACTATCACTCAATTTAATCGTGAAGATAAGGTTGTAAACCCCCAAATCGAGTTTAGGGCGCAATGGTTGTCAATTCGCTTGAACGGCAGTGGCGTTCTGGTTAGAGTTTGCCGAATTTTGGCGAGATTTTAGTCGCCATGGATATTTATGACAAGGGTATGATGAATACAGAAGAGCGCCAAAATCCTTTAGCCAGGGGAGAGGAAGGGCAGAATCCGCGACGTGTGATGGGGGGCTTTTCGGCGACGATGATTGTTGTCGCGAGCATGATCGGGACGGGAGTCTTTACGACAACAGGGATATTGCTGGAGGCGACGCCTTCGGCGCCAGCGGTGTTATGGGCGTGGCTCATTGGCGGCGTGGTGGCATTTTTCGGGGCGGTATCGTATGCGGAGCTGGTGGCGATGTATCCTCAGAATGGGGGTGAGTATCAGCTTTTGACGAAAGTATTTCACCCGGCGATTGGTTTTGTGGCGGGATGGGTATCGCTGATTGTCGGTTTTTCAGCGCCGATAGCATCGGCAGCGATGGCGTTTGGGGCGTATGCGTCTCGATGCTTTGACTGGCTGGAGCCATTCTGGGCTGCGTTGGGTGTGATACTGCTTTTTTCATTGCTGCACGCGGTTCGGGTGACGCTTGGCAGTATCGTTCAGAATCTGTTTACCGTGCTGAAGCTTGTTCTGGTGGCATCATTTGTGGTGGGCGGTTTGTGGCTTGGCGACATTCCGAGTATTTTCACAGAATCGACCGGTTCGACGCTGGATGTGATGATTGCGCCAAGTTTTGCCGTGGGGCTGATCTATGTCACGTATGCTTACACGGGGTGGAATGGTTCGGCATATCTTGCGGGTGAGATTCAGAATCCGGCGAAGGCGCTGCCCAGGGCGCTTGCGCTTGGGACGGGCCTGGTGATGCTGGTGTATCTTGGCCTGAATGTCGTGTTTTTGTCGGCAGCGCCTGTGTCGGAACTTTCCGGCACGATTGAGGTGGGGGCGGTGGCGGCGGTGGCGCTTTTTGGGGAAGCTGCCGGGCGTTTGCTTTCCGGTGTCATTGCGTTGTTGCTGGTGAGTTCGCTGTCGGCGATGATCATGGCCGGCCCTCGGATATACCAGAGCATGGGGGAGCATTATCCGGCATTTCAGTTTCTTGCCAGGCGCAGTGGTGGTTCCGGGCCATTTTATGCGATATGTTTTCAGGCGATCATTGCGGTATTGATGCTGATGACGGCGAAGTTTGATGCGTTGATTTCATATATGGGCTTTACGCTTTCACTGAGTGCGGCATTGACGGTGGTGGGGGTGTTTGTCCTGCGCCGGCGTCTGCCCCATGCCGCACGTCCGTACCGTTGCTGGGGTTATCCGCTCACACCGATATTGTTTATTTCGCTGTCGATGTGGATGGTCATCTTTACCATCATTGAGACGCCATGGGTGGCATTGTCTGGCGGAGCCACGATTTTGGTCGGGCTTGGTCTGTATTGGCTTGTTAAGCCCAGGCGGAGGGTGACGAAATGAGAAGATGCCGGCTTGTTTTTGCAGTGGTGCTTATGGGCGCGGTTTTGGGAAATGCCGGTGAATCTGCGGCGCAAATTCCTGGTCATGATAATCCGCCGATTGCCTATGAGGTGGGAGAGTGGCGTTTTGCATTGGGGGGATTTTTTCAGACGGGTTTTGAGGCGCTTGGGGTGGATGGGGATACCATTCCAGAGGGCAGCGATGAACCGCATGTGGGTTTTCTGAATCTCAATGCGCGTCTGAATTTCGACCTTTCCTATGCGAAGCGCCTCAGCGTTCGCCTTGGTTTGGACGGTGTGGCCAACATTGAGACAGGTGGCAGGACTCGTCAGGCTTTTGAGCTCAAGGATGCTTATGTGGATTTCAAGGCACATGCGGCAGCCCGCCTCCGGCTTGGGCAGTTTAAGCCCCCGCTGGATTTGGAGAACATGATATCGGAGACGGCTTCAAACTTTGCCAGACGCAGCGTCGTTTCGACGGGAGGAACCCGCGAGATGATGAACCGGACGGTTTTGAATGGCGGTTTTTCGCCAGGCCGTCAGCTGGGGTTCAGTGTGTACTCTGACATACTTGAGATCGAGCATGTCGGGTTTCGTTATCATCTGGCGGTCACCAACGGCAATCGGGCAACGGAAGTCTTCAACGATGACGGGCATTTGGCGTTTTATGGTCGGGTTGAGGCCCTGCTCATGCGATCGCTTCTGGGGGATTTCAGGCCCGGTCATTTCCTGAGTTTTGCGGCAGGCGTTGCGTACGGCAAGACGGCGCTGAATCTGACGGATGCGGAGGGGGGAGCGCTGCGTGCAAGCGGGCGGCAGGTGACGGTTTCTGGAGATGTGCGTCTGGATTATGCGGGGGTTGCTGTGGATGTGGAAGCGCTCTGGCGCCGATATGAACATGCGGATGTCACGCACGGCATCATGGATATCGACAGGCTTGGTGTGCTGGCTCAGGCAGCC
>Ga0209737_10003167_pt1 | contig 11491 bp, 9 predicted proteins | sample TergutCu122P3_FD_187284 | JGI IMG/M metagenome (GOLD analysis project Ga0209737, IMG submission 187284) | Cubitermes ugandensis P3 segment gut microbial communities from Kakamega Forest, Kenya - Cu122 P3 (SPAdes) (version 2) | ecosystem: Host-associated > Arthropoda: Insects > Digestive system >...
TTTTTTCTTTTACAAACATAATATACTTTTTTTTCATAAAGTCAAGTATAAATTTATGAAAAAAAATATTTTGCGGAAGTTAAATGGTCGTTTGAATTCCGCTCTGAAGCGAATTTTATCTATCTAAATTATATTTTATTTATACGAAATTACAATATAATTTTGTATTTTATGTAAAAAAACAATGTTTTTATCTTTCTCTGTATAAGATTCCGTGTTTATAAATTTAATATTAAAGATACAACAGATGTTTTTTGATAAAGATTATTTGATTTTCCATATTTCCGAAATGTATTTTATCTCTGCATAAAGGAGTACAAAATGAGTGAACTAGTAATTGAACTTAAAAATGTAACGAAAATTTTTAACGAAGCGTTGGAAGAAAAAGCAAAAATTGCAGTCAATGATTTGTCTTTCAGCGTTGAAAAAGGCGGAATAACAGGGTTTATCGGTCCAAACGGCGCCGGAAAAACTACCGCCATTAAAATGATTTTAGGGCTTGTTCGTCCTACAAAAGGCAGTATTTCGCTTATGGGAATGCCGGCGAGCGATAAAAAATCCCGCCAAAAAGTCACTTTTGTTTCTGAGCAGCCGTATTTTTATGAACATTTAACCGCTTACGAAACACTAAAATTTATTTGTCATCTGAAAAGATTCCCGAAAGATAAAATTGATGGAGAAATAGCGCGAGTTCTCGAAATTGTTGAAATGTCGGAAAATGCGAAACGTCGCGTAAAATCCTTTTCAAAAGGAATGCAGCAGCGACTGAATATGGCGCAATCGCTAATCGGAAACCCGGAACTTATTATTATGGATGAGCCAATGAGCGGAATGGACCCGTTAGGACGCCGGCTTTTTAGACAACTTTTCAAAGATTTGGCAGCACAAGGAATTACGATTTTCTTTTCGACACACATAGTAGAAGATATTGAAGCACTTTGCGACAGGATTGTTGTTTTGGCAGACGGGAAATTGCATTTGCAGGGAAATGTTGCGGAAATTGTAAATTCGGCGGGAACTTCGCTTGAAGAAGTTTTGTATTCAAAATCAGCACAAGGAGCGAAACAATGGATATAATTTTTACGATTGCACAAAATACTTTTCGTGAAACTATACGAAATAAAGTGCTTTATAATATTCTGCTTTTTGTTGGAATAATTATCGTTTTGTCGGTAAGTTTCGGCGATTGGTCGGTTTTTGCTCGAGTTCAGGTTATGAATGATTTCGGACTTGCAACAATGTCGCTTAGCGGTTTGCTTTTGGCGGTTTTTATCGGAAGTTCTCTATTAGGGAAAGAAATCAGCGGAAAAACAATTTATTTGACGGCAACAAAGCCTATTAACCGAGGATTTATCATTTGGGGTAAGTTTTTTGGTGTTTATCTGACACTTTTCTTGAATTTCTTAATTATGCTGGCAGTTTTCAGTGTTTCGCTTATTGCTTCGGGCGGCGAATTAACGCTTTTACACGCAAAAGCAATGATTTTGCTGATAACGGAACTTGGTGTTATTTTGGCATTTTCACTACTTTTTTCGGTGCTTTCGTCACCTACTCTTGCATCAATTTTTACGATAGGTTTTTACATTATCGGGCATTTTAACAATATTGCAGGAATTGCAGATATGCAAGACCATTTGTGGCTTATCCCGATTCTAAAAGCATTTATGGCAGTTATTCCGAATTTAGACTTTTTTAATATTCGTGCAGCAGTAGTTCAAGAAAATCCGATAAGCGGAATTTATGTGATTTCGGCAACGATTTACGGGGTTTTATATATTGCAATAGCATTGTCGCTTGCAGCACTTGCATTCGGTAAAAAGGATTTGTCGTGAAGAAAAATCTTATAATTGTTTTTGTGATTATAGTTTTTATTGTGGCTGCAAATTTTGTTGCTACGCCGCTCAGAATAGAAAAAAACGAAGAATTTTGGACAAAAGAGCAACTTACTGCGGTAATTTCATCTCCCGATATAATTCCGTTTATGTTAGGTTTTGAGAGTGTTTTGGCAAATTATTTATGGATTAAAACAATGCTTTATGTCGGTGAAAATATTAAAGGTGACAACGACGGCGTGTGGCTTAGGGAAATGATAAAAGCAGTAAATATGTTAAATCCGTCATTTTTTCCATCTTACGAATTCGCAGCGTTAGTTATGCCGAATATTACGGGAGATTGGGAAGGTGCGAGACTTATTTTGGAAAATGGAATCCCGCTTGTGGATGGTTCTAGAAAGCGCTTTTTGTATTTTTATTTAGGCTGGATTTATTACACTCAATATCGAGATTATACTCGTGCGGCGGAATTATTTGCATTTTCAGGACGAGACCCAAGAGCACCGGCTCACTGGAGAACGCTTTCGGCAACAATGTTGAGTGATGCGGGACAAATAGAACAAAGTATGTTATTTTTGTTGGATTTATACGCAGGTACCGATGACCCGCAGGTTAAAAAAATACTTCGCGGAAGAATTGCGGATTTATATAAAGAGCACAAAAACGAATTTTCGTTCAAAATTCCGTCTGAATTTTTAGAAAGAGAGAGTAATTGATTTTATGAAATATAGAAATTTAACTAACGAAGAAATAGTCATTCTTGAATCGTATAATTGTCTTTGCGAAAATTGGGAAAAAGTTAGTGTCTCCAATAATTTTAATCCGAAATTCTGCCGAAATGTGTTGCTTTCCGGAGATGTGAAAATTGGCAAAACAGGCATTAAAATTGAAAAATACGGCGTTGAAAAATATTCGGGAATTTATGATGCACACATTCATAATTGTGAGATTGCCGATGGCGTTTATATTTCAAAAATCGGCACACATATAGCAAATTATAAAATTGGTGAAAATACCATAATAGAAAATACTGATGTGGTTGAAGTTCGCGGTAAAACATCTTTTGGCAACGGCATCCGTGTTTCGGCTCTTAACGAATACGGCGGAAGAAGCATTCCGATTTTTGTAGGACTTTCAGCGCAGTTTGCATATATGTCGGTATTTTATCGTCACAACAAAAATTTAATAGCAAAAATGGAAGCTTTGGCTGACGAAGTGCGGAAATCTTATGAAAGCAATACAGGAAAAATCGGATGCGGTGTTCAAATTTCAAATGCAGGAACGATTTCCGACTGCAATATTGGTGATTATGCGAGAATTTTAAGTACAGCCCGCCTTCATTGCGGAACTATTGTTAGTTCTCAAAATGCTTCGGCACATATTGGAACAGGCGTAATTGCCGACCATTTTATTATAAATGAAAGTTCATCACTTCTTGAAAGAGTTATCGTTTCACATTGTTTTGTGGGCGAAGGATGTGATTTATCAAGGGAATTTTCAGCAGAAAACTCGCTGTTTTTTGCTAATTTCATAGGACATCACGGAGAAGCATCGGCAATTTTTGCAGGTCCGCATACGGCAACTCACCACAAATCTTCGCTTTTAATTTCAGGATATTTTTTGTTTAATAATGCAGGTAGCGGCTCAAACCAAAGTAACCATCTCTATAAAATGGGACCGCTTCATCAGGGAATTTTGGAAAGAGGAACCAAAACAGCATCGGATTCGTATATTTTATATCCGGCACGCATTGGTCCGTTTACGCTTGTTTTGGGGCGGCACACAAATCACTGCGACACAAAAGATATGCCGTATTCATATTTGATAGAAGAATCAAACCAAAGTGTTTTAATTCCGGGAACAAATTTAAAAAAAATCGGAACAGTTCGTGATGCGGACAAATGGAAAGTTCGTGACAAACGAAAAGGACGCGCTCTTGATTTGATAAATTATGATTTGCTGAATCCGTTTTCCGTAGCAAAAATGTTTAACGGAAAAAAAATTCTGTATGATATGAAAATACAAAATGCAGCGGAATTTGTGAATGGTTTCGGAGAAATGGTCTATAAATTTAACGGAACAATAATTCACAAAGATGCACTTTCAAACGGCATAAAATATTATGAGCGCGGAATTGTTAAATATCTCGGAAACCTTTTTGTTAAACGGCTTTTGGGAAGTCAAATAAATTCGCCGGATGACTTGCAAAAATTTTTATTATCGCCTAAAACCGAATGTAACGAATGGTTTGATGTTGCAGGTTGTATTATCCCTAAAAAACTTATTGATGACTTTGTTGAGAAAATCGAACATGATGAAATTGATTCCGTAGAAAAGTTTAATTCGGAATTTGCTAAAATGAATGCAAAATATCAAGAATTGTCGTGGGGATGGTGTGTATTCGGAATCGAAAAATATTACGAAAAACCGCTTGCGAAGTTCGATAAGGAAGATTTGATTCGCTTTTTGGATGAATGGATTGCGGCGGTCGTAAAATTAGACAAATGTTTCTTGAAAGATGCGGAAAAAGAATATTCGGAAAGAATGAAAATCGGCTTTGGAATTGATGGTGTTCAAGAAATTGCCGATAAGGATTTTATTGAAGTTCGCGGTGAATTTGAGAAAAATGAACTTGTCGGAAAAATCAATGCTCACTTAAAGAAAAGACTATATTTGCATTCGCAAGCAGTTGATATTGTGAAGAAATTTTTATAAAAACTTCACACACCATTTCTTAAATGTTTTGTATGATTCATCTCCATATCGTTTAATATCTGCTTCTACTTCGGCAAGTAGTTTTGGCGTTGTAAGATATTCCGGGCGTTTGGAAAAAAATTTATCTGCAAAAGAAACAATTTCTTCTTCCAAAGTTGTCGGATACATATCGATTGCCGGAAGCGGTAAATTGTTTTTTATAATGTGTTCTATTGTAATTCCAACGCCAATATGTGTTTTTGCAATTATGGCTTCTCTTATAAATCCGTGTTCTTCAAGCAATTTTTGTCCGTAAATTCCGTGCTGCATGTACGGAGCTTTTCCTTTGCAGTTTAATTTCGGCGTGTCGGTAAAAATAATTCCGATGTCGTGCATTAGCGCAGCCCGCTCTACAAAATCAACATCGGCATTTTGCTTTTTTGCAATATCAACAGCTAATTTTGCCACACTTTCGGAATGCGGAATTAAAAAATCTAAAACAGATTTGTCATTTTTGTAAACTTCGTTAATAAAGTCATAAATGTCGGCGTTTTTCATCGTTTTTTATACCAAATGTACTGCCAAATAAATTGCGATTCCGGTCATCACAACACCCAAAAGCACTTTCATAAGTGTCAGATGTTTTTGAGTTAAACCAGCCAAACGCTCCCAAGTCAAACCGAAGTATGCTGCAATCATAACAATCAAAAGCGGTAAAACAAATAGGAAGTTGTAATACAAAAGCCAAAGCCAGCCTGTTGATTCAAAACCTTCCATTCGCGTCATTAGGATAATTGTCGGCAAATAAACCTGCCCTGTGCAAACTGCTTCCAAAAGTGTTACCAAAAATCCTGTAATTATCGTTCCGATAACAAGTGAGGTTCCGCGGATATTTTTTGAAATAACTTTGTGAATACTTTTTTTGACGGGTTTCGGGAGTTGCAAGGTCATAGATGCCGCATTTTTTGTAATAGCATATCTTATTGCATCGGCAAACGAGAAAATTGCCACAAAGCCGGCAAGTGATACTGCTCCCCATTTAATTATTTCGGAAATAAAGTGGTATCTTTGCAAAGCGGTAATTCCTTGAAAAGCACCGACTCCTAAAAGAGTATAAGTTACGAATACTGAAGCCGTAAAAGATAATCCGACAACCAAAACTTCAAATTTTTTGCGTTTTTGCAAAGTTAAAAACGAAATTAAGAATATCATAGTTGCTATTGCGCAAGGATTTATTCCATCCACAATTCCGGCAGCCGTAATGCTCCAAAATGCAAAGCTGTCAAAGCGTTTTTTCAAATCTTCTTTTATGTCGCTTGTGTCCTGAACCGAAATAGGTGTCCAAAATGAGCGGTCGCTTAGGAATCGTAAAATAAATTCTTCGCCCAAATTAGAAATGTCATCAAATCCTGTTAAAAAAGTGTCGGGAAAGAATAATTCCTGCGGAGCGCTATTTTTTACGCCGAAATGATTGTCGTAACGAATCATTTTCGCATTGTATTCGGTTATATCGGTGTCAAACATCACAATTTTTAATGAATCTTGATGTTCTGCCTGCAATCGAAATAAAAGTTGATGTTTAAGTTGATTGCATTCACTGCAAGTGCCGGAACCAAAAAAGTGAATTTCTAAAAAGTCATTTGCAAATATGCCAATAAATGCCAGTAAAATAAATGGTATAATTTTCTTCATAGATAAATTTCCTTGAAAAAGTTGTATTTTTAAGGAAAATACCATATTGCAAACACAATAATTTTGATTTTTGTAAAATTTTTCGCAATATTTGGTTTTCATATTATATTTTATATGTTGAAAAACCGAAAAATAACAAAAAACGGAGGGTTTTATGAAAAAAATCGTAATGGGAATTGTAGTATTAATGCTTGCGTCGACAGCGGCGTTTAGCCAAGGTTCAACCAAAAATCAATTGGATAGTTGTCTTGTTCGTTTCAATGATTGTCAAACGGCTAACAGAAAATTTACAGATGAAAACAAAAATTTGAAAACCGAAAATGCAACACTTAAATCTGAAAAAGATAAAGCGGTTAAAGATGCGGATGCTTTGAAAAAAGAAAACGAATCCCTTAAAACAAAAGTAACAGACCTTGAAAAAAAGAACAAGGAATGTTCAGACAATTTGGCTAGAGCCGGAGCTTGTGCAAATACTTTGGAAGCTGTAGCAGCAGAAAAAGACCGTCTTGCAACAGAAAATGTTAATCTTAGAAATCAATTGGCAAGTGTGCCTGCTGCTCCTGCGGACAAATATTCTTATCCGATTTCAGGGATTTTGACAGGTAAAAGAGTTGATAATAATATTATTATTGCGGATTTTGTTTTCACAAATAACGGTTCAAAAACAATTGCTTCATTTGATAGTGTTTTGAAATTCTATCATCAAGGTAAGAAAATTTATGAAATCGCGCTTCCGAATGTGAGAAATGCTTCGGGTGCAGCTATTGGAAGAGGTGAATCAATCAATTTCCGTGCCGGCTTGCCTGTAACCGACCAAAATTTGGTTAATGCCGGAATTGAAACAATTGATTTGATTGTTGAAGTTACAAAAGTTCAGTAATTTTGAAGGGAAAATATAGTGAGTGAAGTGAAACCGAATGATTCGGTACGGATTGCCCGTGCGTTAATCAGCGTAAGCGACAAAACCGGAGTTGAAGAATTTGCAAGATTTTTAAGTACAAAAGGTATTGAAATTCTTTCGACCGGCGGGACGGCAAAACTTTTGAAAGAAAAGGGAATTGCAGTAAAAAATGTTGATAGTCACACCGGACATCCTGAAATTATGGACGGACGGGTAAAAACACTTCACCCAAAAATTCATGGCGGAATTCTTGCCGTGAGAGATAATTTGAGCCACCAAAAAGATATGCAAAACAATAACATTGTCGGTATTGATTTGGTGGCAGTAAATCTTTATCCTTTTAAGCAGACAATTTCTAAACCTGAATGCAAACTTGAAGATGCGATAGAAAATATTGACATCGGCGGTCCGGCAATGGTTAGAAGTTCTGCCAAAAATCACAAATTTGTTACAATAATTGTAAATCCTGATGATTATAAAGTCGTAATGAATGAAATCGAAAAAACAGGCGGCGTGTCTCAAAAAACACGGAATAATTTGGCGGTAAAAGCATATACGCACACTGCCGAATACGATACGGAAATTTCAAAATACCTTGCAGGAAAATATTCGGAGTAAAAATGAGTAAATTATTGATTGTTGAGTCCCCAACAAAATGTAAAACGATTTCTAACTATTTGGGTGCAGGCTACATTGTAAAAGCATCGGTTGGACATATTGCAGATTTACCCGAACGGGGATTTGGAATTGATATTGAAAATAATTTTAAGCCCGAATACGTAGTTTCGCCCGACAAGAAAAAATTTGTTTCCGAATTAAAAAAAGAAGCTGCTGCAAGTGATGAAATTTTTTTAGCTCCTGACCCTGACCGCGAAGGAGAAGCGATTGCGTGGCATATTGCCAATGCACTTGGAGAAAAAGAATTAAGCAAAATTAAGAGAATACAATTTAATGAAATTACAAAAAATGCTATAAGTGATGCTATAAAAAATCCGCGTGATATTGATATGGACAGAGTAAATGCTCAGCAAGCACGAAGAATTTTAGACAGAATTGTTGGTTATAAAATTTCGCCGATTTTATGGAGAACTTTATATAAAGGACTTTCTGCAGGGCGTGTTCAAAGTGTTGCATTGAGAATTATTTGTGAGCGGGAAGAAGAAATACAAAAATTTAATCCGCTTGAATATTGGGCTTTGACCGCGTTTTTCAAAGAGCAAAAAATAGATTTTGCCGCTCGTCTTGTTGAAGTTAACAATAAAAAGATTTCAATCCCTGATGAAGCAGGCGGCAAAGGATTTTGGGTAACGGATGAAAAAACCGCAACTGAAATTTATGAAAATGTAAAAAATAAACCGATGTTGGTTAAAGACATCGTGAAACAAGAGAAAAAACGTCAGCCGTATGCACCTTTTATTACTTCATCTTTGCAACAGGATGCTGCTAGAGCATTTGGCTTTTCGTCTGCAAAAACCATGCAGATTGCTCAACAGTTATATGAAGGCGTGGATTTGGGTAAAGACGGAAATGTTGGACTTATTACTTATATGAGAACGGACTCAACAAGAATTGCAGGCGAAGCGTTGTTTGCTGCGAAAAAACTTATATCGAAACTTTTTGACGAAAAATACCAATTGGAAAAACCGAGATTTTACGGCAAATCAGGAAATGCACAAGATGCTCACGAAGCAATTCGTCCGGCACATATTGAGTTGGATTATGCACCAAACCGCATTCAAAATTATTTGAGCAAAGACCAGTTAAAGTTATATGAACTTATTTGGAAAAGATTTATCGCTTCACAAATGCCGGATGCAATTTTAGATGCAACAAGAATAGATTTTTCTGTTGCTGATTGTGTTTTTAGAGCGAATGGCTCGGTTGTGAAATTTGACGGATTTTTGGCAATCTACGAAGAAACGAATGAGAATGAAAATAGCGAAAACGGCGAAAACGGAGTACTTCCGAATTTGTCGTTAGGGCAGTCGCTTATTCCCGAAAATTTGGACAAAAAACAACATTTCACAAAACCGCCGGCAAGATATTCCGAAGCAAGTTTGGTCAGAGAACTTGAAAAACAGGGGATTGGCAGACCATCGACTTATGCGTCAATTATTGAAGTGATTCGCAAGAGAAAATATGTCGAAATGGAAAAGAAAAGATTTATACCAACCGAAATCGGTATAAAAGTTAACTCAATTTTGGTGCAGAAATTCAACAATATTTTTGCAGTCGGATTTACGGCAGATATGGAAAATAAACTTGATGAAATTGAAGACGGAAAAGCAGATTGGGTTAAAGCGTTGAAAGATTTTTATGCTCCGTTTGATAAGAATTTGCAAGATGTTTCGAGTGATTTGAAAGAACTCAAAAAGCAAAATCAGGAAATAAGCGACAAAAAATGTCCGAATTGCGGCGAAAATTTGCTTGTAAAAATGGGTAAAAATGGAAAGTTTTTAGCTTGCCCGGGTTTCCCGAATTGCAAACATATTGAATCGCTTGGTAGTGAAGAAAATGCAACAACTCGTGAAAAATCCGATGTGGTTTGCGAAAAATGCGGCAAAAATATGGATTTAATTACCAAAGGTGATAATAAATTTTATGGCTGCAGCGGTTATCCGAAATGTAAAAATATAAAATCAATAGACGCACCAACAGGAATAAAATGCCCGAAATGTGACGGCGATGTAGTTCAAAAGAAAAGTTTCCGAGGCTCATTTTACGGCTGCAACAATTACCCCCAATGCGACTTTGTAATTTGGAATAAACCGGTCGAAGACAAATGCCCGAGTTGCGGTTGCGCGGTTGCCAATGAAAAAGAAACCAAAGCAAACGGACTTTTCCACCAATGCCCGCTATGTAACGAAGCATGGGATTTATCGGGAAACAAAGTCGAAGTCGTGAAGTTTGAAAGAAAAAAGAAAACTGCGGCTAAGAAGAAATAACAATGTTCTCAAAAAAATATTGGGCAAATCTTAGGGTTTGCCTTTTTATTTTATAATGGCAAATACTATTTTCCCGATGAAATAAAAAAAGAGAAAATAAATGGAACAAAAAGACATCGTAATTAAAGGTGCAAGAGCAAATAATCTTAAAAATATAGATGTTACTATTCCGAGAAATAGTTTTACCGTTATTTCGGGACTTTCGGGAAGCGGAAAATCGTCTATTGCTTTTGATACGCTTTATTCGGAAGGACAACGGCGGTATGTTGAAAGTTTGTCTGCTTATGCTCGGCAGTTTTTGGGGCTTATGGAAAAACCCGATGTTGATAGCATTGAAGGGCTTTCGCCGGCAATTTCTATTGAGCAAAAAACGGGCGGACACAATCCCCGTTCGACAGTTGCGACTATAACCGAAATTCACGATTATTTTCGCTTGCTTTACGGAAGTATAGGAAAACCGCATTGCTGTAATTGCGGTAAACCGATTACAAATCAAACAATTCAAGAAATGTGTGATACGATTTTGGGTTGGGAAACTGGAACAAAAATTCAACTGCTTTCACCTATAATTATCGGAAAAAAAGGTGAGCATATCGATATAATTAAAAGTTTGCGTGAAAACGGATTTGTGCGGGCGATAATTGACGGCGAAATGAAAATGCTCGAAGACGAAATTGTGCTTAATAAGCAACAAAAACATACTATTGAAGCGGTTATTGACAGATTGGTTGTGAAAGATGACTTAGGGCATCGACTTACGGATTCCGTTGAAACTGCACTAAAAAATTCTTGTAATTCGAGTTTGATTGTTGATAAAAACGGCGAACGAGTGCTTTTTTCAGAAAAATTGGCTTGTGTCGATTGCGGGATTTCTTACGGCGAAATTTTGCCGAGAAATTTTTCATTTAATACGCCTTATGGTGCCTGCAAAAACTGCGACGGACTTGGTTTGGTGAACGATTTTGACTTGGATTTGGTGATAACGAACAAGAAAAATCAACTTGTGCATTCGATTGCGAGTTGGAATGGAATTAGTTATGCCGCAAGTTGGAACAGGCAAATTTTTTATGCGGTTTGTGATACTTTTGGAATTGACCGAAAAGCAAGTTGGAACGATTTGACGGAAGAACATCGGAAAATTATTTTGTATGGAACAGGTAGTAAAAATATAAAAACTAATTGGAGCAATAAGCCGTTTGAAGGCGTAATTCCGAATTTGCAAAGACGATACAAAGAAACGGATTCGGAAGCGGTTCGTGAGTGGATTGAAGGATTTATGGTGCAAAAAACCTGTCCTGAGTGTGATGGGCAACGGCTATGTAAAGAATCGCTTTCAGTTTTTGTAAACAATACAAATATTGGCGATTTAACAAGGAAAAGCGTTGATGATGCGAAGAAATTCTTTGATAATATAAATTTAGATGAAC
>Ga0209737_10003168_pt1 | contig 11488 bp, 7 predicted proteins | sample TergutCu122P3_FD_187284 | JGI IMG/M metagenome (GOLD analysis project Ga0209737, IMG submission 187284) | Cubitermes ugandensis P3 segment gut microbial communities from Kakamega Forest, Kenya - Cu122 P3 (SPAdes) (version 2) | ecosystem: Host-associated > Arthropoda: Insects > Digestive system >...
GGGGCGGGTCTGATCCTGACGGGCATTGGCGGAGCCAGGTTTTTCCTCGCTGGGGGCGGATACCATGCGGTACGAAGGATCGATCCGGTCTTCCTGATTGAGATCGTCGTGTCTCAAGCGAATGACGCTATGCGCCGGGGTTTCCAGATGCATGTTGGGAATGAGGAGCAGGGAAACCTTGTGCCGCAACTCGATGACCTGAATGTCATGGCGCTTCTCATTGAGAAGAAAGGTGGCGACATCGACCGGCACTTGCACATGCACGGCGGCGGTGCTTTCCTTCATCGCTTCTTCTTCCAGAATGCGGAGGATGTGCAGGGCGGCCGACTCGGTGGAGCGGATATGGCCCGTGCCGGTACAGCGGGGGCAGGTGATGTAGTTCGTTTCCGCCAGAGCAGGGCGAAGCCGCTGCCGGGAAAGTTCCATCAGGCCAAAGCGGCTGATCTTGCCCATTTGCACCCGGGCGCGGTCGAACTTCAGGGCGTCTTTCAGGCGATTTTCCACTTCCCGCTGGTTTTTGGCGGATTCCATGTCGATGAAGTCGATGACGATCAGGCCGCCAAGGTCGCGCAGACGCAACTGACGGGCGATTTCTTCAGCGGCTTCGAGATTGGTGCGGAAGGCGGTTTCTTCGATGTCCGCGCCACGGGTGGCGCGTCCCGAGTTCACGTCGATGGCGACCAGCGCCTCGGTGTGGTCGATCACGACCGCGCCGCCGGAAGGCAGATTGACCTGGCGTCCGAAAGCGGTTTCGATCTGGTGCTCGATCTGGAAGCGGGAAAAGAGCGGGACATCATCCCAGTAACGCTTGACGCGATGGACATCGTTGGGGATGACGAAGGACATGAAATCCCGCGCCTGCTGGAAGATGCTGTCGGTATCGATCAGAATTTCGCCGATTTCGGGATGGAAATAATCGCGGATGGCGCGAATTACCAGACTGTCTTCCTGATAGATGAGGCGGGGAATATGCTCGTTCTTCGCCACTTCTTCGATGGCAGTCCAGAGCTGTTTCAGGTAATTCAAATCCCATTGCAGCTCTTCGAGCTGGCGACCGATGGCAGCGGTGCGGGTAATCAAACTCATGCCGGGAGGCATATCGAGCTGATCCATGATTTCCCGAAGTTCGGCGCGATCATCGCCATCCACCCGCCGGGAGATCCCGCCGCCGCGCGGATTGTTGGGCATCAGCACCAGATAGCGTCCGGCAAGGGAGATGAAAGTGGAAAGCGCCGCCCCCTTGTTGCCGCGTTCGTCCTTATCGACCTGAACAATCAGTTCGTGGCCTTCCTTCAGGATGTCCTGAATTCTGCCGCGTTCCGAACCGCCTTGCAGATAGGTGCGGGCAATGGCCTTGAAGGGCAGAAAACCGTGCCGCTCTTCGCCGTAGTCGACAAAGGCCGCTTCCAGCGAAGGCTCGATGCGGGTGATGATGCCCTTGTAGATGTTGCCTTTACGTTGCTCCTTGGTGGCCGATTCAATGTCGAGGTCTATCAGTTTTTGACCATCGACAATGGCGACACGTAGTTCTTCGGCCTGTGTCGCATTGAATAACATGCGTTTCATTTATGTGCTCCGGCGCAAAGGCAGACGAAGCACCCACGCGGGGAGCAGCGGCTAAATAGCAGGTGAGTTCAGGATTACCGTCATTTTTAATGAGAGAAAATCTCGCAAAAGTTCAACTATTTTTTTCCGGCTCAAAATTACAACGCTCGGGAAGGCTTTCTCTCCGAACGTATCAAATGCGTGGGCACTCGCTGATGTCAGCGATGCGCGAATCAAGTAGTATCGCTACTTTTGGTGAGCGAACTTAACCAGCTCGATTTGCGAGGTAAAGGGAAAATGTCTTGCCCTGCCGCTCTTGTTGCCGGAATTTTCCGGGAAGAGGCAGGAGACTGACTGCCAGATCGGCCAGCCGGAAGACGCTAAGTCTTCAAAATGAATGCCTTGTTGTGAATTGGCATCGGCGGGTCTTATGACGAGGCTATTTTTCCGTTTGCAGAGCAAATCGGGTGGCAAGTATATTGCAAAATGTCGGAAACAAAAACTGTTGTTTATCTTTTAATTGCAACCGAGTCGGCCGGGCAGCGCCTGGATAACTTCCTGATAAGGCATTGCAAGGGTGTGCCGAAAAGTCACATCTACCGCATTTTGCGCAGTGGCGAGGTGCGGGTGAACAAAAAACGCGCCAGCGCGGACTATCGCTTGCAGGAAGGCGACAGCCTGCGCCTGCCGCCGCTACGCCTCGCAAAAAAGGAAGAATATGAGGCCAAGGGCGGAATAGCGCCGCTTTTGCCGGATATTCCGGTGATTTATGAGGATGGCGCCCTGTTGGTCATCGACAAGGCTGCCGGTCTTGCCGTGCATGGCGGCAGCGGCGTTTCCTTCGGGGTGATCGAAGCCCTGCGGCGGCAAAGACCGGAGGCCAAATTTCTCGAACTCGCGCATCGCCTCGATCGGGAGACTTCCGGGATTCTCTTGATCGGCAAAAAACGCTCCGCTCTCGTTCGCCTGCATGACATGTTCCGGGAAGCAGGAAGCGTGGCCGATAAGCGTTATCTGATCGTGGTAAAGGGACGCTGGATGGATCCGCTGCGCCAGGTAAAGCTGCCTCTCTACAAGTATCTGACCAGCGAAGGCGAGCGGCGGGTGCGGGTAGACCCGGAAGAGGGCAAGAAATCGCATACCGTTTTTCGCCTGCTGGCGCGCTGGTCGCGCTTCAGCCTCCTGGAAGGACAGTTGAAGACCGGACGTACCCATCAGTTGCGGGTGCATCTTGCCCATCTGGGTTATCCTATTCTCGGCGATGACAAATACGGCGATTTCGCCCTCAACAAGGCCTTGCGTAAGCAAGGTCTGAAGCGGATGGCGCTCCATGCGGCAAGCATGGATTTCCCCCATCCGGCGGAAGAACGTCGCCTTTTTCTGAGCGCGCCGCTGCCGGAAGAATTACAGGATTTTCTCCGTCATCTCGACCTTACTGATAAGCGCGAATATCTCGCGGACAATTTTTCTCCTCACTGGACAGCAGGCATAGAATAACGACCATGAATACAGCCAAATCTTTTGACATAATCGTTTTTGATTGGGACGGCACCCTGATGGATTCTGCCGCCGCCATCGTGCTTGCCATTCAATCCGCCAGCCGTGATCTCGGGATTCCCGAACCCTCCGAAGAAGAGGCAAGACACGTCATTGGCCTCGGACTGCACGAAGCCTTGCACTATCTGGCGCCGAACATGCCTGCCAGTTGGTATCCAAAGATGGCGGAGCGCTATCGCTATCACTATTTTTCCGGCGACCATGATATTGCCTTGTTCGCCGGGGTGAAAGAGTTGCTGACGGAGTTGCAGCAGGCGGGTTTTATCCTGGCGGTTGCTACCGGCAAGACCCGGGTGGGTCTCGATCGCGCCATGGCGCATTTCGGCCTTGCGGATTACTTTGCCGCCACCCGCACCGCCGGGGAATGCCCCTCCAAGCCGCACCCGGCCATGCTTTTGGAGTTGATGGAAGAATTGTCGGCAACGCCCGACAGAGTGGTGATGATAGGCGACACCACCCATGACTTGCAGATGGCTGCCAGCGCGGGCTGCCGGGGAATAGGGGTGACCTACGGCGCCCACCCCAAATCCGCCCTCCTTGCCGCCAACCCGATCTTCTGCGTGGATTCGGTACAGGAGCTGGCAGAAATCCTGCAATCCTGCGATCCTGCGGATCCTGCGGACAGCAATGAAGAACCGACTCGGCGATAAACGCCTGTAGAGGCGGCAAAATGCCGTCTGCAAGACCCGCCCGCCAGCGGAATGAAATCGTGGGGCGCACAATGACGGGGTTTAGAGCGGTTTTGATTTAATCGTGTACGTGCGTCCTACCCCCCATCCCGGCCTTCTCGCCCACCAAGCTGGGGAAGGAGAGTTTCTCTTGAGCCGCAGGAAGAAGATATTCCCTCCCCCGCTTGGCGGGAGAGTTAGGGAAGGGGCAAGAGCGCAAAAATGTACCCGACTAAACAGAAAACGCTCTAACGCAGACTGAGGCGGAGTAGGGGCGTTGCGCGCAACGCCCCTACAAGGTTTCGTTATAGTGCTTTCCGCAATTAATTACACGCTTGCTGCGGTCTTAACAAGTTGAATTGCGGGCATGTATGTCATGGTCGCCACTTCTCACCCCATCCCCACCTAAATCCTCCCCTTGAAGGGGAGGACTTGCACTGGCCATGCCTTGCTCGGCCATTTCGCAAAAAACACTGAAATATCAAAGCGTAACGATTCAATTGCCCCCAGAGGCTATGACAGAACCATTCCCTCCCCTTCAAGGGGAGGGCTAGGGTGGGGATGGGGTTGTATGCAGTTGCGATGGTTAATTAACTACAAAAATCACTATATTCGCTATCTGCATATCGTGTTGCTGGCGACCAGGTATTTTTTGCGTGCTTCGTCGTGGACGCACATACTGAGGTAGTAGCATTCCGGGCACCATGAGCCTCCCAGTACGGTGAACGGCGTCGTGTCCCAGACATGGCCGAGTTTGCATTTCCATGTCATTTTATGCACGATGCCGTGGTATTCCTTCGAAAGACAGGCGCCGCCGCGTTCGCGCGCCAGTTGCTGCATATCCTCGATGGTGTGGCCGAAGCGCGCGCAGACCGGGCACCACCTCCCTGAGCGGATATGGCCGGGCGATGCATCCCAGACATGACCATAGCGGCATTGCCAGCGCAGTTTCACATTGCAGTTGACGTATTTTTCCGACAGACAGAGGCCGCCGCGCTCCTCTGCGATTTTGTGCATGATATCTATCCCCAGGCGCAGCTCGTCATGCACACAGGCGGGACACCAATGACCGAGTTTGATCCGGTGGCTAGTCGTCTCCCAGATATGTCCCTGGGCGCATTGCCAGGGCAATTTCTGGCTTATGCGCACGTATTCCGTCGCCAGACACTTGCCGCCTCGCTTTGCAGCAATCTCCTGTAGCTCGGTAAGCGCGCGTTTATTTTTTTCGAGACGGTTGCAGGTCGGGCACCAATCCCCCGCCAAAATACCATCACTTCGCGCCTGCCAGACATGCCCCTCGGCGCAGCGCCATGTGAATTTACTGCGATAGTCGATGTATTCGGCAGTCAGACATTCGCCCCCCCGCGCCTTTGCCACCGCCCGCATTTTTTCCAGACGCTGTTGCCAGAGAGAGCCCTTGGGATCTTTGCCGAAATTCCCGGTTTTTTGTGTCATAAGCGGGTTTTATGTGAGGGTTGAAAAAAGATCAGGAGGCATATTCAATGCTGGGTTTCGCGCGGTGCGCTCAACCCAGCCTATGCCCTGAAAATGTCAAAACGTTGGGGTTCGCCTTCGGCTCACCGCCGACCTGCATGCGCTTATCATTGAGTCGGTTTTTCATTGCCGTCTGCAAGACCGGGCGGATGGTATCCGCCCCTACGTGCGCCTACCGCCGAATAGATTCTTCATTGCTGTCCGCAGGACTTTTCGATGAAGGCGGCGATGTGTTCGACTACGGTGTCGCCGTGGATCAGGTAGGGGAAATGGCCGCATTGTTCGATGACGATCAGTTCGGTCTGGGGGGCGGCGCGTTTGATGCCCTTGATCTGTTCCAGGGTCGCGTATTCGTCCTCGCGCCCCTGAATCGCCAGAACGGGGCAGGTAATCTGTTCCAGTTCCTTCGAGATGTTCCAGTCCCGGCGTTCCGGTTCCGACCAGACGTTATACCAGCCGTAGAAAGTCGAATCGGTATCCTGATGATAGCGTGCCAGTTTGCCGCGCAGATCGCCAGTCTCATAGGAGCGGCGCGCCTGCTCGATTCCGGTCAGACAAATATCCTCCAGAAAATAATGGGGCGCGATGACGATGATCCCGGCCAGCGGCATCGCCTTTTTCGCCGCCGCCAAAAGAGCAATGGTGCCGCCGTCGCTGTGTCCGATCAGCCAGGGACGCTTGATGTCCAAGGCTTGCAGAAAAGCGGGCAGGGTGTTCCACGCCTCCTGTTCGAGATAATCGGTAGGGAGCGGCTCATCGTGCGGGCGGGGGGTCGAGTTGCCGTAACCGTAGCGGGAATAGGCAAGACCGCGGCGCTTCAAGCGGGCGCAGAGCTGATGCGGGAAGTTGCGCCACAGCGCCATCGAGCCCAGACCCTCGTGCAGAAAAACGAGGGGAGAAGCATCGGCGCGCGCTTTGTCTGGGGTAAACCAGGCAAATTCCAGTTCCTGTTTTTTGTGCGGCGTGGCAAGAGAGATTCGAGCTGTCATAATGGTCGACCAAAAAAATCAATGAAAACTTTGTCCGGCGGCGTAATCCTTGAAGCGGGCAAGGGCATCTGCCATCTCTTCCGGGGTCAGGCATACCGGTTCGGCAATCTGACAGGCCAGCGCATAATGCTGGCAGAGCATCTCCAGCTCTTCGCCCTGCGCGAGAGCATCTGTCAGGGTATGACCATACACTACCATGCCGTGATTGGCGAGTAGACAGGCAGAGCGATCGAGTAGCGCAGCCTCAGCATTAGCGGAAAGCGCCGCAGTGCCAAAAGGCGCATAAGGTGCACAGCGTATCGTATCACCGCCGAAACTGGCAATCATATAATGAAAAGGGGGAATGTCGCGCTTAAGGCAGGCAAGGGCGGTGGCATATGGCGAATGGGCGTGCAGCACCGCGCCAACCTCAGGCTTTTTGTAGAGTTCGAGATGCAGCCGCCATTCCGACGACGGGCGCGCCCCTTTGCCATCCCATTCCCCGCTGATTGAGAGCCAGGGAATATCGTCGAGCAGCAAGCCCTCATAAGCCCTGCCGGAAGGGGTGATATAAAAGCCCTGCTGCCCGTCTTTTTCGGCGCGGCAACTCAAATTGCCGGTCTTTCCCGGCAACAGCCCGGAGGCCGCGGCGCTGCGGGCGGTCTGGATCAGTTCGGCGCGTAAATCAGGCATGGGGAGGGATTTCCTTAAAGAGTGCAGCGAGTGCGGCAGGATCAGGAGGACAGATGCCGCGCTCGGTGATGAAGGCGGTGACTAATTCTGCCGGGGTGATGTCGAACGCCGGATTGTAGATGGCGCTAGCGTCGCTGATCTGTTGCAGTTTGGCGAATTTGCCGTTTTTGTCCTGCCCGGAAACAAAGCGCATCTCACCAGCATCGCGGACTTCGATCGGGATGTCCTTGCCGCTTTGGGCGCTGAAATCGAAGGTGCTGTTGGGCGCGGCGACGTAAAACGGTACCTTGCAATGTTTGGCCGCCAGCGCCTTCAAGCTGGTGCCGATTTTGTTGGCGACATCGCCATTGGCGGCGATTCGATCCGCGCCGACAATGACCGCGTCTATCCGCCCTTCCAGGAGGAGAAGACCAGCGGCATTGTCGGCAATCAGGGTATGTTGCACTCCGGCTTCAAATAATTCCCAGGAGGTGAGCAAACCCTGATTGCGGGGGCGGGTTTCCGAGACCCAGACATGGGTTTCCAATCCTGCTTCCTTGCCAACGTAAATGGGCGCAAGAGCCGTGCCGTACCCGGCAGTGGCAAGCCAGCCCGCATTGCAATGGGTCAGCAGTTGCAGGGGACGATGCCCTGTCCCTTGGGCCAGCGTCTGCAACAGGGCAAGCCCGTATTCGCCGATTTTGCGGTTTTGCCGGGCGTCTTCCGCATAGATGGCATCGGCTTCTACCCAGGCGGCGGCGGCGCGTTCACTGACTGGCAAGGGGCGAAGGCGCTTGCACATTCTGTTGATCGCCCAGGAAAGATTGACCGCAGTCGGGCGGGTGGTAACAAGCTCTGCGGCTACCGCATCCAGGGCGCGGTCGCTGGCATCAGACCACAAACCAAGCGCCAGTCCGTAGGCGGCAACTACGCCGATCAAGGGCGCTCCTCGCACCTGCATGGCGCGGATGGCGTGGAGCGCATCAGGCAGAGAGTTGAGACGCAGCCAGTATTCGCGGTAGGGCAACAGCGTCTGGTCGAGAACCTCTACCTGCTCCTGAGCGTTCTCAGAAAAGCGGCGTAGGGGAGTGAAGGGAGTTTTTTTTCCGGAACGGATGGAGCGAGGCGTCATGATTTATGAAACAGAAATTGCCAGAGTTGGCGGACATTGTCGATATGTGCTCTGATTCTCTCACGTGGAATTCGGCTTTGCGAATTTTCGTTCAAGCGTCTTGCATGTTGCAGACGGCGATATTCGCGGTAGGCGTTGCGCGCCGCCTCCGAGAGATCGGTCGGGATCAGGTTGAGACTGGCGCTCATCCGCAAGAGAGCGATGTTGCCGAGGTTGGCGGTAAGCTGCGGATATTTGCTGGCGTGCGCGAGAATCAGGTATTGGATGATGAATTCCACATCGATGATCCCGCCCGGATCGTGTTTGAAGTCGAAATCAGCGTGCGCTTTGCCAGCGGCGTGGCTCGCAAGCATTTTTTCCCGCATGGTGATGACGTCCTCTTTCAGTTTTTCCGGGTCGCGATTCATGCAGAGGATTTCTTTGCGGGTGGCCTCGAAGCGCCGTCCCAGATCGTCATCGCCGGTGATGAAACGGGCGCGGGTCAAGGCCTGGTGTTCCCAGACCCAGGCATGATGAATGGCGTAGTCGCGAAAGGCTTCCAGGGTACAGACCAGAAGACCGGAATCGCCGTTGGGGCGGAGGCGCAAATCGGTCTCGAACAGTTGTCCCGAGCTCGTCCGGCTGGAGAGCCAGGTGTTGATTCTTTGCCCCAGACGGGTGTAATTCTGTTCGGCATCGGGGTGGGCGTCGTTTTCATCGCGCAGATAGACGAGATCGAGGTCGGATGCGTAGCCCAACTCCTTGCCGCCCAGCTTGCCATAGCCGATTATGGCAAAGGCGGGTTGTTCGGCGTGGCGGTTGGAGAGTTTCTTCCAGCAGAGGGAGAGGGTGGTCTCCAGAATGATGTCCGCCAACTGGGTGAGGTGGTCGGAAATGCGCTCGATGCTGTGCAGGTCGGCGAGATCCTGGGCGAGAAGACGGAATACCTGGGCATGGTGCAGCTCCCGCATTAAATCCATTTCCCGTTCGGTGTCATTGTCCGCTTCTTGCAGGGCGCGGGCGAGGCTGTTGCGAAAGGCCTGCCAGTCCGTTGCCGTGTCGAGAAGGCTGGCATCGAGCAGTTCATCGAGCAAAAGCGGGTGCTGATTCAGATAGTTGTTCGCCCATGAGGAGGCGGAGAGGATGCGGGCTACTTTTTCCAGGGCGTGGGGATATTGTTGCAGGAGGGCGAGGTATGCGCCCCGGCGGGAGATGTTGTCGAGAAAATCGAGTCCCCTCGATAGCGCCAGATCGGGGTCGGCGACGTGACGCGCTACTTCGAGGAGACGAGGCCCGACAGCATCCAGACGCTGTTTGTTGGCGGCGGGCAGTTGCTGGTACCGGGAAGACTGGCGCAGTTCTGACAGGCGCGCGCTTGCCTCGGCGGGGGCAAAGCCCAGGGCGGCGAGCTTTTCCTCTTCTTCGTCCAGGGTGCCGAACCAGAGGGCGGCCAGCGGATGTTCGCCTTCTTCCGGGTCGGAAAAGACCGCTTCAAAATGGGCGCTGACCCGGTTGCGATGCAGATCCAACCCGGAAGAGAGCTGCTCCCAGTCGCGGCAGCCCATGCTTTTGGCGATCAGGGCGCGTGTTGTTTCGTCTTTCGGCAGCATGTGGGTCTGCTGGTCTTCCACATATTGCAGGCGGTGTTCGAGCTTGCGCAGAAAGCAGTAAGCCAGATGGAGATCGGCTTCGCTGGCGGCAGGGAGGATGCAGCGTTCGGCAAGAAGTCCCAGAACTTTCAGGGTGGGGCGAAGTTGCAGCCCGGAATCGCGCCCGCCGCGAATCAATTGAAATACCTGGGCGATGAATTCGATTTCCCGGATGCCGCCCGGCCCCAGCTTGATGTTGTCTGCCATATCCTTTCTTGCTACTTCGCGCCTGATCTGGGCGTGCAGGTCGCGCATGGCGTTGACCGAGCCATAGTCGAGATAGCGGCGAAAGACGAAGGGATGGGTGGTTTTTTGCAGTTGCTCGATCCAGTATTCCTGCTTGCCTTCGGCGTTCTCGCCGGTATTGATGACCCTCGCCTTGATCCAGGCATAACGCTCCCATTCCCTGCCCTGGGTTACGAGGTAGTTTTCCAGGGTGGCGAGTGAAGAGACGAGAGCGCCGGAATCGCCATTGGGGCGAAGACGCATATCGACCCGGAAGACCTGTCCGTCTTCGTTGATTTCTTCCAGGGCGGCGATCAGGCGTTTTCCCAGCCGGGTGAAGAATTCGTAATTTTCTATCTTTGTCGGTCCTGCGGTTTCGCCTTCTTCCGGGTAGACGAAGATCAAATCGACATCGGAAGAGACATTCAATTCCCGCCCGCCGAGCTTGCCCATCCCGATTATCAGGAGGCGCTCCGGCTCTCCGTTCTGGTCGAGCGGCTCGCCGTAATTGCGGGCGAGCATGGCATGGTAAAAGGAGAGGGCGGCGTTGATGCTTGTTTCGGCAAGCTGGGTCATGCTCTCTGTGACTTCGTTGAGGCTGGCAAGCCCTGCGAGATCGCGCAGTTCGATGTGCGCCATTGCCTGCATCCGCATCCGGCGCAGTTGCCGCTTCAGGGTGGCTTCGTCTTCGGCGGGCGCTTGCAGATGATATTCGAGTTGCTCTTTTGTTAGCGCCTGCTGCCAGAGGGGGTGTAGCTCCTGCAAAAGTTCAGGGCGGGCGGCGAACAGGCGACGCAGATAGCCGCTGTGCGCGGTGGCGTAAGCCAAGGCGTTTTGCCACTCGCTGTCTTCTTCGGCTTCGGCAGGGGTGGCATGAGCCATGAGAGCTTCAGGGGGCTGGGTCATGTGTTATGCGAAAAGGGTGATAGCCGCCTATTTTCCCCCCAAACGCCGGGGTTCGCAAACTGCCGCGTGGAGGTGAATGTCTGGGTATCGCAGGATCTAGCGGTAGCCATAACGATCCATCATGCGGTAGGCGGTGCGTTCGGACACGCCCAACGCTTCGGCGACCCGGCGCCGGTTGCCATCGTATTTCTTGAGGAGGCTGGCGAGGTATTCGCGCTCTATGCTCTCCAACGTCGGCTCGCCGCGGAGCATCAGGCCTTCATCCTCTTCTCTGGGGCTGGATTCGCCAGCGCCAGCATGGCTGGCGGCAGGAATTCCGATCTGAAGCTGACCGAGATGACGCACGTCTATTTCGCGGTCGTTGCCCAGGAGGATCAGCGCCCTCTCGATGACGTTACGCAGTTCGCGCACGTTGCCGGGCCAGTCGTAGTCCATCAGGCGGTCGATGGCGGCTGCGCTGAAGGTGACAGGTTCCAGGCCATGGCGGCGCTGCGCCAGAAAGTGGGTAACCAAGGGCGCGATGTCGCTGCGCCGTACCCTGAGCGGCGGCACGTCGATGATGAAGGTGGAAAGGCGGTAGTAGAGATCGTCGCGGAAATGCCCTTCGCTGGCGCGCTGGCGCAGGTCGCGGTTGGTGGCGGCAACGATACGCACATCGGCACTTAGATCAGAATTGGCGCCAACGCGCCTGAA
>Ga0209737_10003169_pt1 | contig 11487 bp, 7 predicted proteins | sample TergutCu122P3_FD_187284 | JGI IMG/M metagenome (GOLD analysis project Ga0209737, IMG submission 187284) | Cubitermes ugandensis P3 segment gut microbial communities from Kakamega Forest, Kenya - Cu122 P3 (SPAdes) (version 2) | ecosystem: Host-associated > Arthropoda: Insects > Digestive system >...
GATGCCCTCCAATCGGGTAGCTGCAACGCTCGCCCTGATCGCGAAAACGGTTCCTGACATCGTAGACCCAGACGCGACTGACTTCGAAACGCCGAGCAATGTCGCTGGGCCGTTCTCCTCGCTCCAGCGCACGTAACACGCGATCACGTAAATCTTGTGAGTAGGCATGCATGGCGAACCCTCCGCACAACAGAGGATTTCAGTATGGCATGTGTAAGCGGTTACATCAAAACCGCTCTAGGCCTCAGCGGCCAAACACAAGTGGCAAAGGCCCCAGAAACCACAAGTCTGGACAAGGCCAAGCACCAAAGAACGTCAGGATGCCGGTTGCAGCAGATTGGGCGGCAAAGCATACCGCTGATAGCGTTACAGCTTGCTTTCGACTAAGCCACGGTGGGCGGTGCGCTGATGGGATCAGTGTAAGCAGGCACCAAAAGGCCAATCCGAGGCCCACGTAAACGATGGCCATCAAGAACGATAGCGCCCAGAGCACCCAGTCCGCTGTAAATCCTTGGGCAGCGAGAAAGGACCACAAACATGTCATGGCAAGCAGGTAGGCGGCGCAGTGGAGCCAAGCAGAAGCAGGAATCTTCGGCACTAGCGCTATTCGTTCCACTTGTGGCCTAACTCCATCTGGACGCTTTCTGGCCGGAAACCGCCGCGCTCAGTGGCTACCGATCAGCGGCAGGTGCGGCCATTCGACCGCGTCGAGCATATTCTTGACCACGAGGCCCAGCTCGGTGTCGCCGGTAACCTCCAGGTCGCGGCTGAAAAACAGCGTATCCGGATCTTCCTGGCGGGCGAGCAATTGCAGATAGGCGGACAGGTTGGCGGCAAAAGCCAGATCGGGCTCGCGATCTGGACGAAAGACCGGGCGGAACAGGCCATCGCGGAAGGTGTAAGTGGCTTCGCCGCCGGTATCCTTGACCCGCACGCAAAAGAGCTTGTTTTCGAGCAGGGCCAGTTCGCTTTCCGGCAGGAGCTTCATTTTCAGCGCCGCGTTGAGGGCGGCGACCAAGGCCAGCGCATGCGGCCACTGCGGCAGCCGCTGACCCACGCGAGCGACGAAGGATGGCAGGCGGAACTTGGGAATGGAGATGATGGCATTCATGATCAGACTCCCGGTTTGGCTTAGATGTGGCGCTGGATGATGCCGGCCTCGCCGAACCAGTAGCCGTCGACCAGGCCGCTGGCATTCCAGCCGCTGCTGTCGACCGCCACCGCTTCGCCGCGCCGCGCGGCATCAAAGGCCGCGATGATCGCCGGCATGTGCTGTTGCTGCGGACTGAGCCGGACGATGTCGATGCCCATGGCCAGCATGTCGGGCATTTCGTTCAGGAGACTGTAGCTTTGCGCCGACATGGTCTGGATGCCGTTGATGGTCAGGAAATCCTGGCCTTCGCGCGTTTTCAGCGTCAGCCCTTCCGCATGGTCCAGGCACTTGAACTGGCAATCATCCTTGTTCAGCTCGTAATGGCGGGCCGTGAAGCAGCGCGCCGAGAAGGCCAGGGCGATTTTGCCGAAGGCGAACACCTCGGTTTCGACGCCGGCCGGACGGCTTTGATGCAGCGTCTCGATCAGCGCGCGCGGCGCTTCCAGCGGCGGCACCCAGCGCTTCATGCCATAGCGGGCGAAGGTATTGAGCGTCGTTTCGTTGTAGATATTGAGGTGAGGGCCGGCCACGAAACCACCCAACTGCGCGCGGTCATGCACGAGATTGACCGCGCCCAGGTCATTGACCTCGATCCGGCAGCCCGCCTCGTCGATCAGGCGGCGCAGCGCCTTCAGATCGCTTTCCGATTCGAGCAGGGCCTGGGCCGAGACGACGACTTCCTTGCCGGCGTCGGTCAGATCGCGGGCAAGCCCAATCCAGTCGCTGGTGCGCAATTGCTGACGGCGCGAACAAACCACCTCGCCGACGTAGATGATGTCGAGCGCCGGGTTCTCTGCCATCTCGGCATAAAAATCCATGACCTCGGCCTTGGGCCAGAAATAGAGCAAGGGGCCTAGAGAGAGTTTCATCGCCCGCCCCTCAACGCCAAGGCCGGTTGTAAGCGCCCAGCGTCGCCTGGCTGCCCTCGGAAACCTTGGACAGCTCAGCCTGCCAGGCCGGCTTGACATGGTAGCGCTCCGCGCCGTCCTTCAAGGCATCGAGCGCCGCGCGCAAGGTGCGCGTCACCTGGGTCACATAAGCCGGGCTGCGCTGGCGGCCCTCGACCTTGATCGCCCGCACGCCGATCTTGATGATCTCCGGCAGAATGGGCAGCACATTGAGGCTGGTCGGCTCTTCCAGCGCGTAATAGGTTTCGCCCTCGACCTCGAAGCGGCCCTTGCACAGGGTCGGGTAACCAGCCGGCTCGTCGTCGCCGAAACGGTCGATCAAAATGCCGTTCAAGCGCGTATCCATGCGCCCCGGCTGCTTGTCCCATTTCACGAACTTGGCCGGCGAGCAAGCGCCGACGGTATTGGGCGACTCGCCGCAAGCATAGGACGACAGCCAGCAGCGGCCCTCATTCATCACGCACAGGCTGCCAAAGCCGAATACCTCGATCTCGACGGAGGTGTTCTGAATCACATGCTCGACCTGGGCCAGCGTCAGCACCCGCGGCAGCACCGCGCGGCGAACGCCAAACTCGCGCTGGCAAAAATTGATGGCCTCGTAACTGGTGGCCGAGCCCTGCACCGACAAATGCAGGCGCTGCTGCGGATGGCGCTTGCTGGCATAGTCGAGGAGGCCAGCATCGGCCAGGATGATGGCATCCACGCCCTGATCGACAGCCGAGTCGATGGCGCGACGCCAATCATCAACGCGCCCGGCCTGGGCGAAGGTATTGATGGCCAGCAAGACTTCGCGGCCCTTGCCGTGGGCGTAGCGTATGCCCACGGCCATGCTTTTGGCATCGAAATTGAGGCCCGCGAAATTGCGGGCATTGGTATCGTTCTTGTAGCCGAGATAAACAGCATCGGCGCCGTTATCCACGGCAGTCTTCAAAGCCGGCAGACTGCCGGCAGGGCAGATGAGATCGGGCAACTGACTCATGGGGATGTCCAGAAAATCGGACGGGTCAGTATACCAGCCCTTGCGGGGGGCATTGAATATCGCTGACGCACCTTAGGGCGATTGCACTTAAATGTCATGGCTCGATTTCGAGGGTGTAATGCTTGAATTTTGTGCAATTTGTGGCTTCTGCACATGGAAAATGACTGGCAAGCCTATCGCCAATCCCGACCAATGTGCATCGGTCGTTGCTTTGGCGCTGGCTTTTGCTGCCATTTTGCGTAAATTTTGTGTAGCTTGGTCTCATTAGACAAATATGGCGTTTAGGTGCAATCGTCCTGTGACGCATTCCAGACTATCGCGCTTCATGCTTCATTGATTGGACTACCCCCTTTGGGGTAAATGCGATTGCCCTGTATCTGGTCCGCCCTGGATGGGTGCCGCTGTGCCAAAGGAGTAAAATCTTCTTATTCCCCGGCGTGCGCCGGGTTTTCTCCCGCCATTTCGCTGGAATACACGCCATGCTCCCGAAACTTTCCGCTTTTCCCGGTATCGCCGGCCCGGTCGTGACCATCATCATGGACGGCTACGGCCTGCCCAAATCGGATGTCGGCAGCGCCATTGCCGCCGCCGTCAAGCCGACGCTCGACCGTCTCTTCGCCACCTGCCCGAATATCCGCCTGCGCGCCCACGGCAAGGCGGTGGGCATGCCCTCGGATGAGGACATGGGCAATTCCGAAGTTGGCCACAACGCCATCGGCGCGGGCCAGGTCTATGCCCAGGGCGCGGCCCTGGTGGCTGATGCCATTGCCAGCGGCGCCATCTGGCAGGGGGCCGCCTGGCGGGAAATCGTCGCCGGGGCCAGGTCCGGCGCGCTGCATTTCATCGGCCTCTTTTCCGATGGCAATGTGCATAGCCACATTGATCACCTGAAGGCGATGGTGATCCAGGCCAAGGCCGAGGGCCTGCCGGTGGTGCGCATCCATATCCTGCTCGATGGCCGCGATGTGCCGGAAACCAGCGCGCTTGATTACGTGATTCCCTTCGAGGCTTTTCTCAAAGAGGTGTCGGATGCGGGCTTCGATGCCCGCATCGCTTCCGGCGGCGGCCGTCAGGTCATCACCATGGACCGCTACGAGGCCAACTGGCCGATGGTCGAGCGAGGCTGGCGCACCCATGTGCTGGGCGAGGGGCCGCAATTCGCCAATGCCGCGGCGGCGGTCCGGGGCTTGCGCGAGCTTCACCCCGGCGCCATCGACCAGGATTTGCCGGAATTTGTCATCGCCGACGGCGGCCGGCCCATCGGCCTCATCAAGGATGGCGACGCGGTGGTCTTCTTCAATTTCCGCGGCGATCGCGCCATCGAGATCAGCCGCGCCTTCGAGGAGGCGGATTTCGCCCCCTTCGACCGGGTTCGCATGCCCAAGGTGACTTACGCCGGCATGCTGCAATATGACGGAGACCTGAAGCTGCCGGCCCGCTTTCTAGTCGATCCGCCGGCGATTCAGAACACCATGAGCGAGTGGCTCAGCCGCTCTGGCATCCGCCAGTTTGCCTGTTCCGAGACGCAGAAATTCGGCCACGTGACCTATTTCTGGAACGGCAACCGCTCCGGCCAGTTCGATGGCGAAACCTGGCAGGAAGTGCCGAGCGATGTCGTGCCCTTCGAGCAGCGCCCCTGGATGAAGGCCGCCGAAATTGCCGATGCGATGATCAAAGCCCTGCAATCCGGCCAGTACCGGGCGCTGCGCTGCAATTTCGCCAATGGCGACATGGTGGGCCATACCGGCAATTTCCGCGCCGCGACCATGGCCATCGAGGCCGTCGACCTCGCGCTGGCCCGGCTGCTGAAGGCGATCGACGCGGCGGGCGGGGTGGCGCTGATTACCGCCGACCACGGCAATGCCGACGAAATGTACGAACTGGACAAAAAAACCGGCGCGCCGGCGCGCAACCCGGATGGTTCATACAAGGCCAAGACGGCGCACACGCTGAACCCGGCGCCGCTGATTCTTCACGACAATGTCAGCGGCGGCCGCCTCGGCCTGAAGCCAATCGAGGGGGCCGGATTGTCGAATCTCGCGGCGACCATTGCCAACCTGCTCGGTTTCGAGAAGCACGCGTCCTGGGACGAGAGCCTGCTGGAAATCCGTTGAGCGAGCCTTGCCTGGCGTCGTCGTAGGGCGGATAAGGTGCGAAGCCCAAGCCGCAATAACGGTCGCTCTCGGAAAACCGGGGTTCATTTCGCGGGCTGGCTGAGCCATTGGCGGCGATAGTGTAGCGGGGCCATGCCGGTCCATTCGACGACGGCGCGGTAAAAGGCGGAGGGGTCGGCATAGCCGAGATTGGCGGCGAGTTGGGCGATCGGGTCGCGGCTCTTGACGAGGTGATCCAGCGCCAGGTCGCGGCGCAGCGCGTTCTTGACGATGCGAAAGCTGGATCCTTCTTCCGCCAGACGGCGGTGTATGGTGCGCGGCGACAGATAGAGCCGCCCGGCGATGTCATCGAGGCCGAGGGTGGCCGGCAGTGCGGCGCGCAGCAAATCGCGCACGCGCATGACCATTTCCCGGTCGCGCCGGTAGAGCATGGTGAGCTTGCCCGGCGCATCGTCGAGGAAGCGCGTCAGCGCGGCTTCGTCCCGGCGCACCGGCAGGTCGAGCAGATTGGCATTGAAGCTTGCGACCAGGGTGCCGTTGCCGCCGGGCACGGTCGGCGCGAAACGCGAATCCTCGGTGAAAATCAGCGCGTAGTCGGCGAAATGCGCGGGCTTGCGGTAGGGGAAAATGACGTTGTCCAACCCGATGCCGCGCCCGGCCAGCCAGCAGGCCAGGCCATGCAAGAGGCGCAGCAGCCATTCGAAGGCGAACACCCGGCCAGGGTCATTGCCCTCATCGGCCAGTTTGCGCGTCTCGGCGATGATGAGTTCGGCCTCGCCATGGGCGCGGCGCACGCGAACCGCCAGATCGGGCAGCACCACGCGCAGGAAACGGCCGGCGCGGGCCAGGGCCTCGGCCAGGGTGGGCGCGCCGAGGCAGGCGCGGCACAGAAATTCAAAGCTGCCGACGCGCATCGGCTGGGCGAACAGGGCGAAAGCCTCGTCGTCGTACTGGCGGCAGAGCCGGTTGTAGAGCAGCACGTAGCGGGCGATCGGCACGCGGCTCTCGGGGCTTGCGGGGTCGATATCCAGCTCGTCGAGCAGGGCCTTGGGGTTGCCGTAGCGGCGTCGCACGCCGGCCAGCATGCCGGTGACAAAGCCCATGGCGACCGTGGCTTGCGCTCGCGGGGCGATGGGAGGGCGGGGCGGCGGCATCGGCATCGGAATGGGGGTCGGCGACGGCGTTGAGCCACTGTAGCACCTTGGCGGAATTTGCACGATTGGCGTCTGGCATGGCAATGGCGGGGGGCGAAAAGCGACCTATTCTGAATATTTTTCCCACCGCCCCGATGAGGCCGTCGCCATGACTGATTTGTCCGTAGCCAAGAAGCTGTCCCCGTACAAGCCGAAGAACAAGGTGCGTTTCGTCACCGCCGCTTCCCTGTTCGACGGCCATGACGCGTCGATCAATATCATGCGTCGCATCTTGCAATCGACCGGCGCGGAAGTGATCCATCTCGGCCATAACCGCTCGGTGCAGGAAATCGTCAATGCCGCGCTGCAAGAGGACGTGCAGGGTATCGCCATCACCAGCTACCAGGGCGGCCACGTCGAGTTTTTCAAATACATGATCGACCTGCTCAAGGCCAATGGCGGCGAGCATATCAAGGTGTTCGGCGGCGGCGGCGGGGTCATCGTGCCCTCCGAGATCAAGGAATTGCACGGCTATGGCGTTGCCCGCATCTACGCGCCGGAAGACGGCGTGCAAATGGGCTTGCAGGGCATGATCAACGAGGTCGTCCAGCAATCCGATTACGATGTCGCCGATGAGGGCGCGCCCAGCGCCGAAGAGGCGCTGGCCGGCTTGAAGGCCGGCGACCGTCGCCTCCTGGCGCGCATCATCACGCTGCTGGAAAACGGCTCGGCGCCGCAACTGAAGGAGCCGCTGAAGAAGGCCGCCGCCGCGCTGAAGGTGCCAGTACTCGGCATCACCGGCACCGGCGGCGCAGGTAAGTCCTCACTCACCGACGAGTTGGTGCGCCGCTTCCGCCTGGATCAGAGCGACACGGTGAAAATCGGCATCGTCTCCATCGACCCGTCGCGCAAACGCACCGGCGGCGCGCTACTCGGCGACCGCATCCGGATGAATGCCATCGAGCATCCCAATATCTTCATGCGCTCCCTGGCCACCCGCGACACCGGCTCCGAGATTTCCGCGGCGCTGCCGGAGGTCATCGCCGCCTGCAAGCTCTCCGGCTTCGATCTGGTCATCGTCGAAACCTCCGGCATCGGCCAGGGCAATGCCGCCATCGTGCCCTTCGTCGATCGCTCGCTGTACGTGATGACGCCGGAGTTCGGCGCGGCCTCGCAACTGGAGAAGATCGACATGCTCGACTTCGCCGATTTCGTCGCCATCAACAAGTTCGACCGAAAAGGAGCCGAGGACGCCTTGCGCGATGTGAGCAAGCAGGTCCAGCGCAATCGCGAGCTGTTTTCCACGCCGGTCGAGGAAATGCCGGTATTCGGCACCCAGGCCGCCCGTTTCAACGACGATGGCGTCACGGCGCTATATCAGGCGCTGACGCCGGTTCTGACCGGGCTGGGGCTGAAACTGAAAGCGGGCCGTCTGCCGCGCGTCGAAGTCAGGCATTCCTCTGCCCAGCGCGCCATCGTGCCGGCCCAGCGGGTGCGTTATCTGGCCGAGATCGCCGATACCCTGCGCGGCTACCACGCGCATATCGACGAAGAGGTGACGATTGCCCGCGAGCGCCAGTCGCTGCGCATCGCCAAGGGCCTTTTCGCCGGCTGCGCCAAGAGCACCACTGATTTTGATGAACTGCTCGCCTTCAAGGACAGCCAGCAGGAGCAAAAGGCGAAAAAGCTGCTCGACATGTGGCCGCAGACCATCGCGGCCTATGCCGGCGACGAATACGTGGTGAAAATTCGCGACAAGGAAATCCGCACCCAACTCACCAGCCTGTCGCTATCCGGCACCAAGATTCGCAAGGTAATCCTGCCCCGGTACACCGACGACGGCGAAATTCTGCGCTTCCTGATGAAGGAAAACGTCCCCGGTTCCTTCCCCTTCACCGCCGGGGTTTTCGCCTTCAAGCGCGAGGGCGAGGATCCGACCCGGATGTTCGCGGGCGAGGGCGATGCCTTCCGTACCAACCGCCGTTTCAAGAAAGTCTCCGAGGGCATGCCGGCGCACCGCCTCTCCACCGCCTTCGACTCGGTCACGCTATACGGCTGTGACCCCGACGAGCGCCCGGACATCTACGGCAAGATCGGCAATTCCGGCGTCTCGATCGCCACGCTCGACGACATGAAGGTGCTCTACGACGGCTTCGACCTCGTTTGCCCGACCACCTCGGTGTCCATGACCATCAATGGCCCGGCCCCCATCATCCTGGCCTGCTATTTCAATACCGCGATCGACCAGCAGATCGAGAAGTTCAAGGCCGACAACGGCCGCGAGCCGACCGAGGACGAAGCCGAGAAAATCCACGAATGGGTGCTCAAGACCGTGCGCGGCACGGTGCAGGCCGACATCCTGAAAGAAGACCAGGGCCAGAACACCTGCATTTTCAGCACCGAATTCGCGCTGAAAATGATGGGCGACATCCAGGAATTCTTCGTGCACAACCAAGTGCAGAACTTCTACTCGGTGTCGATCTCCGGCTACCACATCGCCGAAGCCGGCGCCAACCCGATCTCGCAACTCGCCTTCACGCTGGCCAACGGCTTCACCTACGTCGAGTCCTATCTGGCGCGCGGCATGCACATCGACGACTTCGCGCCCAACCTGTCGTTTTTCTTCAGCAACGGCATGGACCCGGAATACTCGGTCATCGGCCGCGTCGCCCGGCGCATCTGGGCGGTGGCGATGAAGAACAAGTACGGCGCCAACGAGCGCAGCCAGAAGCTGAAATACCACATCCAGACCTCCGGCCGCTCGCTGCACGCCCAAGAGATGGACTTCAACGACATCCGCACCACCTTGCAAGCGCTGATCGCCATCTACGACAATTGCAACTCGCTGCACACCAATGCCTACGACGAGGCGATCACCACGCCGACCGAGGAAAGCGTGCGCCGGGCGATGGCCATCCAGTTGATCATCAACCACGAATGGGGCGTCGCCAAGAACGAAAACCCGAATCAGGGCGCTTTCGTCATCGACGAGCTGACCGATCTGGTCGAAGAGGCCGTGCTCAAGGAATTTGAAGCCATCGCCAGCCGGGGCGGCGTGCTGGGCGCCATGGAAACCGGCTACCAGCGCAGCAAAATCCAGGAAGAATCGCTGTACTACGAGCACAAAAAGCACGACGGTTCCTACCCGATCATCGGCGTCAATGCCTTCCTGAATCCCAAGGGCATGGCCCAGCAAGAGATCGAACTGGCCCGCTCGACCGACGAGGAAAAACAGTCGCAAATCAAGCGCCTGCGCGACTTCCAGAGCCGCAACGCCGACCGCGCCCCAGCCATGCTGGAAAAGTTGAAGCAAACGGTCATCGCCGACGGCAACGTCTTCGCGGTGCTGATCGAGGCGGTCCGCTATTGCTCGCTCGGCCAGATCAGCACGGCGCTGTATGAAGTCGGCGGTCAGTACCGGCGCAGCATGTAAGAAAGCGCATCACGACGGCGGGGCATCCGCCCCGCCGTCATTGAGGGCCAGGGATGCCGCAAGGATCATGACGCTCGGAAATGCCGGCGCGCCGCCTATTTGCCGTGCTGGCGCGTTAGAATGCCAGGATTCATCACCCTCATCGCCTGGCCGCCGTGCCCGATTTGCGCCCTCCCTTTCGTCTTGCCATTAACGGCTACGGCCGGATTGGCCGTTGTTTCCTGCGGGCGCTGGCCGAAAGCTCGCTGCCCCACCGCTTGCAGGTGGTGGCCATCAACGAGCCGGCCCAGCTCGACAGCATGGCTTATCTGACCCGCTTTGACTCGACGCACGGGCGTTTCGCGGGCCGGGTCGAGGTCAGCGACGACGCGCTGGTCATTGATAGTCGCCCCATTGCCGTCAGCCATTTTCGCGAGCCGGAGGCGGTCGCCTGGCGGGCGGCCGGCATCGACCTGCTGGTGGAATGTTCCGGCGCTTATGGCCGGCGGGGCGAGCTGGAGCGCTTTCTCGACGCCGGTTGCCCGCGTCTTTTGCTCTCGCACCCCGGCCACAGCGGCGAGGATGTCGATGCCACCATCGTCGCCGGCATCAACGAAGAGACGCTGACGGGCGGCGAGCGCCTGGTTTCCGCCGCATCGTGCACCACCAATGCCGTGGCGCCGCTGCTTGCCCTGCTCGATCGCGAGATTGGCATCGAAGAGGCGCTCCTGACCACGCTGCATTCGGCGATGAACGATCAGCCCTTGATCGACGGTTATCACCACCACGATCTTCGCCGCACGCGCTCGGCGATGCAGTCCATCATCCCGGTTTCCACCGGCCTTGCCCGGGGCGTCGAGCGCCTGCTGCCCCAACTGGCCGGGCGGGTGCAGGCCAAGGCGATACGCGTGCCGACCCTGAATGTCTCGGCCATCGACCTGACGCTTTCCACCGCCCGCCCGGTTTCGGCCCACAGTCTCAATGCGCTGCTCGCCGAGGCCGCCGCCGGGCCGCTGCAAAAGCGGCTGGCTTATTCCGACGAGGCCCATGCCTCGATCGACTTCAATCACGATCCGCATTCGGCCATTGTCGATGGCAGCCAGACGCGGACCGCCGGCGCGCATCTGGTCAATCTTTTCGTCTGGTTCGACAATGAGTGGGGATTCGCCAACCGCATGCTCGAAGTCGCCCAGCACTGGTCGCAATACTGGACGCCCGCATCCGCCCCTTAACTGATTCTCAGGAGGAAACCATGAACGTCATCAAACTCACCGATCTCGATGTTTCCGGCAAGCGCGTGTTCATTCGCGCCGACCTCAATGTGCCGCAGGATGAAGCCGGCAATATCACCGAGGACACCCGCATCCGCGCCTCGCTGCCGTCGATCAAGTACTGCCTGGACAAGGGCGCGGCGGTGATGGTCACCTCCCACCTGGGCCGTCCGACCGAGGGCGAGTTGAATCACGAGGACAGCCTGATGCCGGTCGCCGTGCGCCTGGGCCAGATGTTGAAGCAGCCGGTGCGCCTGATTACCGACTGGGTTGGCGGCGGTTTCACGGTCAATCCGGGCGAGGTCGTGCTGCTGGAAAATTGCCGCGTCAACAAGGGCGAAAAGAAGAATAACGAAGAATTGGCGCAAAAAATGGCCAAGCTGTGCGACATCTATGTCAATGACGCCTTCGGCACCGCCCACCGCGCCGAGGCGACCACCCACGGCATTGCCAAATATGCGCCGGTGGCTTGCGCCGGCATGCTGATGGGGGCCGAGATCGACGCGCTCTCCAAGGC
>Ga0209737_10003171_pt1 | contig 11486 bp, 8 predicted proteins | sample TergutCu122P3_FD_187284 | JGI IMG/M metagenome (GOLD analysis project Ga0209737, IMG submission 187284) | Cubitermes ugandensis P3 segment gut microbial communities from Kakamega Forest, Kenya - Cu122 P3 (SPAdes) (version 2) | ecosystem: Host-associated > Arthropoda: Insects > Digestive system >...
TGGGTTGGTGGGGTACAAAGTAGCTGAGATCGGAGGCTTTGAGGTTGCATTGTTCCATGAGTTTAGATGCGGCGTTGCGAACATGTTTGTGATATGCGGGGTCGCCTGTGAATCTGCCGCCATGCATGGGGTAGGGTTCGCCGTCTCTGCGCCAAAAATCGGGTGTGTCTGAGGTGCAACTATACCAAGCTTCGACCTCGGCGATGACGTCTTTTTTGCCAAATATGAATGCGGCACCGCCATAGCCGACAAATGCATCCAGTTCTCCTCCGGGCCATCCGCGTGGAGCGGCTTGACTGTTGTCTGTGCCAATAACCATTGCATAATCAATGTTTGATTTGGGGTAACTAACCAATGCACAGGCATCTTTGAACATGCTTGAGGCTGCTTTGCAGGCAAACTCTGTATCCACTGCATCTACTGCTTGTATGTCGTCGTCTTCTTTGCCTAGTTTGAGTACTTGTGCGACTTTGGCGGCGATTGGTTTGACTGCATAGGGGTTTGATTCTGAGCCTGCATAGACTTTTCCAATCAGTGCACTGTCTAGACTTGAGTGGATAAGGGATAGTTTACCAGCTTCAACTGCGGCGGTAACAGAGTCTTCATCAAAGAAGGGGACTGCGCGTTCAATGTTTTCTTCTTTTATGCGAAAGCGTGATGAATACACCCCATATCCAACAATCCCTGGCAATTCGTAGTCTTTTTTGGGTTGGCTTATTTTGTATTCTTGGTGGGGATAGTACTCATCAGCTAGGGTAAATGCCAAAGAAATGGTGGGTACAATATCGCCTTTGCCCACGGAGTAGCGTCTGCGAAAACGTGGGGTGACTTCTCTGCCCTCTAGGCTTGATAAGTCTATGGATTTGTCATCTGAGATGAGTTGATCGGTTAATCGGGCGGGAACGCGGATTTTGCCTCCGTGAAATGACACAATGCCATAGATGTAGTTGGCAAGTTTGGTGAATTTGTTGGTGGGTTCGTTTATGTAGGTGCAGAGTTCAAGGGTGCCTTTATCGTAGAAGAGATCAATACTGTCTAGTTTGTTGTAGCTTTTACGGCCACAGTTGCTACAGTAATCGCGGACTTCAAAGTACTCCTTACCACAACACTGACACCGACAGGCTCTTAGCCTATCGCCTAGATATGATACACGTCTCTCTATGGGTTCGCTTGTCATTGTGTTTTCTCTCCTAAAATTGTCATATACGCCTTAGTTCCAAACCCCTCAAACTCTAATGTCGCGGCATGTCGAAGGCCATTTGCTATATCGATTTGGCGTTCGCCTGCTTCGCCTCGGAGTTGGAGATAAAGCTCAAAGAACTGTGCTCCACCAGTTGCGCCCAAGGGGTTTCCATCTGCTTTTAGTCCACCATTGGTGTTCACATAGACTGGTTTACCGTTAAACTCATAACTGAGCTGTCCTGTTTGGCTGCTCTCATAGATGTTTCTCCATGCCGAGCCCGCATCGCTAAACCCCAAGTCTTCGAGACTGATCATCTCCATAACTGTTGATTGATCGTTGACTTCAATGAGTTGCAAATCTGTTGCTGAGAGATTGGCGGTTTGACAGGCCTGTTTTACTGCCAACTCGGCGGCAACAAAATGGGTCAAATCTTCTCGGGCGGGATAGTTAAGATAATCCGTTGCTGCTCCCACCGACAAAACAAACACGGGATGATCCGTTATTTTTTTAGCTACGGCTTCACTTGTGAGAATTAGTGCTGTGGCACCATCTGAGATGGGTGCAAAATCATAGAGCCCCAAGGGTTTGTGTGCTGCCTTACGCGCACTTAGCACCTGATCAATGGTTATTTTGCGCTGAAACTGGGCATACTTGTTTTTAGCTCCATTGGCATGATTTTTAACTGCAACTTGAGCTAGGGCAACCTCTAATTGTTCTTGATCTTTGCTTGTTAGACCATGTTTTTTGATATAGGCACGGAGCATCAATTCATGATTGGATTCAGGAGTTCCACCTGCAAAGTAGCTCCAAGGATCATCAAGCAACATAAGGTCATCGCGGATTTTATCCCAGCGATCAGACATCTTTTCAATACCCCCAACAAGCACCGTGTTGTAGACACCTGCTTGAATTGCATGACAGGCTGCCGACAATGCCGCACTAAAACTACGCGTACCCTCCATAGGCACATGTAGCTCTGTGAGCTCGGAGAGAAAACCCTCTTGGAGCCCTAATTTGTTGGTTATGGGTAAAAAACAATCGGACATGTAACACGCTTCAAGATCTCTACGTTCTATGTTACAATCCATAGATGCGGCAAGCCAAGCTTCCTCAATGAGCTTTTCAGGTTCTTTGCCATAGTGCTCTCCAAACTTGGTTCTGCCGACAGCAACAATGGCTGGACGGTTTTGCATCATGCATTTCCCTCTTTGGTTAGCTTTAAAAGTCTTCTAAGAAACATATTAAGTGTTTGCCAAATTCAACCAGGTTGGCTAATACCTAAATGTGATGGAACAAAATATCACTTAACAAAAAATAAAAGGGGAGCACAAAGAGATGTTGGGTACAATCAAAAAAATACCTCGATAGCTTCTTTTACATTTGTGAATACATAAAAAATGTGATAAAGTGCCCTCTCAGTGTAGCGAAGACGGAAACAACTATTGCGGCAATATATAAAAACATCAAAAACAAAAACTGTTGCTAAATCCCGGCTATATTCTCATTCTTAATTATTTGTTGCTTCAGCGATTCAATTAAATTCTGTAACTTTACACTTAACTCAACGGGGTAGGGTGGAGCATTTAGTAGCACTTTATATTTCTGTGGCAATTGGGCTAGGTTTTTGGTTGCAAAACCCCGGATCTCCTCTAATGTCGGTAGATTACTCGTTATTTTTCCCTCATCCATGACTTTAACAAGCATTGCCTCCCCCTCTGATGTCTCATCTGTGAGGGTGATCACATCTTTTTTGAAAGTTCCATCATCGTTTCGGAAGCGATAAATCTGTTTGCGTCCCGGCAGAGTATGTTTGTCTTTGCTTAGCTTCATAATAGGTGAAAAACTTCCGTTTGCATTTTGCGTTTCACAGAGCTTATAGATAACATCGAGATAGGGCCGATCAGCGCTGGTGCCCATTTTGGTGCCCACACCAAACGAATTAATTGGTGCGTTTTTTTCGATAAGTTCTGTGATTTTGTACTCATCAAGGTCCCCGCTGGCAAAAATTTTAACGTATTGTAACCCCTGATTATCAAGCATCCCCCGGATTTTCCTGCTTGACTCAGCCAAATCACCACTGTCAAGCCTTACCCCACCTAAACAAAAACCCTTAGCAGCCAGCTCTTTAGCAACTACCGTAGCTTTTTCTGCCCCTGCTATATCATCATAGGTATCAATAAGCAAAGTTGATTTGTCGGGAAAAGTTTTAGAGAAGGCCCGGAAAGCGTCAATTTCTTTGGGATAGGACATAATGAAACTATGCGCCATAGTACCAAACACAGGGATACCATAGGTCATTCCAGCAAGAACATTACTGGTTCCTTGACAACCGGCGATGTAGCTGGAACGGGCGACTTTCATCCCTGCATCTATACCCTGTTCCCTTCGCAGGCCAAATTCAATAACCGCTCTGCCCTGAGCCGCCTGCACGACACGACTTGCCTTGGTGGCAATCATTGTCTGCAGATTAATCGAATTCAACAAAAAAGTTTCAACAAGCTGCGCCTCAATGATAGGTGCGGTTATGCGCATAAGCGGCTCGTTGGGAAACGCTATAGTGCCCTCAGGAATAGACCAAACTTCACCTGTAAACCTAAAGTTCCTAAGGTAATCCAAAAAATCCTCGTGTAATCCCTGATTTTTTAAGTAAAAAAGTTGTTCGTCACTAAATTTGATGGTCTGTAAGTAATTTAGAGCTTCTTCTAGGCCGACAAAGAGAAGATAGCTTCTATTTTGAGGGAGGCGCCGGATAAAAAGATCGAAAGTTGCGGGTTCAAAATTTTGATTATCATAGTAAGCAGCGCACATGGTAAGCTCATAATAATCTGTGAAAAGGCTCATGTTCTTTTCATTTAAGTGGCCTAGAAAAGTGTTCATGGCTAAGGTAAAGTGTAGCGTTGATTTAATGCTTTCTACCTGAATTCTGGGAGAAACTTTTTTGACACAATTAATAAACTGTTAAAATGAGTGTGTTCCATTTTTGCAAAAACATTATTGTTTGGTGTATGACCATTTTATACAAGGTCTGCATCTTTGTTTTAGTCTATGCAATAGCCATAACGTATAGCTTGTACTAACAATTGGTGTGTTCTCAGTTTATGTGTGACATATCTGTGTTTATGATTATGTCAATCATTTTTCTGTTCAAACAAATACTACTGATTGGAAACTGATGTATTGTTATGTATTGTATCGTGTTTTTAGACATAAATTAGGTTAAATGATGTAAAAACAAAAATATCTGATTAATGTTGCAATTTGTATCGGATATTTTTTGTGAGTTAGGCGGATACTTGGGCTTCAGGTTAATTTTATGCCTGAAAACGTGGAGCATATGTTTATTTTGGCATGGCTTGTGCTTTGTTGAGGACTGTTTGAGGGCTCTTTGCGTAAACTTAATATTACTACACCCGGTAAAGTAAAAAAGAATTGCAATGCCGTTAATGTATCCAATTAAGCATGTGTTCCGTAACTGGAAACTATTCGCGGCTCTTTTAATCGGTATAGTTTTGGCAACAACGTTTTTCGTTGGTATACTAGTAAAATCGGATGTGGCGGTTGATGATGCACTTAACAAGTGACTCAGTACCGTTAGACAGGATATGTCTTTTGCGGCTCCCCTAAATCAAACGAACGTGCCGCTGGCGGTGAAAGACATAACTAACATTGAGGGCGTCACAGCTGTTGATACGGTCGCTCGATTTTATCAATTTCTCGGGTTCCCCGATGATAATTATACAAATTTTGCATATGTGCAACTAGTAAGTTTTCCTAACACCTCTAAAATCTATGATGAATGGCTAAACAAGCCAATCGGGGGGGTATACCTGAAAACTATACATACATCATAGCTGGTACCCAGCTTGCAAATAGGGTCTCTATCGGTGACATCATTACTGTTGAGATGTTTTTTAATCAGCCGAAATACTACAACTCTTCAAACATCGCCGTTAACTTGACTGTAGCAGGATTTGCAGAATTAACTGACGATGGTTATAGATACTGTACCGGTAATTTCTGGAGCACATATAATAATGACTATGGTGGCTATAGGACTGATTTATTGATTATTGACTGGGAGAACACACTTATACCGTTGTGGGACTCCACTTTGGACAGTAGCACTGTTGATATGACGTTTCTTATAGATGTAAATCGCCAAGATCTCATCAGTCCCTATAATATCCAAGAATCAGTTGATAAACTAGACAAGATACAAAATCAAATCCAAAATCGTGTTCTTGGTAACTATCTTTCCTATGGATATATCAATAATATGGTCGGCGATGAACTCAGGGTATACAACTATAATTCTCAAAGCATGTTCTATGGTTTTATCGTGGTTTCTATTCCTATTTTCTTTGTTGCTTGGTATCTGGGTTATACTGTTTCTGCTGTATCCTTTAATATCCGCCGGCGGGAAATTGGTCTTCTTTCAACTAAGGGACTCTCAAGTGGACAAATTCAGAGGATGTTTTTAACAGAAGCATTGGTGATTGGGGTAATCGGTGGATTATTCGGTATAGTTGGCGGTTTAATCTTAAACCAATATTATCTAGGTACAATTGACGTAAACAGACTTTTCAGTTCGGGGATGTTAAGCCCTGCCGTTATATTAGCAACACTTCTTTTTGCAATTATCTTGGCCATTGTATCGGTGTTTTTATCGGCTCGTAGAGCCTCAAGGATAGCGGCGGTTGATGCTCTGCGCAATTATGCGCCTCCAGATAAACCAGCACGTAAAATCTTTCCTATAATCGCCATTATCTTGGGTGGCTACAAGATTGTTATATTTATCTTAGGGGTGAACGTTCCAGTACTGCTTAGTCAATGGACCTATTCCTATGGGAATATATTCTTTTCATTTTTCACAGGTTTCGTGATTACATTTGATGAGCTTATGACCATTATCGGTCCGCTGTTATTTTTCTGGGGCGTCACGATGCTTCTCATTCGCGACTCAACTAAATTCCAAGCGGCAGCATCAAAGATTGCATCAGTTATGGGTGAGTTAGGTGCTTTAGCGGCCAAAAACGTTAGACGTAGTCCTGCACGGCTAGCATCCATAGCCTTTTTGATTGCCCTAATCGTTGGTCTTTGTGTTCAAGTTACTGGACAAGTGGCCAGTCAAGAAGACTTTCTTGTGCGAAACGTCCGCAATAATGTTGGTGCTGACATAACTGTGGGCATAGCTAATGCCTCCAGAAGTCAAGAAATCCTCAACAATATCACTCAAAATGTACCTGGTATCCGCAATGCAAGCATAGATCGATTTCTTCATGCTCGTGCAGTAGGCAACAGAGACGGTTCTATGCTTGTAAGAACTATAGAACCTGATGAGTGGGGGGCCTCTGCTTACTATGAAGACGGCTGGTTTAGTGGGGGTCCCAGTGTAAATCAAATGTTTAAGGACCTCAAAGCAAATAACAATACTATCATCCTTGATCGGGGTGTTGCTAAACAACTTGGTCTCAACCTCTACGATGAGATAACAGTGGATTTCGCTTCATGTGCACGTAAACTAAGAATTGTTGGTTTCTTTGGTCATGAAACCCCCGATAATAATAACGTCATTGTCTTTTCCAGTCAGCCAAGTGTCTACTCCAGGTTCCGTTCGTATGTGCCAAGAGATCTGTTTAACATGACTGAAGGTAGCGACATCTATACCTTAGAGAGCTGGGGTGCTGATATTCGAATCAGTCTCAAGTCAGGCGTCAACGGTACCAAGGTTGCAAATCAAATCCGTGCGCTAGACATAGATGTGTACGGTGTCATGTCATTTGATGAGCAGTGGCAACGTTCAATTGACATGGAGAACCTCAGCACCTATAATGATCGTCAAATTCTAAGTATGCAAAACTTTGGTCTTATATTTGCAGTGCTTTCTGCTTCAGTTGGTACCGCTTTAGTAGCCATAGTTAGCTTAAAAGAACGTAGTCGTGAAGCTACTTTGATGAGTGTACGAGGGTTATCATATCGACAACTTGTATGGATGTTTCTCACGGAGACTCTGGCAATCATAACGTTTGCAGTAATCTTTGGTGCCATAGTTGGAGTAATCCTTGCATATGGGAATATAACTGCAAATACAAGTATCAACACCTATAGCCTCGTATTACCGCACCTAATTTTTCCGCCTAACGCATTAGTTGCCATAGGGACATATGTTGCTCTAATATATGCATCCACGATAGGTGCAATTCTGATTATGACCAGCCAGTATGTTACTAAACTAGAAAAGATGGTTAGAACAAGATGAACGGATTAAACGTAAAAATAAAAGATCTAGTTAAAATCCACCGCACTGGGCACATAGAAGTCCAGGCGCTAAGAGGTTTAAACGTTGACATATCCTCGGGTGAGCTCGTTTCCATTATCGGTCCCAGTGGTAGCGGCAAATCCACCCTTTTAAATATCATCGGTGGCCTCGACAAGGCCACTGCTGGCACTGTTATTGTAGGAGACAAAACTGTCACTAACCTCTCTGTACGACAACTTGTTGATTTCCGCAGAAAAATGGTCGGACACATCTTCCAAAATCTCAACCTTATCCCCACCCTCACAGCACAGGAAAACATTGAATTCTCCATGGTAGCCTCAGGTGTCAAACGCGATAAACGCAAGAAACGTGTGCATGAACTCCTAAATATCGTCGGCTTAGAAAGCCGAGCTGACCATAAACCTGAAGACCTCAGTGGTGGTGAACAGCAAAGAATCGCCATAGCATCCGCACTAGCTAACGACGCCCCCGTTCTTCTAGCAGATGAACCTACCGGTGAATTAGATACTGCTAATGCCCGAATCATCGCCGAGCACCTTGTCAAGATCAACCAAGAACTAGGCAAAACAATCATCATGGTCACCCATGACCCAAGCGTAGCCCGCGTCTCTAGTCGAATACTGCGCATTGAAGATGGTGTCATAAAAACGTCTCTGGCACCCTCAGAAGTTATCGGACAAGAAAAAGCCGCTGTTTCTTATGTGGATCAGATTAAAGCACGCATCATGGAAATTAACACACAGATGGCCCAGCTTGACAGTGATTTGCGTACAGATAAAATCGATGGCGACGAATACGTACAGAAGCGCTTAAACCTCAAACATATCCGAGACAGCCTAAAAGAAGAATGTAGCCGTATGGGCATCATCCCCCCATAGCCCCATTTTGTCCCAATAAGTCCATCACATAACAAAAAACGCACAAAATATCTCCTTAACAGACAAAGCAGACTACAGTATGTCTTCTGTTTTGTTCATAATATTATTCCAAGTTTTTCTCTTCACGAAGATAACTGAAGTGACTGCTGTGGTAAGTGTGGTGAGAATTAGAATGAAGTTGGCTAATGTTACCCAATCTGGTACCTGAATCATGGCGGCACAGACTGCAACAAACAGATACAACGAGATGGCTCCCGTCCCGATTTGGATAGCAGTGATAAGTTTTCTGATACGAAACGCTCCAGTTTTCATCCGATTAAGTATTATCTCTACCTGTTTGGAGACATCGGATAAGTCATCAAGTACCAACGTTAAGCCGCCCAGTAGCAGAAACCGACCAGCATTCACGGATGTCGCGGTATTGTTAACTAAAAAAATTGTACCCACCGATACAGGCGTAAAAAAAGTGACATATATGGTGGCAACTGCTAAAACAAGAAAACCATAGACATAGTGGTGGAAAAGAAACCTGCCAGTATGTAGTTTTCTCCCCAAGAGTGCGCTTGGAAAAACGTTTAGAGCAGCTGCAACGATAACGATCCAAAATACATTACCATCGATGAGATAGGGACTGAAGGGTTTCCAACCCGGATAAATCCAATAGACACTTGAGAGGATACTGACCGCACATGCTATGGTCAAAAGAGCGTTAAAGATCAGGGTTAAGCTAAATATTTTTTTGCAGATTATCCAAACTCGGCTCATGCCTTGTCCTCATTAAACCCAAAATTAGACAGATACGATATGAACATTATGTAATCCGTATTGGATTTGAGGGGAAAAACGATTTGAAGACAGTTTGAAAACTAAACCCAAATAAGACTGTCTATTTCCTATAGAGTTTGGACAATGAGGATATCGAGGTACGCTGAGGCCAAAGGCGGGGAAATTTAAGCTGGAGGTCTGTGAGTGCTTTTTCCGCTACCGAGTCCACTTCAAATCGCTACCCAAAATGTTTCTTAGCTACTCTACAGCAATAATTTATTAACCCTAAACAATAAAGAGAACTGTTAACGATTGAGGTAATGCTTTGGCGGCTATCTGGTTTACCGTTAAAGAACAGCGGTGGAAAATTGGATTATTCGGCAAGTTTTCTTGGACCGGCAACGAAGAACTCTGGGACTCAGACAACTGCACCATAAGCATTGCAAGAACCCTCAAAGAGCAATGCCTAATTGTAGTTCGAAGCAACCAAACCAAATACAGCCACTACATGCAAAAAAACGTAGTACTTCGCTATATGCTGAGCTTTGAAATCTCCAAAATACCCCAAAAACCCCAAACAGACACCTATATTGCCCGAAACAATCTCCCTAAAAAAAGAACCCGCCCCAAAGAACGCTGGGTTTTACAGCTCGACGAAAAACATTGGATCTGGGAATGGGCACAAAAAGACAAAAACATCACTAACTCTACCATCTATCAACTATACCAGGACATAGTCCATGAATTAACCCATCCCTCCATAACTCCCGACAATATCATCAAGGCCCAAGTTGAACCCCCCTCAACCGAGCTGATTCCAATTATATATCAACCAAGTATTGATGCCTTAAAGAACTTTGTACGCGAAGTCCACTGCGCCAAAGAACCTCCAAACCCCGACGGCTCCTACAACATAGAGATCTCCATTCTCTTTGAAAATGAACGTCTCCGCCAACATGGCATCTTGAACTCCCTCTATGAGTGCATCCGCCGCCTCATATACGGCAGAACAATGGATCTAGAATCCTTTAAAATCAATGTAGCCAAAAAACTCTCAAATAATGCCTTTATCTTCGAGGGCATTTATAGCGCTAACAACGAAATTAACGCTGACTCCATCCACGGAGACAAAGCCCCACCCCCTCCACCTAAACATCCAATAAAATACTACTTTATGAACCCCAACCATCCTGTAGTGTTTGTCAACACATCTAATCATGCAATGGCCGAACATGACACAAACAATAGACTCTGGAAATGGGAGTACATCCCCTGGCTATCAGATGCACCCATAAAACTTGGGTCACTGACAAGAAAAGAACTCGAAACCAGTCTCAAAAAATCTTAAACCAATTAACCCTTAGTTAGGGTCGAAAGCTTAGTGTTTTGCGCATTAGGCCCTCTCTGTACCGTGACTTATCGTTTTTCGTTCCAATTTAGTTCCTGTTTTGTGTTCTATTTGGGTTTATAGTTGTTGTGTTGGTTCAGGGTGATGTGAATAACACTTAATAATGCCCTGTTGTTTTGAGATAGTGAGGAAACGAAAGCTTGATTCTCAATGATGTTGTAGAAGTCCTTTATGCACCACGCAATGTATTCAAGCGTGTTGTCGCAAACCCAAAATATCTTGGTGCAATTATAATATTTCTTCTCTTTGTAGGTCTGCAAGTTGGTTATGCTTTTGGTCAATTTAGCAAAATCGAGTTGGAACAGACCCAGCCTGTTAGCGGTTTAATCCAAACATTTACCAACGCCACCAGCTGGGCGGCGGCTCCAAATGTGAATTTAACCAATAACTTTGCTGATTACTACAACAATACCGTTTTCATAGCTAATCTGTTGCGTCCCCCAACTGATCCTTTGGCATATTATCCGCTTTTTGGGAACTTTAGTCTCCAGATGGATGCTGCAAATACCAATACCCTCTCCGCAGCACTGATTGACACAGATAATATAGACTGTAGTGAAAACGGTTTCCAAAATCTCACCTTAAACATAAAGCTAGTTCAACCCCTAACTGTTCCCAAAAACGCCACCCTAACTCTCTACTCACTTTCCGATGGCAATTACTACACATATGATCTAACCAACAATTTAGCGGCGGCTTCAGCTGCTAATCAATGGGGTAATTTAACTATCCCTGTAGGACCCAACGCAAAAGGCTGGAGCGAAACCGGCAATCCTCTGTGGGGCAATATAACCTCTTTGTCAATTCAACTAGACTATCCCGATAACCAAAACATAACTGTTCGTATAGGCGCATTATTCTTCCGTGGGTTATATCTAACTCCGCTTGAGTACAACAGTGTTGGTTTACTTGTCCAGTTCCTCCAAGTGTATTCTCTCCAGTTTCTCTTCACTTGGTTACTTCTAAGCGGGC
>Ga0209737_10003172_pt1 | contig 11486 bp, 10 predicted proteins | sample TergutCu122P3_FD_187284 | JGI IMG/M metagenome (GOLD analysis project Ga0209737, IMG submission 187284) | Cubitermes ugandensis P3 segment gut microbial communities from Kakamega Forest, Kenya - Cu122 P3 (SPAdes) (version 2) | ecosystem: Host-associated > Arthropoda: Insects > Digestive system...
ACTACCTATCCGGAACAACCGAAGAGCTGCTCATGCCAATACTTGAAAAAGGCTCTGGGCTGATATGTGGTGTAGACTTTTATCTTGGCTTTTCTCCGGAGCGTGTTGACCCGGGTAATCTCATCTACAAAACAAAAAATACCCCCAGAGTAGTCGGAGCAATCGGCGCAGATGCTTCTGAGGTAATTGCAACAATGTATGAAGCAGTAATCGACGGAGAGATAATGCAGGTCTCCTCTCCCAGAGTCGCAGAAATGGAAAAAATTCTGGAGAACACATACCGCAATGTGAACATAGGCTTGGTTAACGAGCTCGCCATGTTGTGTGAGCATATGAATATCAACATCTGGGAAGTCATTGATGCTGCTAAGACAAAGCCTTATGGCTTTACTCCATTCTATCCTGGTCCCGGAGTTGGGGGGCACTGTATCCCTTTGGATCCTTACTACCTCTCTTGGAAAGCGAGAGAGTACGGGTTTCACACTTCTATGATCGAGGCATCGATGTCTGTGAACGATCGCATGCCTATTTATTGTGTCGACCGCGCAGCAAGAATTCTTAACAGGTTTAAAAAGGCATTAAACGGGTCCTCAGTCCTTGTTTTGGGTGTTGCCTACAAGCAAGACGTTGCAGATTACCGTGAGTCACCTGCGTTAAAGGTAATCGATGAACTGACTGCTCGAGGTGCGAAGGTTTGTTATTACGACAAATGGGTTCCGGGGCTTCGTTATAAAGGGAGGGACTTTTCGTCCATCCAAATGCTTGATAGGAGCGTGCTTGAGACATTCGATTTAGTAATAGTTTGTACTGCTCATACAACTGTTGATTACAATCTGGTTCAACAATATGCTTCATTCGTATTTGACACAAAAAATGCAATGAAAAATGTTGCGATCAGAGATAACATCGAGGTTTTGTAGCATGAAGTTACTTACTATCGTTGGCGCTCGCCCTCAATTCATCAAAGAAGCTCTGTTGTCAGCGGAGATTACGAAACAAAAAGAATACATTGAAACACTTGTCCATATAGGGCAACACTATGATGAGAACATGTCTGACGTATTCTTTAGAGAATTGAACATGAAAGAGCCCGATTATAACCTTGGTGTTTCAGGAGGCTCACATGCTTCTATGACTGCCAGGATTATGGAGGCCCTGGAAGCTGTTCTGGAAAGAGAGAATCCAGATCTGGCTCTTGTATTTGGAGATACAAACTCAACACTTGCCGGCGCGCTGACAGCTGTTAAAATGCATATCCCTTTGTGCCATGTTGAATCTGGCGTGCGGACTGGTTTTCTCACGAACCCAGAAGAAATTAACCGTCTTTGTGCGGACCACATTGCATCGATAAACTGCGCAGTAACACCAAAAGGTCTGGAAAACCTCAAACGAGAGAATCTTGGTCGTAGCTCTGTCTTATGCGGAGACCTCATGCTTGATGCTTATAAGAAGTACGCTCCATTTTCCAAAAACAAGAGCCTTTCATTTCTCGGCCTTGACAATAATGAAGTTACTCTTCCAACAAACTACTATTACTTGACGTGCCACAGGGAAGAAAACTCAAATCTGAAGGCTGTATCCGAGATACTTCTTGCAATGGAGGAGCTTGACTATCCGGCTGTTTATCCAGTTCACCCGCGAATGATACAGTTTGTTCGCACTGCATCAGATGATTACAAGTTAAGCAATACGCTACTCATTCAACCAACAGGGTATATTGAAAGTCTCTGTTTAATGGAGGGATCAGCTAAAGTCATTACGGACTCTGGAGGAATACAGAGAGAGGCATTCTTTGCAGAAAAAAAATGTGTGACACTGTTGCCCTTCTCGGCTTCTGAAGAGCTTTTATCTGGAAACAGAAACACGCTGTTGGAGACAATAACCAAAGACTCGATTCTCTCTGCCTTGCAACAGCCACAAACAATCAATCCATCTTTTACACCGTTTGGAAAAGGCGAAGCTGCCAAGGAAATCGTAGACGCTATCGGGAGATTCTTTTCTGGAAAGGAAATAACGTGCAATTCGCACTGATTGGCTGCAGCAGGATATCTGTAAACCATTTGATGGCCGCTCTTGATAACGACTTTGAGACAGTGGCTCTTTGCGATATTAATCGCCAGAGTTTTGATAGTCTACTGGAAAACTGTGGTTTAGCTGGGAATTCTGGAGTTAGATTCTATTCTGACTACCGAGAAATGATCGAAAAAGAACCATCAATCAATCTGGTTTCGATTGCTACTCCAAGCAACCTCCATGCAGAAATGGCTCTATATTGCATTGAACGAAAAAAGCATCTAATTATTGAAAAGCCGATTGCTTTGTCGATTGATGATGCTGATGAAATTGTCAGGATGGCAGAATACCATGGTGTGAAAGTAAGCATATGTCATCAAAACCGATTGAGTATAATCAGTAAAGCATTAAAAGAGGCCGTTGTAGATGGGCGTTTTGGGGAGCTTTCACATGGCAGCATTCATGTTCGATGGAACAGAAATGCCGAGTATTTTGAGCAGGCAAAGTGGCGTGGCACCTGGGCCCAGGACGGCGGGTGTCTCATGAACCAGTGCATTCACGGAATAGACTTGCTCACATGGGTAATGGGCAGCCAGGTTGCCACTGTTTATGCCCAGACAAGACAGCGTTTCCATAACTACCTTGAGGCAGAGGACATAGGCATGGCTGTTCTCTCTTTTGCAAACGGAGCGATTGCAACGATAGAGGGCACTACCAACGTATTTCCCAGAAATCTTGAGGAATCGCTCTGCATATTTGGTGAAACGGGAACAGTCAAGCTGGGTGGTGCTTCAGCAAGTAAGATTGAGGTCTGGGATTTTCTTGATAGCAACTCTGGACAAGAGCTGGACACACTTATGGAGCAAGCTGAGAGCGCAAGAGGCAAAGGTCACTACCTTATATATAAAGATACTAAAGAAGCTATTGAGCGGGATAGAGAGCCTTTCATTAACGCCAAGGCTGGCAGAGATGCACTTGAGATCGTACTGGCAATCTATAAGAGTCAGAAAACTGGCTTGCCGGTGAGTCTGCCTCTTGAGGATTTCTCCACACTGGATATGATTGGAGAGTTCTGTGAGTAACTTTTTTGTCCATCCCAGCTCTTTTGTAGATGACGATGTTCACATAGGAGACGGTACTTCTATCTGGCATTTTTGTCATTTGCAGAAGGGCGCGACTGTTGGCTGCAACTGTAATATTGGACAGAACGTATACATTGGGAACAACGTCATCATCGGCAATCACGTTAAAATTCAGAATAATGTTTCGGTGTACAGTGGGGTCGTTCTTGAAGACTTTGTTTTCTGCGGCCCTTCCTGTGTATTTACCAACGACTTGACCCCAAGGGCAAAATACCCAAAAGGGTCTGGGAGATTTGAAAAAACCATCGTGAGAACAGGTGCTTCTATAGGCGCAAATGCCACTATAGTCTGTGCAACAGAAATCGGAGCCTGGGCGATTATAGGTGCCGGCGCAGTGGTAACAAAAGATGTCCCCTGTCATGCTTTGATGCTTGGCGTACCTGCGAAACAACACGGTTGGGTTTGCGAGTGCGGGCAGACACTTTCCGAGACGCTGTTTTGTGAATCTTGCAGCAAGCGTTATTCCAAAGGAAATAAAGGACTGACCCTAGTAAATGGTTTGGACGAAACATAGTGAACAGTAATCAGTTATAGGAGTTTTGGAGTAGTTGATGACAACAATTATTCGATGCACAAGATGCATCATGGATAATTCCTCAGATAACACAATAACCTTTGATGAGAAGGGATACTGCAATTACTGTACAAGCGCCCTTGCTCAAAAGGAGAGGCTATATTTTCCAAATGAGGAGGGAAACAGACGGTTACAGTCTCTGATAAGCGAGCTGAAAAACCAGGGAAAAGAGAAAAAATACGACTGTATAATGGGGATATCTGGTGGCTTGGACTCTTCATATCTATTATACCTCGGCTATTGTTGGGGGCTACGGATACTGGCGCTTCACGTAGACGATGGGTTTGACACAGATATCTCTCGTGAAAACATTCGGAAACTAGTAGAAGCTACTCATGTTGATTATATTACCCTTACGCCGGATGCCGAGCAGTTTAATGCTCTTACGAAAGCATATATGAGAGCGGGTGTTCCTAATTTAGCCGCTCCTCAAGATAATGTGCTGTTTGCTTCTTTGTACGAATTCGCTCGGAAGAACAATATCCGATATTTTCTTTCTGGAGCAAACTATCCACTTGAGATAATTCTGCAGAGAGGAAATAGTCACAGCGCATACGATGTAACAAATATTCGCGATATCAATAGAAAGTTTGGAGAAAAACCGCTGGATAAGCTAACTTTTATTTCCGAACAAAAGAGAGCGCTATACAGGTTATTCTTGAACCTGAAAACAATTACACCGCTCAACTTTATTGAGTACCACAAGGAAAAAGCCTTTAGGGAACTCTATGATTTTTGCGGTTTCCAGTATTACGGCAGAAAGCATCTTGAGAATATACTTACGGCATTTGTACAGCTTTACTGGTTCCCAAAAAAATTCGGAGTTGACAAGAGGACTTCACATCTTTCCAGCATGATAGTATCAGGCCAGATGACAAGAGACGAAGCACTCGCAGAATATGAGCTGCCATTGTACGAGGAGAAGATGATAAATGAGTATATAACTGTAATAAAGACTAAACTGGCTATAACTGATGATGAGTTTGGGGAGATTATGTCTTCTCCTTCCAGACAACATACGGAGTTTAAAATAAGTAGGTATTTTCAGCTACGTAACAGTGCTTACAAAATGGTTGTTAAAGCCAGAGGATACTGATTGATTTTCATTTATTACTTTTCTTTAAACCTAATTTTTGTACAACTATTTGTTTTGTTCGTTGCTTTTGTCTTCATTCTCAGCTAAGGCAATTTCCTGCGTGAGCTTATGAAGTTTCTCTCGCAGTTTTGCTATTTCTATCGCTGAGGAGAACTCCTTGATGAAGAGTATTGCAATTACCAGGAGAAAAACGAAGTTTGCTGGAGATTCGATTCCAAGTAATCCAGAGAAAAAGAATGCTATCTGAGGCAGCGCTGCTACCAGGAGAAGACATGCGGCAAATACAAACCAGAATATTGTATCTGCCGCATGTAGCTCTGCTTTTTTAACGCGCCTGAGCATAAATCCCAACAAGAGAAGAGCACAGATTATTAGAAATACTCTTAATAAAACATCCATATTTCACCTGAACCATTGTAAGAATAGAATGGAAATACAGACCCTCAACATATATGCTACCGACTTTGAGGCGCTGAGATAACTCTCTCCTGAAGAGCGCTCTTGCATTTCAACAGGCACTTCGACAAGCTTTACCCCTTTACGCAAACAATATGCCAGTGTTTCAGGCTCTGGTGTAAAGTCCATCCGAGTTGCAAAGAGCTCTATCATTTTTTTATTATACAGACGCATACCAGAGGTAGGATCATTGATATATTTCCCTGTTGTTAGTTTAACAAAAGCTGAAATGAGATTCGCTCCTATCATGCGTGCAGAAAAGGGCTTTTTATTCTCCACAAACCGCGAGCCAATCACAATATCAGCTCCTGTGTCGACCATGGTATCGATCAATATCTGGATAAAATCGGGCTTATGCTGTCCGTCAGCATCAAACTGAAGAGCAGCATCGTAGTGCTGCCGATGTGCATGCTTCATGCCCGTCTGAAAAGCTCCTGCGAGCCCTATATTGATCGGAAGAGAAACGATGTTGAAGTTGTTCTTTACACAAAGCTCTTTGGTGCGATCCGATGAACCATCGTTAATAACAATATAATCGATATCTGGTGCAGTTTCCTTCAACGAATTGACAGTGTCTTCTACACTGCCTTCTTCATTGTATGCTGGTATTATCACTAGTGTCTTCATGGGTATCATTATAGAACAAGCGCTCTGCTCCCTACGTGGAGTTCCTCGTCTTCTATCCGAAATCACGCGCCCCAATCTGCATTGCCCTGATCTAGGTCAAAATGGTTTCTCTGTATGTTGAGGTTATAATTGATCAATGTGTTATTTTGAACATGTGGAATTGGAAGTTATCTGTGAAGAAAATTAGCACTGATGGTCTGTCTATAAAAAGCAATATGATCTGGAATTCAGCAGGATCCACCATCTATCTGATTCTCCAGTGGTTTATTACAATACTGGTGGTTCGTCTTTCTACCGGCTATGATGCTGCAGGCCAGCTTTCTTATGCCATGTCTTTTGCCTCATTATTTGCTCCACTTGCTCTTTATAAAATTCGTGCCTATCAGGTTTCTGATGTTAAACACAAATACTCCTCTGGAGAATACATAGGGTTCAGAATCGTTACCATAGCATTCTCCTTTGCTCTCGTTTTTCTTTATGCTCTTGTTGTCGCCAGTTTTTCAGCACTTCCAGCTATTGCTTTTTTTCTCCTGGTAAAAGCGGTAGAGGTTTTTATCGACGTCTTGCATGGAGTTGACCAGCTCAATAACCGTATGGACTACATTGGGCAGTCTTTTATTCTTCGCGGCATCCTCTCTTTCTTGTCCTTCTGCATTGTTCTCTATTTTTCGAATAGCGTTGCCCTGGCAATTCTCTCAATGTTTGTCGTGACCTTGCCTATTGCAGTCTTCTTTGACTGGAAGATAGCTGAGCGATTTGAGAGTCTCAAGCCCATCATCAATCTGCGTGTAATAAAAAGCTTGACTGAGATTTGCCTTCCTTCGGTGCTCGCTTTGTTTTTCTGTACTGCTGTGGTTGCCCTGCCGCGTCAGTATCTTGCCTATATGCTCGGCGACGTTCCCTTGGGAGTATATGCTTCTGTTTCTAACCCTCTCCTCATAATCCAAATGGGCGCCACATATCTTTATCTACCGTTCATTGTGTCTCTTTCCAATTTGTACCATGACGAGAGAATCACTGAGTTTATCAGATTACTAAGAAAGATATTTTTTGGAATCCTCTGCCTTGCTGCAGGGCTCTCTCTCTTATTCCTGTTTTTTGGAAAGAGCGCACTTGTCTTTTTATATGGAGAGAGTATTTCATCAAGTATGTATCTGATGTTTCCCCTGCTGCTCGGTATTATTCTTGCTGCCTGTGTCTGGTTTTTAAGTGACGTATTGATTCTTATTCGCAGCTTAAAGGGCAATCTTTTGAGTAATCTTATCGGATTTCTAGCCATGATTCCATTAACTGTACTGTTAGTTTTTCACTTTGACTTAAACGGAGCAAGTTTTGCGATAATATCTGCATATTCTATAGTGCTTCTTATTCAGTTTGTCTATCTCGTTCGTTCAATACGATTAGGATTAGAACATGAGCATTGAATGCAGGGGACACAGATGATTAGAGAGAAAACTCATAAAAACACAGCTTTTCACAACCTGTTGTCATGTACTACAAAACAGGACAAGGCGTTCTTGCTTGTGTTGTTTTCGTTGGTCTCTTTTATTCTGGCTGTTGTAATAGAGTATTTCTGTTATCTGTCTGTTGGGCCAACCTCACTGGGAACATGGTATAACCCCTACTGGATCGGATTTTTCTTTGTCTGTGGATTCCTTATATCTGCCTTCTTTGTATTCAGGCACGATATAAAAACAAAGCCGGAGAACCTGTTTCTTGCCATTGTGTTATCCTTTTCACTTTTTTCTTCTATCTCCTTCAACATGAATGCTCCTTCATGGGACTCTGGCTCTCATTATCGCTTTGTTGTTGAATGGTCAAAGTTTGGTTCTCCCGTTGCTTTGAGTGTTGCAGATATCAGAATAATGGAGTTATCTTCAGTCGATTTGTACTTTAATCTAAGCGAATTAAAAGACTATTCGAATGGATTAAACTATGACAGCACTATATTAGAAGAAAGCTTTGCTGGTAAGTCGATTTTCTTCGCTTATGGAAGTATCGGTTCGCATCCAGCAACTTTAGTTTATTGTCTCGTAAGTCTCTTACCGCTCTCATTTACTACACGATATATTATTTCGCGCCTTATATATGCGGTTATCTATTCATTGGTAACCTTTTTTGGTATGAAACAACTCAAGTCTGGAAAGATGCTCTATGCTGTCATTGCCTTGTTGCCTGCAGCGGTCTTCTTTGCTTCTAACTACGGTTATGACTATTGGGTTAATGCATTTACATTGTTTGCAGTAGCTTGCGTCGTTCGCGAACTACAAACTCCAGACGTAAGAATCTCCAGAGGAAGAATACTCCTGATTCTCGGATCGTTCATCGTTGCTTTCGGACCCAAGGCAGTTTACTTTCCGCTGGTCTTATTATGTTTGTTAATACCGAGAGACAAGTTTTCTTCACTGCGTGCTTCAAAACTTTTTCGCGGTGGTGTCATTTTTGCCTGTCTGTTTGTCGCAGCAAGCTTTCTTGTTCCCTTTTTATATTTCGGTCCTGGCGTTGGAGATGTTCGTGGTGGTTCTGATGTCAATGCTGCCGAACAGGTTCAGTTCATCCTGTCAAGTCCATTTGAATATGCACGAATTCTGCTGAATAACCTACCCAGGTATTTTTCCATTTTCGTAGCAAAGGACTTTATTGGTTTCTACGCTTATCTCGGTTACCCATCTTGGCCTCTATGGGTTATTGTGTTTTTTCTGATGCTATTTACCGCTGTTACCGACAAAACAGAGATCGATAACGTTGTCTGCACTTGGAAATCCAGGATATACACTTTAGCATTGAATATGGTTGTTTTAATATTGATATTAACTGCACTTTATGTTGCCTTTACAGGAGTAAGAAGTGAGGTCATGTCTGGTTGTCACCCAAGGTATTTTATACCAATGCTGTTCTGCTCCCTGGTTTTTCTCAGTAGTCATCATCTTGCGTGGCCAAAGAAAAACGACCAAAAAAGAACCTTATACAATGCTGCGGTGTTGGGTCTGATGAGCTTCGTGTTAATGGCTGGTCTCTGGCAGGTATACGTTGGCCTACTCTACTAAAAACAACAAAAGGGCAAGTGCATTCGATGCTTTTCACAGCCTGATTGCATGCACAACGAAACAGGGTAAGGCGCTCTTGCTTGTGCTGCTTTCGCTGGCTTCATTTATCTTGTCTGTTGTCATAGAGTACCTCTGCTACTTGTCTGTTGGATCAACCTCATTAGGAACTTGGTATAACATTTATTGGATTGGGTTTTTCTTTGTCTGTGGGTTTCTTTTATCTGCGTTTTTCGTGTTTCGACACGACATAAAAACAAAGCCCGAAAACCTGTTTCTTGCCATTGTGTTATCAATAACCTGTTTCTCTTCTATTTCTTTCAGTGTAAATGAAACCTGCTGGGATCCGGGTTCGCATTATCTCTACGTTCTTCATTTCGCCGAATTGGATCTTACTTATGAGGCAACCGTTTCAGATATGGAAATGGCTTACACATTAACAAACGACGTTTATTTTAACTTGAATGATCTCAGCAATTATGCCGATGAGCTTAATGCAAATGACCTGATTAAAGATGGAAAGACAATAAAGGGGTCGATACTTCTCCTTTATATGAGGCTTTCTTCTTTGCCAGCATCTCTGGTCTTTTCTATTTGTTCTGCTCTGTCTGTTCCATTCTCAATCAAATACGTGCTTACGCGCTTGATCTATGCCCTTATTTACTCTTTCGTCACCTTTTTTGGTATGAAACAACTCAAGTCTGGAAAGATGCTCTTTGCGGTTATTGCTTTGCTTCCTGTGGCTGTGTTTCTCGCTGCAAACTACAGTTATGATTACTGGGTCAATGCCTTCGTGTTGTTTGCTACGGCTTGTCTTGTTCGTGAGCTGCAAACTCCAGATGAGCCTATTACAAAAAAACGAATTGTTCTGCTCCTTGGTTCGTTCCTTGTTGTTTTTGGTCCAAAGGCAATATATTTTCCTCTAGTTTTATTATGTTTGTTGGTGCCTCGAAAAAAGTTCTCTTCACCTCGTGCTTCCAAGCTTTTTCGTGGTTGTGTGGTTTTTATTAGTTTGTTTGTTGCTGCCAGCTTTTTATTTCCCTATTTCTTCATACTAGGTCCTGGTGTCGGGGATACACGAGGCGGCCCCGATGTTAACTCAACAGAACAGATCCTTTTTATTCTGTCCAGTCCTTTTGAATACGCAAGGATTTTGCTGAATAACTTACCGGGTTATTATTCCTTCAGTGTGGCAAAAAACTATATAAGCTATTATGCATACTTGGGATATCCTCAGTGGCCACTCTGGATTTTAGTATATGCTCTGATGGTATTTACTGCTATTACTGATAAATCTGAAGTAGATAATGCGGTGTGCACCTGGAAATCCAGAGTGCTGGCTCTGGTGTTGAATGTCGTTTCCCTGATATTGGTTTTAACTGCCTTTTACGTTGCCTTTACGGCTGTTAGAAGTGAAATTTTTGCCGGTTGCCAGCCGAGGTATCTTATTCCTCAGCTGTTTTGCACTTTAGTTTTTCTTAGCAGTCATCGTCTTGCGTGGCCACGAAAAAACGACACTAAGAAAACCATATATAATGCTACGGTATTGGGATTGATGAGCTTTGTGCTTATGGTTGGCCTCTGGCAGGTATATATCGGCTTACTCTACTGAAGGAGCAATATGAAAGGAATCATTCTCGCTGGTGGCTCCGGCTCTCGCCTTTATCCTTTAACTAAAGTCACTTCAAAACAACTTCTACCAGTGTATGACAAGCCGATGATCTACTATCCGCTTTCGGTTCTGATGATGGCTGACATCAGAGACATTCTGATTATCTCAACACCTACCGACCTCCCCAACTTTGAGCGTCTGTTTAAAGATGGGAGCGACTTTGGGGTTCACCTCTCCTATGCAGAGCAGCCTTCGCCAGACGGTCTCGCACAGGCTTTTTTGATAGGTGAAGAGTTTATTGAAAACGGTTCGTGCGCACTCGTATTGGGTGATAATATTTTCTACGGAAACGGCCTTGAGCGCCATTTGAGACAAGCTGTGAAAACTGCTGAGAGGCAAAGTGGGGCAACGGTGTTTGGCTACTATGTCGATGACCCTGAGCGCTATGGCGTGGTTGAATTCGACAAGGACTTCAATGCAATCTCGATTGAGGAAAAGCCAAAACAGCCGAAGAGCAACTATGCTGTTACAGGACTCTACTTCTACGACAGCCGTGTCTGTGAGTTCGCCAAACAGGTAAGGCCCTCTGCTCGGGGCGAACTTGAGATTACAGATCTGAACCGTATGTACCTTGAAGATGGTTTGTTAAATGTTGTTACCCTGGGCCGTGGTTATGCCTGGCTTGATACCGGTACTATGGATTCGCTTTTCGAGGCCAGTGAGTTTGTACGTGTTATCGAGAAAAGTCAGGGTTTGTCTATTTCCGTGATTGAGGAGATTGCCTATTTAAATGGCTGGATCGACAAAGAGCGACTGCTCTCGTGTGCCGAACGATATGGAAAGTCACCTTATGGCGAGCACCTGAAAAAGGTGGCCGAGAACAAGATTGTTTTGGTTCAGGAAGGATATAACCTGTGAGAAT
>Ga0209737_10003173_pt1 | contig 11483 bp, 6 predicted proteins | sample TergutCu122P3_FD_187284 | JGI IMG/M metagenome (GOLD analysis project Ga0209737, IMG submission 187284) | Cubitermes ugandensis P3 segment gut microbial communities from Kakamega Forest, Kenya - Cu122 P3 (SPAdes) (version 2) | ecosystem: Host-associated > Arthropoda: Insects > Digestive system >...
ACAATTAACCCAAGGGTATATGGAATAGAGGATAGCACACGAATTTTTTTTTAATATATAGGCATTGTGTATTTAGGCACAGCAATTATCATTCATTGCTGTGAAGAATGTGTTTTTATTATTGCAGTAAATACTACGAGAAAGATTCTCTGGTTGCAGATCCAGATTATGGCTCCATTCTTAGTTCTCTGCTAGGTAAGTAGATTATCAGAATATAGGTAATATTTCTCTTCAAAATAATGAATATAACGCAGGAAATTAATTTTTTAAAAACCAATCCACTAATATCCTATCCAAACAATTTTATTATTCGAAATAAATAAGTGCTGAGACTGACAGAAAAATAAGAGAAGGTAAAATTAAATCTATAGCAGTGGTTTGCAACCTAAGGGCCGCGGATTTATTGCAAGAGATCCGCAAATACGTATGTGATTTGGTCTCTATTTGGCTTTAAAAATGCAGCCAGTTTAGCGAGTTTTGTGCCAACAGTTTTATATTATTTATGATTGGTTGTTACATACTAGGATTTTTTTTTAATGAAGTGTGGCCTTGTATTTTGCTGAGACACCCCTTCTGGAGAACAGTAAATAATTTGCAAATTATACACTTAGTAGACCGAGTAATTTATGTCTTGCACTTTTCTATGTTACTGATTTTTAAATGTACGTGTATTTATATGTTGTTGAGATTAATAAATTACATATTCGTTTAGAAGCATTACTAAATTCATACCAGCTACAGTAATTGTAATAATGCCATATGAACAGAAAATACAGGATCCATAATCCTCACACTAAACACAACACAAGACCATCTGTTATACCTTGGAATGAAACTGCATGGGCTTCCTGTGCTCCACTATTTGCTGTTCAGTGCACCCATGTGTCCCCTGAGATAAATCCAAGTTTCATCTGAAAAAGGTATCGGATGTTCACTGTCACAAACTGTGTGAGAAAGTCACTAACAGAAGTTATTAATGGTGTGACTGCAGTAAGTGTACAACTTTGATTTTTTAAGGTCATATTGTCAGTAATATTGTTTTGGTCCTCAAGTCTCTTTTCATGCTCCTATGCAAGGTGCTTGGGAGCCTTACAACGTTAATATTGAAAATACCTTATGCCATCATCAAAATTTTCTTATGTTTATGTTCAAAACTGATATCTTGATTTTCTGTCCAGTAACCATTTAAGGACGAAACGTCCATTTCATTTCAAGGCCCAGGTCGTACTGAGCATTAAACACTTGCCTCCATGGTTATAAAAGCTGGTCGTTGAGGGTTGTATAGTGAAACTTCGATGTTTTTCCTGAGAGATGTACAAAAGACATAAATATTCTCTGGGAAAAATGTAGAATTTTTGAATGTTTAGACTAGTGGTACATTCAGTAACCACTATACATTAAAAGGTTAACACACTAATAGTTCTTCATTTACTGACAACATACTGATTAGAGTCTCTATAGGGACAAAATCCTGGAAATACTTCATCTGGATTTTCTCAGTCAGTTGAAATGAATTTACAAACAATGAAACCCCCATTTCAATGAAAGTTCTTTAATTTCAGCTTTAATCTCATGTGATCTTCAAGTTAAGTGATCAGAAGTTAATGATTATGGGGTTTCAGTTTATGATTATCCTGAGTTTGGTGTTTAAATCCAGTGCTCTCCAGGAAACCTTAAATGGAATTTCACCATAAAACACTCAGCATTCTTGTGAAACGTTATTTATGTTCACTACAGGGAGTACTTTGTAAAAACTGATAAAAAAATATAATTGCAATTACTGTGTTAAGATGCAGAAGTTGTGCATATTATTGAGTGCATGATCCAGTGAGTTCTATAAATGGTACCTCTACTCAGGTCATGGTGGCAACCTGATCCAGATTTCACATACTTTTCACTGACTGGACCTCTTATATACAGAGGTTCACTTTGTAATGTAAAATATGTGTTTGGGACACTGTGAATATAAGGAGTTATTATGAGCCTCGTGTTGGATGGACATAAAATTAATCCTGACAGATACATGGACACATACTACAAGCAGACCAGTACCCTTCATTCTGTGATACTATCATCACTGGTCACAGTAAAACAGAGGAACCCTGACAGTGAGTGCATATAGTGGAAATACTGTGAATTGGCATATTTACCAGAATGTATCTTAAAGTTCTTACTATACTGAACTCTGACAGGATCCTGAAAACAGAAAAAAATATACATGACTATGAACATGAAGTATTGTAAGCTTAATAATGATTATTACAGGTCCTAATTCATATTTCAACAGAATGCTCTGATTATGAATAAGAGACTGTTATTATACTGCAGTTGGTCCTTGTGCTTTGGATTACTCCAAGACAAAAACACAAGACCATTTCTGGACAGATCCACCTGCAGATGAGTTGGTACAGAGGCACCGCATCTCCAGTGGTCATTCCACCCCTCCTTCCTGCCGCAGACCTGCGCTTAATGTGAGTAGTACCTGAGAAAAGCATTGCAACTTTCTACATGTCTCAGAATGTCTAAAATCAGTACTATCTTTGGCGCAATCCCACTCTGAGGTGACCAATGACTAAAACAGCATGTAGCGATTTTCATTGCTGTTATTCATTATGACCTTCAATAATTAGGCATGGTACTAATACTATGAAGTAAACTGTTATATAAGCCATAGAAATACTGTAGTAGATTCCAGGAATGCTTTTAACATCATAAGTCGGGTTAGGGTTTTCATTCCTCAGGAAACACGTCTATGATTAACAGAAAAAGTATGTCAAAAGTGTAGAAGGGGGACAAATAACATAGTAATAATACAAATAGTTCTAGAACAATAGCAAAATTTAAAATATTGTCCATGTTTCCAACAAATGTACAAAATATTCTAACTTTACATAAAAAAAAACTCTGTTTTTTTGGGGGGGTGGGGGGGACAGATGTAGTTGTATATTATAAAAAGGTTAAGTCAGGCTGTTAGGGCTCCAGGAGGTTCAGACTCCCAGAATTTCTTGACAGTCGGCACTAGAAGTGGTAAGGTTCTCAACTTTATGTACCGGCCATCTTTACCCCGCTGGAGATACCCGTTGCACTCATTTCTGTTAGAAGCCAAGTTGTCCCCAGCTCCATAGCACAGCCGGAAGGATTAAGTCAATGAAAAACTCGAATGACTCCATCAGGATTCAAACCTACAACCTTCCAGCTTGTAGCATAATATATCAACCAACCGCACCACCACATGCCCCATAGGCACCACCTATTCTTTTGTGTTTGAAAATAACATGGAAATTTGAAAGTAAATAGTAATCAGAATTTTTTCCCCATAATATTTTATATCTAATAAATAATGCAAGAAATAATAATAATAATAATAATAATAATAATAATAATAATAATAATAATAATAATAATAATAATAATAATAATTGTTGTTATTATTATTATTATTATTATTATTATTATTATTATTATTATTATTTTACAATGTATTGTTATATTATGAAGGTGGCGCTCTCACGCCTATTGCAGTACTGTTCTCAGAAAAGGGCTGGTGATTACTTCCTCAGCCAAAACACGTTGCCTGTTTTATCAAGTCTTATATGCTGTGTATGGCTGATTTTGAGGAAATACATCTGAGTATCAATAGTTTCAAATTCGTTTGAAGGCATAGAGTAGTTCTGGGGATGGAACCAGTGGACCGTCAGATGGGTAGAACAGCCGCTGTACACACTCACTTCATTTTTTGCAAAAATGTACCAAAACAACTGTCCTACACCCAAAACACACAAATTCCATTGATATTAATTGTTCTGTTGTGCTTGCAGGTTTAACCAAAGGAGAGAAAATAGTGGCAAGCGATCCATTTCCCCAGACCATCAAAAAATTTGAGGTACATAATGCCATCAGGCTCAGCCATATGAAGAGATGGTACCACAAAGGCCATTACCTTCTGAAAAGTTAATAATAATAATAATATGGATCCTTGAAAATTGCTGTCTTCTGAGATGTGAGGTCTTGAACTCATGTGGAAGGTTACTGATATTTCAGAAGATCATGCTGCCTCTATCATCTACCCTGATGATGGTGGCAATAGGATCATCTGATTCCATCAGGCTGTATGGTGTCATGCCACAGAAGACATCACCACTGTGACAAATTCATACTCTATATGGATGGGTAAAATTCTGCTGGTCAATAAATTCTTTGTTTAATGCAGCCTATGGATTCTGTACCATGTTCAAAAAAGCCTGCAATTGAAACTTGTCTATATATAGTTTAATAAATTTCATATGTATTTCTCCATGATACATTTTAATATAATCCCTGCACTAAGCCCAGTTCTCCTCAGTTATCTCTTCCTCTCCAATCAAAATTTCACATGCATGGCACATCTCCCATGCCTGCTACATGTTCTACTCACTGTACATATTTATTTAATTACCTGAATCATGTTGGTTACAGATCATGCAGTACAGAGCTCCTGAGTGTGCCATCTTCTCCATCCTCCCCATTACTGCTTCCCGCTCTTAGCTAAAAATATTCTCCTCAGCCATCTGCTTTCATCACTCCAGATCTATGTTCAGTGATATACAGACCAAGTTTTATACCCACACAAAACAACATGAACATTAGTACTTTCTATAACCAAACATTTAGTACGTAAATTACAGCAAGCAAGAAAATATTTTAATACAATGATACAAGCAGCATTTTACCAGAATTGCATTATTTATCAAAATTACCTTAACACAAAATATAACAAATCAAAGTACAAACAGAGTCACACAACCTAAGTTCAAAATATAAAACCAGTGCTTTAAAACCGCACATAGCCTAAACTTACCCTGCTAAACACAGCCTAAACTTATCCTGCTAAGTCCTTATAACAGTCTCTGTCCCCAAAGAAATTAATATTTATTTCCACTTATGAAGCTTAAGTTCATAATTGCCATCTGCCAAACAACAAGATGTTGCATGCCAGATGACCAAAGTCTCAGTATTCACCACTGTGAAAACCTCAAGCCTTATACATTTATAAAACATATTTAAAAGGTGATCTATAGAAGAAAATTTGTCTCATCTTGCATAATCATAAAAATGTCTGACACTGGCCACCTTCTGGGTAAACAGACACAAATCTCATCAAAAAGACTACAAATTATTTTGCTAACATATTTCTCGTTAACATGGCGATCAACAGTCATAAGCAGAGTCATATTCTTTACTCTGGTAGGTTGACATCAACAGACAAGGGCAGCATATTACTCAAAACTTTGGCCCTACATAATACCATAATCCATGTACACAAAAAAGAATGTGATATACTAGTCTCGCACGGCAGGCAGTACCCATTCTTGTGACATCAAGTATTCCCAGAAACTTTGTTATAAATACGACCCTGTGTATTGACAGGCAGAATGATGATTATGTCTTGACCTTGAGACAGATATTAGATTTTTCATAAAGGAGGTTTATAAATGTGGGACTTGGTTATTAACTTACTTTCCTTGCTATAAAAAAAAACTAAGTTTATGAGATTATGATGTCTGTGTATGTGAGTGAGTACCACATATACTATTTAAATAGCTGACTGATTTTCAGGAAACTTGGTCTGAAAGTTACATAATCTGAGACTAACTAAATACCACACATTTTAAATTCCTGTAATCCAAAATAACAACATGGCATACCCAGTAACTTACAGGTAGAAGTGTCACCGGCACCACATGGGGAGAACAGTCAAATTATGCATAACAGTCACAAATCTCAGAAAAATAGTTCCTTTTAGATAATATTTTTGTAACTGTCTTCTACTGTTATAGTGGTACATTTGTAGAAAGGTGCTGTAAATGTGGTATTACTGCTTATACAGTTGCTAGGTGCCCAAACATCAAATGACAACCAGCTGGTGGTGCAGCAAACAGATGTGGTGTTTCTTACTGTAAAACCTGAGAATGTTCTGGATGTACTCTGCAACATCAGGCCACACATCTGCAGGAGACATCTCCTCCTTTCCACAGCCCTGGGAGTTTCTGTACAGGACATTGAGAAGGTGCGTTTCCAGAGTTGTTGAGCTGTTTATGTCCCAGGAAATACTGTGAAATATTTGGAGACATGAAAGACACAAAGTAAGCATATGAGGGACTGCTGTGTAGTCCATAGCAGCCTTTCCTACCTCACAGAACCCTAAAATATGGTACCTTGTCTGTCTAAATTTACAAAGTACAAACAATTGTGCACACATCTAAAGATTACTTCCCATCTAAACCTGTTTATTTATAATACAAGAAATTCCTTCAAGTAGTATGAAACTGATGAGACCTCATTATCACATAAATTAAACATCCACAGTTGAAATGAATAAAAGAGTATATATAAATGCCCTAATATAACGGTATATTAAGACATATGTATCTTCAAAGGATATGGGCTTTGTAACATGGATCCATCTTCCCTCTTCTGACAGGAGTGTGACTGACCTCAGAACTTACAAGTTTTCTTCTACATTACTTAACTAATCAAACTTCAAATGGAGCACATGAAGGAGAGTTAAAAAGCAGCAACAATTAAGAGAACACATTTAATTTCTGAGTTGGAATAACACAATTAAAATATCACCAGCTGTAAAACAGTAAATTTTTCATTAGTCATGTAACAAAATATAAAGCTACAGTAAGCCCAGTCCACAAACCAGCCACATTCCACAGAAAAACAAAGCACTATTATATGAACAGAAATTACGATTGGAAAAGAGTGAGAAATTACATTATGTTCATTTACTGTGTTAAAGGCAGGTCTGATATTTCATTACATTTACAGTGTTAGGTTCTAAACCAAGGTCACTATTTGCACTCAGGAAGGAAATAAAAATATAAAAAAAAAATCCTTGTTGAAGAACCTCATGAGAATAGAATATTTTGGCAAAAATATAAATGGAAGGGTAAATTAAAATGTATCTTAGAAAAACAGAATTTGAAGGTGTGGACTGGCTTATACTGATTCAGGACAGGGTTGAGAACTCTCTCAACATACAATTAATATTTGGATGTCATAAAGGCAGTAAGTTTCTGGACCAAATGAGCAACGGTCGATAACTCAAGGCAATCACTATACTGCGAAATTTACTACATTATTCTAAACTGTTAAAAAAAAAAAAAAAAAAAAAAAAAAAAAAATTATAATACAGATGAAAATTAGCTGCCCAACTGTCTCTGAAATACACCCAAGACAAGCTTATAAAGCTGTTCCTCCCACTACCATCAACTAAAAGCCAAATAATGTACAAACTTCATTGGCTGATAATTTAGTCTACGTCTTCCAGAAATTTCCTTATTAGTTGAAAATTATGTAATTCTGATGTCACAGTATACATGCTTATTGCCTGAGGTTCTCACAGTGGTGTGTAAAAGAAATTATGGTTTCTGGGATGCTATGCTGCATAGGTCTGTAGCAGGTATGAACATTCCTCTGAAACACTGGTACTTCATTATCACACTACATGGCATCACATTCCAGAAGAGAGGCATCACCACTGTCAGACCCACATATCCCATATGTCAAGAAAAAGTTAAGAATTGTAAATTTAAAAAATATACATAGGCACAAGATCTGAGATTCTCACAGCAGTGTTGCAGACATTCATGTCTGCTTAGATATAACACTGCACTGTTGGTAACCATGTACTCAGTGACACAGCACGACAATCCAAAACACTTAATCTTGATAAATATAATCATCAGATATTATCTATTTTGATTTTTAAACAAAGCCATCTGGACTGTACCTCTGCTTGGTTTCCTGGTTTAGCTCTTTGAATGAGTCTACAGCTCCTCTACATTACCTTGTTTCATACCAAATAGTCTGTTCTTAAGACAATATCTTTCTTCCATCAAACTCTGATAACACAGGCTTTGCCCTCTGCAACAAGAGTAATGCGAGTAATGCCCAACACACCTGTCCTTGTAAGAAATGGGGCATCTGCTTTTGTGTGCGGCTCATCAATAGAGCCAGAAGATGAGGCCATCACGCGTCGAATGCTGGAAGCTGTTGGAACGTGTGAAAAAGTTCCAGAGTCACTCATGGACACAGTCACAGCTCTAAGTGGTTCTGGTCCTGCTTATGTAAGTAATAATGCATTGAGCTGTCTACAGAATTTAGGTACACGTGTGTACCAGTTGTTTTTGTTAAATTCATGAGTTTTTATATACATCATTACGTGACTGACAAAAACAGCAAGATTTACTGAAGATGCAATTTCAATATTTATATTTATTTAGATGGGCTGCTGTTTAAAAATTACATTAAAATAACACAGAAATGAGCAAATTTCAAAGCAGGGTACAAGCAAGGTGAGAAACGTCTGCTTGGAAGTTCGCTCTCATATTGTCCCTCGACAATAAACTCACGAATACTTTCTAGCAAAATACCCAGTATTTTAACATACACTTTCAGATTCCTCATACCTTAGCAACAGATTTATAATGTCATCATCAGGATATATTTCTTAAACACTGATACTCAGCCATTACATTTGATCATGCTTATGATCAACTGTTTCTTCAGCCTCAGGTCATAGGCCACAGAGAACACAGTCCATCTCAAGTATAGATGTTTCTTTGACCTCAGTGTACTTCTCACAGAACAAAGTCTGTGTCACTTAAAAAGACCAATCATGCCATGAGATCACAAACATTCCCACAAAAAGGTCTTCAAATAAAGCATCTGCTATGTTTGTACAATTTTAAAGCAAAACTGGAATGCATCTAGAAATTTTAGTGAATATCCCAAATATGAAGTTAATGTGATTAGTGTGGACATACAAACAAATGCTGCAAACAGTTGTATTTTGCAATTCTTTCACAAACAAGCCTTAAAAAAGTGGGACAGTTGTTGAGCTTTGGTAGATAAGCTTAGGGGTATGTTGGGGAGATAACCTTCAAATATTAGGCATGGTGGCATGCCCTCCCTTAGAAACTTAGAAAAGTCAAAAGTTCCTAACAAACATAATGGCACATAAAATTCCTTTTCCTAGTATCAAAATTCTCTTACAAATCTAGATTAACATTTACTAGGAAAGAAACTGCCTAAGTGTCACAAAAGTACAAATAAGCATATGGACATAAGACCATGGCATCTGGTAAGAATGGAGATCGATGAAGGTTGTATCCCAGTATTTATATAGCAAGAATAGTGGTGATAAACAATAAAATTTGAATGTTTGTGTTCCCTTTTACAATATCCAGAATATCACTCTCCTTCAGTATCATGTACTTCAGTTGCCATTAATGGTAGATAAAACATATCAGCAAAACTGTTACAAACGTTTTGGATGTGATGATAAATAAACACAGGAGCAGGAGGAATGTTTTGAGGTTACGTTTGTCAGACAGACAGTAATTCACATACTGCACTACAAATGAATAAGAGAAGTGTATCTTTAAAATTTCAAAATCAGTTGAATATTTAATTTCACTTGGCAGTACAGACATATCAGACAAAAATTAATTCCATTACATTATCTTCGTTTATTTAATGACAGTTCTTCAACTGCACTCGTTGTACATTGTAAAAGTTGGAACTGTGAGTTACAAACTCAAGAACATGTGTGTGTGTGTGTGTGTGTGTGTGTGTGTATGTGTGTGTGTGTGTGTGTGTGCGTGCATATGTGTGTGTGTGGCCTAAAGCAACTAAGAAAAACCATTAAAAATACACTCAGGATAACGAGTCTTCAGGCACAGTACAAAACCCAGAATCTATGTTGTCAGGTGTATGTCATAATCGATGCACTTGCTGATGGTGCTGTGAGAATGGGCCTGCCAAGGGAACAGGCAAACAGACTGGCAGCACAGACAGTTCTTGGTGCTGGGAGCATGGTGCTTACTAACAAAGTGCATCCAATGCAACTCAAAGACAATGTGACATCACCAGCAGGTAATTCAGTTACCAACATGTACAGCCATTCACCTTAACTGTTGGTATGTAACTTACAACAGCCATGACAGTTAACACAACAGCCTACAGTCAAGCTCCATTTTGAGCTGGTTCCATTGAATTCACAAATTAATTATTTCTTTCTGTAAGATGCATTTTATCTTCCTCCCAACTTTCCTAGGGATATAGAATTCATACTACCAGAAAAAAGTGCTCAAAATCTGCTGATGCAGAAATCACAAGAGATAAGCATTATATGTAAGGTTCATTTCAATAAGAATTACTTAAGCGTATAAATGAACCAGTCCTTTAGTACTTTTTTCTTTTTGTATTTTAATATATGTAAATTCATATAAGTTCATTTATTTTAAAGCCATCTTTTCCTCAGGCCCAAATTCTATTTGAAGCAAAGATTCACAAATGTCAGCTGCAGGCACGTCTTATACCATATTTGCATACAGAACACTGATTACAGGAAAGTCAGTATTAAATTAAACAAATGTTAATGCTGCCCATAGTGTGGATTTCTCCATGCTTTGTAAACTCATCACTCACCTAGACAGTAACAATATTTCATTATAAAATATAAAGTAACAGAACTATATTAAAGCATTCTTTCACTTTCAACAGATCACAGTAACTACTGTAATACACCATTCAGGCTAGGCATGTTAAATCTGAATTGGTAATGTATAATAATAACACATATCTGTTATGTAAGAAATACTGATTCAGTCAACAGTCACAAAGATGGCAACCATGCAAAATTTTAAGGTAATGGAATCTGAATTTAGGATGTTTCTTACTCCTGATGGAAAGTACAAATAAGTAGTGGTGCCACTAATAGTAGCAGTAGCAGTAGTAGTAGCAGTAGCAGCAGCAGCACAACAGCAACAGCAATAGAAGCAGCAGCTCTGCGGAACTAGGTAGCTACACAATAAGGAAAGAGGTTTAATGAGTTCAGCTTGTAACTTTAAACTTTTCAGTACGTTCCTACCACTATGTAAAGCCTATTCATCACAATTTCTTATTCACATAAACTCACAGAGTACTCACTTTCTGACCACTGAAGCAGTTACATTTGACAAATCAAAACTGAATGTTACAAGAATGGTTCTAGACATATAAAAATTGATTTCAAAGCACAGTGTAGATTATAGGATACTAAAACAAACCATAAACTGTCATTCATTAATAGGAAGACATCTTTAAATTCCCCTTCAAGAATTAATAACTCTGTGAACATTTGAGACCAAGGTCTGTAATGGCAAATGACAATGACAAAATAAACCCTGAGTCTATTTATCACTGGCATATTCCTGAATTAAAATGATGCGGTGCACCCAAAGCACAATGTTAACAGCTGTTGAAACACGCAGCTAGTAACTAAGTAGCTAATTATCCTCAGTTTCATTCATGTTCACTTAGGTTCAACAGCAGAAGGGCTTTACTTCCTTGAACAACATGGGCTGCGGGCAGCACTGATTGGAGCAATTGAGGCGGCTACAATGAGATGCATGCAAATTAACAGAGAAGTAAAACAACAGATATCAAAAAGT
>Ga0209737_10003174_pt1 | contig 11483 bp, 10 predicted proteins | sample TergutCu122P3_FD_187284 | JGI IMG/M metagenome (GOLD analysis project Ga0209737, IMG submission 187284) | Cubitermes ugandensis P3 segment gut microbial communities from Kakamega Forest, Kenya - Cu122 P3 (SPAdes) (version 2) | ecosystem: Host-associated > Arthropoda: Insects > Digestive system...
CTTCCCGCAGCCTTATCGACAGTTTTTTGGAAAAAAGGCATAGTACAGCGCAATTGCAAGGTATTTCATGAACAACACCCATTGCATTCACATTGCGGGGGCGCGCCAGCATAACCTGAAGAATTTGCATCTGGACATTCCGCGCAACAAGCTGGTGGTGATATGCGGGCCTTCCGGTTCTGGCAAGTCCACGTTGGCCTTTGATATCATCTACGCCGAAGGCCAGCGCCGCTATGTGGAATCCCTTTCGGCCTACGCCCGCCAGTTTCTGCCCAAGATGGACAAGCCCGCCGTGGATCAGATCGAGGGTCTTTCGCCCGCCATTTCGCTGGAGCAGCACTCCCAGGCGCGCAATCCACGTTCCACGGTGGGCACGGTCACAGAAGTCCATGATTTTCTGCGCGTCTTTTACGCCCGCCTGGGCACAATGCACTGCCCCAAGTGCGACAAAACCATCGAAGCGCGCGCGGCGGATGAAATAATCGCCGATATCCTTGCCTTGCCGGACGGTACGCGTTTTTTGCTCATGGCGCCGCTTATCGAACGCCAGAAAGGCGCCCATGCCGATCGTTTCAAAAGGCTCAAGGCCGAGGGTTTTGTGCGCGCGCGCGTCAACGGAGAGGTGCTGGCTATCGATGATGTGCCTGAACTCGACAAGAATAAGCGCCACACCATCGATCTGGTACTGGATCGCCTAGTGGTCAAGGAAGGCATGCGTGGACGTCTCGCGGATTCGGTGGAACTGGCCTTGCGCTGCGGCGAGGGCAGACTCATCATATGCATCCCGGACGGCGCATCGGCTGGGGACCACATATATTCCACCGAGGCTGCCTGCCCGGACTGTCGCATCAGCCTGCCGAACCTTAGCCCGCAGATTTTTTCTTTCAACAGTCCGCAAGGGGCCTGTCCGCGTTGCGTGGGTCTGGGCAGCATAGATTATTTTGAGCCGCTGCTCATCGCTCCGAATCAGGGCCTTTCCCTGGATAGGGCTGCGCTTCTGCCGTGGAGCAATCCAAAAGTCTTTGCCCGCTACAGTCAAGTGCTCCGCGCGCTGGGAGAACGCTGGAATTTTACGCTTTCAACCCCGTTGGCGGAATTTTCCCAAGATGCCCTGCATGCGCTTTTCTACGGGGAGGATGAGCACGGCAGGCTGCAGCCCCAGGCCAGTGGATTGCGCCGCAATATGCTCGGCGGGTCGGTGCAGATGCGCAGAACGGAGGCGCGTAATTCAAACCAGGGCTGGGCCGGGGTTATTCCCGTTCTGGAGCAGGGCATGCAGTATGGCGATGCTTGGCGGGAGCTGCTCGCCCGCTACCGGCAATCCATGGACTGTCCGGATTGCCGGGGCGCGCGTCTGCGTCCGGAAAGCCTGTCTGTGCGCATTGGTGATTGCAATATCCACCAGTTTTGCTCTCTGCCCGTGGAGCGCGCCCTGGACTGGCTTGCCGGGCGGAATTTTACGGATAAACAGGCGCATATTGCCGAGCCGTTGCTTAAAGAACTCACTCACCGACTGGCTTTTATGGTCAATGTGGGGCTGGAATATATCTCTTTGGGCCGGGCCATGTCCACGTTGTCTGGCGGCGAGCAGCAACGTATCCGTCTGGCCTCGCAGCTCGGTTCCGGCCTGGTGGGCGTGACCTATGTCCTGGATGAGCCGTCTATCGGCCTGCACCCGCGCGACAACAAACGCTTGCTCGATACGTTGCGTGGCCTGCAGGCACGGGGCAATACCGTGCTGGTCGTGGAACATGACGAAGCCACCATCTGCGCGGCGGATATGTTGATAGAACTGGGGCCCGGATCCGGTGAACAGGGCGGCGAGCTTATGTTCCAGGGGAGTCCGGATGCGCTGTTGGCAAAGGGCCAGACATTGACCGCCAAATATCTACGAGGCGACATGAGCATTCCCCTGCCGGACGAACGTCGCCAAGCCAAGGGCGAACTGAGGCTGCGGGGGGTAAGGACCCACAACCTGCGCAATCTTGACTGCCGCATTCCCTTGGGCGTGCTGACCTGCGTGAGCGGGGTTTCCGGATCCGGCAAAAGCTCTCTGGTGGTGGATACGCTGTACAAGCATCTGGCCCTGGCCCTCGGCCTGCGCGTTGATCAGCCGGGCGCTATCGCGGGTCTTGAGGGGCACAGGGCCGTTGAACGCCTCATCGCCATAGATCAAAGCCCAATCGGTCGTACACCGCGTTCGAATCCGGCCACCTATACCAAGGTGTTCGACGAAATCCGCAATATCTTCGCCATGACCCAGGACGCCCGCAAACGCGGCTACAAGAACGGCCGTTTCAGCTTCAATGTGCGCGGTGGACGTTGCGAAGCCTGCGGCGGCGATGGACAGATCCGCGTGGAAATGCATTTTCTGCCAGACGTTTACGTAAACTGCGAAGTCTGCAAAGGCCGTCGCTACAACCAGGAGACCCTGGAGGTACGCTATAAGGGCTTGAACATCGCTGAAGTGCTTGAACTGCCCGTAAGCCGCGCCCGTGTCTTTTTCGGGGCTTATCCCGTTCTGGAGCGCCGACTGTCGGTGCTGGAGGACGTGGGACTCGGATATCTGCGTCTTGGGCAACCCGCGACCACCCTCTCGGGCGGCGAAGCGCAGCGTATCAAGATTTCACGGGAACTTGGCAAGCGTTCCCTGCCCGGCGCGCTGTATATCCTGGACGAGCCGACCACGGGTCTGCACATGCACGAAGTAGGCAAGCTGATAAGCGTGCTGCACAAGCTGGTGGACAAGGGAGCCAGCGTTGTGGTGATTGAGCACAACACCGATGTCATCCTTGCTGCGGATCATGTCATCGATCTCGGGCCGGGCGGCGGCGAGAACGGCGGACATATTGTTTCCCAGGGCACTCCTGAAGCCATCGTTGCGGATCCGAATTCCGTCACCGGGCAGTTCCTGATGCTGGAACGGGTGGAGCGACGCAGACAACGCCGCCAGGGCGCTGCAGAGGCAATGCCCGTGCGCCGTGGATAGCCGTTGCAGCCTTACTCTGGAGGCGTCGCCAAGAGAGACTCAAGGCGCGCCTTGGCTGCCGTTGGGTTTTCTCCCCGCCGCGTGGCGATGTTTTCAAGATTTGCCACGGCATCGCAGGGTTGGACATACAACGGGTCTATATCCCTGTGGCTATAACTCGCACGCTGTGCGAGCAACAGCAAGGCTTCCGGCAAGGGTTTCCAGAAGCGCGCGGGCATGCAGGACACCAGACTCACGGGCAGAGCCGCAAACTCCTCATGTCGCGCCAACGCACTGCCCAGCGCCCACAGGCGCATGCCGCCCTGCGCTTGTTCACCCATTCGTTGCAGGCAATGCTGCGGACTCAGCAGTTCAAGTTCGGACACGGCGCGGGGCAGGGCATCATCATCACGGCCCGGCGCAAAAACCTGCACGTGCGCCACATCTCGCCGGGCATGCGTCAACACCCAAATACGTTGCGCAGCCCCGTTGCGATCCGCCATAAAGGCAGGCACGCCCAACGCCAGAGCCTGCATATAATCAAGTCCGGCAAGCAGTGCGCCGCTTGCCCTGGCAAGCGCGGCAGCCGTGCTCAGCACAAGGCGGACGCCTGTGAAGCTGCCTGGCCCGTGTACGCAGGCGATGCGTTCAAGCCTGGAAACGCGTAGCCGCAGTCCGGAAAAGATGCGTTCAAGGGCAGGCGCCAGCAGTTCCGTCCCACGCCTTGGGGCGGTCCAATCCTGGGCGCACAAACAGTCCGATCCCTCCATCAGGACAATCTGCAAGCGCCCCTCCAGCGCATTGAGTATAAGAGTCAGGCCTTGCATCGCCTAACCCGTTTTGAAAAGGCGCCAGATGTCATTGAAGGTTGCCAGGAGCATAAGGCAGATGAGAACTGTGAAGCCGAGCCGCGTCGTTGCATTGCGGATCGAGGGCTTCAAGGGACGGCGCATAAGCGTTTCCAGGCTGAAGAAGAGGATATGACCGCCGTCAAGCACGGGAATCGGCAGCAGGTTCAGCACAGCCAGATTGATGCTGATAAGCGCTGTCAAGGCCAAAACGCCCTGCAGGCCTTCTTTGGCCTGTTTGCCGACCATTTGGGCAATCAGAATCGGCCCGCCTACCTGATCGAGCGGCATCACCCGTTGCACCAGTTTGACAATGCCTTTCCAGGTCAGGGCGAGCATTTCGCCGCTACGCGCGATGCCCGTTGCGGCGGCCTCAAAAAAGCCCGGTTGCTTGATGGAATATTCGCCGGCCGCCCGGATGCCGATCCGAAAGCTTGGCTCATCCTCGCCAAAGATATTTTTCCGCATGACCGGCACGGGCGTTATCGCCATGCTGAGATTTCGGCTGCCGCGGGCCACATACAGGTCCAGGCTCGCACCCCCACTGGCGGCAATATGATCGGCCAACTGCTGCCAGTTTTGAATTTCCACGCCGTTGACGGCGAGCACCAAGTCGCCCTGTTGCATGCCGGCCAAGGCCGCCGGGCTGTTTTCTTCCACTGCGCCCAGCTTGGGATGCACTTCCACCTCGCCATAGGAATATACAAGCCCCCAAGAGATAAGCCAAGCCAGGAGCAGGTTCGCAAAGGGTCCGGCAGCCACGACAATCAGGCGCTGCCAGGGCGGGCGGGATGCAAAATGCTCCTCCTTGCCAAAACCTTCCGGCATTTCTTCCTCTCCATCCTGCCCGACCAGCGCAACGTAGCCGCCTAATGGAATGGCGGACAAACAGTATTCGGTCTTTCCCCAAACTTTGCGTACAAGCTTCGGCCCAAAGCCGAGAGAAAAGGTGGACACGCCCATGCCAAACGCGCGGGCTGCCAGAAAGTGGCCAAGCTCATGAATAAAAATCAGGCCGCCCAGTACAAGCAGTACAGACAATACGGAAATAACCATGCATATCTCGTAGAATAAGGAACCGCGAATAGTGCCGCAGGCAGGCTTCGCCAGTCGGGATTATATGGCGCAGGCGTGGCAGAACACATGGCGTCACTGGAGTTTATAGCTAGCAGAAAAGCCTCCCGCTGTCGATGTACGGATCAAAAAAATCACAATATCTTTTCAATAAGATATCTGGGACGGCGTTTCATCTCCGTGAACATGCGGGCTATATATTCGCCCATGGCCGCGAGGCAGAAAAGCTGCACTGAGCCAAGCAGCAGCAGCGCTATCATCAGCGAGGTCCAGCCGGGCACGGTGCCGCCAGCAAAATGGGTACACAGCGCGCGCAGGCTTTCGAGCAAGGCCAGCGAAAGGGTGCCAAGGCTTAAAATGCCCGCCAGGCGCAAGGGCGCGGGACTGAATGAGGTGATCCCCGAAAGCGCAAAAGACACCATGCGCCGCAGGGGATATTTGCTTTCCCCGGCTTGGCGCGCCAGGCGGGCATAGCTCACGGTAGCGCTGCGAAAGCCCATACTCGGGAAAATGCCGCGCAAGAACAGATTGTGTTCCGAATAGGATGCCAGCGCCTCCAACACCGGGCGGCCTGTCAGACGATAGTCCGCATGATCGGGAATAAGCCTGACGCCCAGCATCTCCATGCCCTTGTAAAAGGCGCGGGCGGTGATCCGTTTGAAAGCGGTGTCGCTGCGGCGGTCATTGCGCACGCCGTACACAAGCTCGCAGCCTTTGGCAAAATGGGCGAGCATGGGCCGGATGGCGGAGATGTCGTCCTGAAGGTCCGCATCCAGGCTGATAGCGCAGTCCGCCATAGCACGCGCCTGAAGCAGTCCGGCGTACAGAGCGTTCTGGTGTCCGGCGTTGCCTGCGAATTTTAGCCCCCGGCAGCTTTGCGGGTTGTCCGCATGGGCCGCGCTGATAAGTTCCCAAGTGGCGTCGCGGCTGCCGTCATCCACATACAGTGCAAAACTGTCCGCACTGATGCGTCCTTCGGCCTTGAGTTCCTCCAAAAGCGCGGCAAGCGCGTTCAGGGTGCGGGGCAGGCTTTCCTGCTCATTGTAACATGGCACGACCAAGGCCAAAGTGGGACAATGCCTGCTCATCGCAATTCCCCTTTTTCCCGTGGAGCCAGGCGTCCGTATGTATCTTCAAGACGCACGATGTCATCCTCGCCGAGGTAGGATCCGGACTGCACCTCAACCATCACCAAGGGGACAATGCCCGGATTTTCCAGACGGTGCCGTTCGCCGATAGGGATATACGCGGATTCGTTTTCACTGAGCAGCGTTTCCTTATCGCCCACGGTCACTTTGGCTGTGCCGCGCACCACGACCCAGTGTTCGGCCCGGTGATGGTGGTACTGCAACGAGAGTGTCGCCCCCGGCCTGACTTCAATGCGCTTGACCTGAAAACGCCCGTGTTTTTCGTCCAGGGCCAGCGTTTCATAATGGCCCCAGGGGCGATGCACCCGCCTGTGCAGATCGCATTCCGCGCGATTCTGGCTTTTCAGGTGTTCAACAAGGTGTTTCACGTCCTGATGAAGGGAGCGGCGCGCGACAAGCACTGCGTCCGCGCTTTCCACCACGGTCAGATCTTCGACCCCGAGGGCAGCCACCAGGCGGTGTTCGGCATGCAGATAGCAGTTGCGCGCATTAAATGCCGCAACGTCGCCGTGCAGCGCGTTGCCCTGCCCATCCTTCGGCGTAATCGCGTAAAAGGACTCCCATGATCCCATATCATGCCACTGGGCGGCCAGCGGCACCACAACGGCATCCCGCGTATGCTCCATGACCGCGTAGTCGATGGAATCCGACGGGGCCTCCAGAAAAGCTTCCCTGTCAACCCGCGTGAAATCCGGGCTGCGCCGATGCTGTTGCCAGGCGGCGCGGCAGGCGGCGGCGATTTCCGGCGCGTACCGCTCTATTTCCTCCAGCCAGCGGGAACTTTTGAACACGAACATGCCGCTGTTCCAGAAACAGTCTCCCCGTTCCAGCATATGCTCAGCTTGTTCTACCGGCGGCTTTTCCACAAAACGCCTGATGCGGAAACCCGCTTGGATGGATGCGCCGCACTGGATATAGCCATAGCCTGTTTCCGGCCTGCCGGGCACGACGCCGAAGCACACCAGGTGTCCCGTGTCGGCGCAGGTTCGCGCGGCGGCCACAGCCTCGGCAAAAGCGGACTGGGGCACGATACGGTGATCCGAAGGCATAATGAGCAGGACAGGATCTTCGCCGTATTCGCGCGCGGCCAGGGCGGCCAAGGTCGCCGCTGGAGCGGTATTGCGCGCCTCGGGTTCAAGCAGGATACGCGCAGGCGCATCCAGTCGCTGGATCTCGGACGCGGCAAGAAAACGCTGCTCCTCGCCGCACAGCACCAGGCACTCCCGCACCGTAGGCAATGCCAGCGCTCTTTGCAGGCTTTCTCCAAAAAGCGTGGAGCCCCCAATATCCATAAATTGTTTGGGATACAGGCGCCGCGACAAAGGCCACAAACGGGTGCCGCTGCCGCCGCACAGAATTACCGGAAACAATGCAGACATATTTTTACGCCTCGGACAATACGGGTGTTGCATGAACGAATTGTATGGGTACGCAGCCTACCTGTCCGGGGTCGCTTTTGCAATGCGTTTTCCTTCGTAGCGGCTGCAATGAAAGCTTATTTGACCCTGCCTCGCGAGAGATGCCAAATTTGCCTTAGTGTCCCCTGCGGGGACTGCGATGAACGCCCCGCACGTTTGACGCAAAGCCACTTTGGCTATATTTACACGTGACATTAAATTAGCCAAGTGGTTGTTTTACATGCACATCAAGCACCACCTCAAAGAAATGACGGCCAAAGCCAAAAACATGTTTGGCGCCATCCTGGTGGTCGGCTGCTGCAAGGAACAGAACGTAATCGATCTGCGTATCCAAGGCGATCCGGCTTCCATCCCATAGCAATCAAGACATCTGCCGATCCTAATCCATCTGGCGCGACGCTCTGTCCATTTGCACCACATGTGACACCCCAGCTTGACCCCTTCCACCCTATCGCGTATTGTTACAAAAGAAATGATGTTTCATGTGAAACATCCATAAGGTAAGGAGTACATTTTGGCACGCATCATCGCAATCGCCAATCAAAAGGGTGGCGTGGGAAAAACCACGACAGCCATAAATCTGGCAGCCTCGTTGTCGATAATGGAAAAACGTGTACTGTTGGTGGACTGTGACCCGCAGGCCAACTCCACCAGCGGTCTCGGCATTGTCCAAGATTCCCTCTCAGCCAGTTTATATACTGCACTATATAATCCCGAGCAGGTCTATGACGCCATTTTGCCAACAGCAGGCGCGTATTTGTCCATCCTGCCTTCAACTACGGATCTTGTGGCAGTGGAACTTGAACTGGTCGACAAAATGGCTCGCGAATTTTATCTGCGGGAAGTGCTGACCCCGCTGTCTTCTTCCTATGAGTATATTCTCCTGGATTGTCCCCCGTCTTTGGGTCTTTTGACACTCAATGCCCTGTGCGCCGCACGTGAGCTGCTTATCCCCCTGCAGTGCGAATTTTTTGCGCTGGAAGGGATTGTCAAATTGCTTGACACTTTCGAACAGATCAAAAAACGGCTAAATCCGCACCTTGCCCTGCTTGGCGTAGCGTTGACCATGTACGATATGCGCAACAATTTGACGCGAGATGTAAAAAATGAAGTGCGCAAGTGTTTTCCCGACCATCTTTTTGACACGGTAGTCCCGCGCAATGTCCGCTTATCCGAAGCTCCAAGTCACGGCAAGTCCATAATCCATTATGATATCAAATCTCGAGGGGCTGAAGCTTACCTTGGTCTTGCCAAAGAAGTGGTGCTGCGCAAGCCTGCGCGTCGAGAAACATAACAATGCCGCAGGCACGATGAAGAATGGGGATCGGATACGTCCGGCGCTACAGATGGGTTTAGCAGCCACGACCCGGGGGCGTCATTTCAAACACCATATGATCTTTGAAATGTTTTTTGCGAATTGTCGCGCCACAGGCAGTACAGCGGAAAACAAGCAGCCCGCCGAAATTGGCGGTGCGCAGGGTGAACAGGCGTGACGGGTCCAGTTCCCAGTTGTCGCACCGAACGCCGCAGTGCAGACACTCCACCTTGGCGCAAAAAGGGTATTTGAAGTTCCAGTATTGTTTGAATTCCTCCCAGGCATCAAGCGGTTCGGGAGCTTCAACAATCGATTCGGACTCCTGGTCCTTGAGGATATGGAATTTGACGCGTTCCCACAGCGCAGGGGCAAGTTGCACGCCACATAGCGAGCCCTTGGCGTCATAGAGATACACAATGTCTTGCATTGCCGCTCCAATAGTTTTTTTGTCAACATGTCGCTGGTGTGGTGCTTATACCTTAAAATGCAGGCAGCCCATCTTTTTGTCAAGGAGTAGAGGATGAATGCTACAACTCGCGGATTGGGCAAAGGCCTTGAAGCTTTGTTCAGAAACAATGATGCCGCATTAGGACAGCCCAATTACCAAAACGACGTGAGCATTGTGCCCCTTGCGTCCCTTGCGCCCAATCCCAGGCAGCCGCGCAAACATTTTGCTCCGGATGCGATCGAGGAGCTTGCCGCCTCAATCCGCAGCCAAGGTATTGTTCAACCTTTGCTGGTGCGCCCTGCCGGCAATGGCCGCTATGAGATTGTCGCCGGCGAGCGCCGCTGGCGGGCAGCTCGGATTGCGGGCTTGGCGGAAATGCCCGTTCTTGTCCGCCAGCTTTCTGATATGGAAGTCATGGCTGCCGCGCTGATCGAAAACCTGCAACGCGAAGATCTCAATCCTTTGGAAGAAGCCCGTGCCCTGTCCACCTTGCGGGAAGAATTCGGCCTCAGCCAGGATGAGTTAGCAAACACGCTCGGTAAAAGCCGTCCGGCCATAGCGAATGCACTACGGCTCCTGAACCTCACCTCCGAGGCCCAGGAAGCGCTGGAAAAAGGACACATCAGTGCTGGGCATGCACGGGCGATACTCAGCATTGGGAGCCCGGACGCGCAGTCCGAGCTGTTACGGTACTGCACCGAGGATAGGCTCAGCGTCCGGGATGCAGAATACGCCGCGATCCTCTGGAAGGAGGAGGGCGTTTTTCCTTGGCTGAGAATTGCCGTAGATAGCTCCCCGCATGAGCAGCAGGCTGATACTGCCGCCGCCAAGGAGCGGCAACTGCCTCACCGAAAACTAAAACCCCCGTTTTTGCAGAAAGTGCAACACCAACTGTGTCAGGATTTGAAAATTCGCGCCAGCATCAGCGGCACAGAAGCCCGCGGGCGTATCAGTCTTAACTACCAAAGCCAGGAAGAGTTTCACGCGTTGTTGCGCCGCCTGGGTGTAGACGCACCGGTCGCGCAACTCCCGGACACCACATGAAGCTTGCCCAGCTTACACTTGATTTGGCTGCCCGCCTTCGTGACAAGCGCGTGCTTATAGTCGGCGATGTAATGCTTGATCAGTATTTGTGCGGCGATGCGGATCGCATATCGCCTGAAGCACCGGTTCCAGTCATCCGATTGGAGCAGGAACGTTACTATCTTGGCGGAGCCGGCAATGTAGCTCGCAATGTGACGGCACTGGGGGGCAAAGCCAGCCTGGTGGGCATTGCAGGTGATGATGATGCCGGGCATAGAATACAGAGCCTTTTGCAGCAAGAGGCCATCAACGCCTATCTGCCACTGCGTCCCGGCAGGGTGACCACTTTGAAAACCCGCGTTCTAGCCCGTAACCAGCAGATGTTGCGCCTCGACCGCGAGCATCCCTGCCCGTTAAAGCCAGAGGAGGAACGTCTGCTTCTGGAGCACTTGGCGCCTATGGCGGAGGAGCATGAGACGCTCGTTCTTTCCGATTATGGCAAAGGGCTTATCAGTCCCTCCTTTATGGAGGTTTTACGGGAGATGCTGGCGTCATTGCCTCGCCCACCTCTTCTGCTGGTGGATCCCCGTCCGCAACACATTCCTCTCTACCGTGGCTCCTTTCTACTGACGCCTAACCAGAAGGAAAGCGCGGATGCAGTGCGCTTGGCCGCCGGCACCCAAGGGGAAATCCTTGCTGCAGGTCGCGCAGTGTTGGCCCATAGCGGCGTGCGCCATCTGCTCATGACGCTCGGTTCTCAGGGTATGGCCCTTTTTTTGTCTACAGGCGAGGTGTGGTGTATTCCTACTTCAGCCCAGGCCGTGTTTGACGTCAGCGGCGCTGGTGACACCGTCATAGGCACTGCCGCTCTGGGCTTGGCAGCAGGCATGCCACTGCTGCCGACCTGCATGCTCGCAAACTTCGCCGCCGGAATTGTGGTTGCCAAAGTAGGCACTGCCACTGTCACACCCGAGGAACTCGTCAATGCTGTCATGACTTGGCCCGTCCCAGAACTGGAAAAATGGGCATAGCCTCCTCGATTTTATCACTATGCGCTCGGCGAGTGCAACGGCAGGACGCCCGCGAGCTGGCGGTACTTGTACTACAGCGCCTTGACGGCGTGCGTCTGCCGGTTCAGGCCGTGCTGCATCAGGTCTTGGCGCATGCTGCCTGCGATACAAAAGATGCGGCCTTATGTACTGAAATTTGCTATGGCACCTTACGCATGGAAATCCGCCTGC
>Ga0209737_10003175_pt1 | contig 11482 bp, 9 predicted proteins | sample TergutCu122P3_FD_187284 | JGI IMG/M metagenome (GOLD analysis project Ga0209737, IMG submission 187284) | Cubitermes ugandensis P3 segment gut microbial communities from Kakamega Forest, Kenya - Cu122 P3 (SPAdes) (version 2) | ecosystem: Host-associated > Arthropoda: Insects > Digestive system >...
CCCCCCCTCGGTATGCCACTGGAGCTGACAGAATTATTGCTCTGCTGAACAGTGTACAGAGAACAGCAGGAATAATGGTCTGAAATTCTTCCACTTTCCAAAGAATGCTGTATGGTATTTAAGTACAGTGTGTTCATTTAAGTTAATGAAGGATACAAACAACATATTAAAACCAACTTTACTTGGTCTTTGCTACCCTGGGGGTCTTCGATGACAGTACAACCACCTAGATCAGTAGTGTTATCACATGTGCTTCATACTGAGGAATATTTTATATGTAGTCTACCTTACATTGTAAAGATAGATAGAGTAATAAAACTTAATACTGCATTGTATAGTTGCCTCGAATGGGACATACGATCAAACTGATGATGGCCTAGAAAAAAGGCTGAAACATGTAACTTTTCCTAAGATATGATGTATGAAAAAAGCTCCTTAGCAATAATATGTTCATAGTTGTGTTTTACTTACTCTATCTATCTTTATGATTGTATGCAGCACAACGGGGATGGCTCACTTAAAAGTTACCTCACATGGACTTGTAATGCCTAGCAGTCAAGGCAATCATACAATAAAACGCAGATTCATTTTTACTCACTATATTTCATGGTTAGTGTGAAAAGCATCATTTACAAAATTATTATTTAGCTCACATACTTTGCTGAATGGCAAGCATTTACATCACACATCATTTCAAATTTTAAAGTGTAAACTGTCAAAATACAGAGCATGCAAGTGCTGCTCCTAAGTGCAGGACCCACCGACAAATCTACTACTTGCGTTATTTATGCTCTGTGATTGTGTCTTCTTCTAAAATTCAAAGCTTATCAAAGAAAACCCTCCACTAATTTTGAAATCTTTCCATTTGGTACTTCTAATTTTGAAGCTCCCCACTGGTTACATATTTTTTGTGTGTCCTGACAGGGTAACAATTTTACAAATTGCTTGAATATATTTTTTGTTGCAAGATAATGAGATTTTCTAGATGTCAGTTGTAGGTGATTTGAAGTTATATGTGGAGAACAGTACAAAAGCCAAGTGCAGTACATTTTCTTCCAAACCCAACCTGTCACAAAATTTACAAAAGGGTTTCAATCAAGAAGACATACTGTAAGTTCAGTGCTCCAAATAAACATTTTAAGTTTTGAATCCAGGTTTGAGCAACTGCCAAAGAAACTAGCAGTCAAACTTGACTAATTCCTAAAATTAATGGTGACAAGCTAAAGTACTCAAAATTTACCAGGGACATATAAAGGCCACCACACCTTGAACCCAATCCAGCAGTAACAATACCAGATAATAAGCCTTATGTGTTGCAATATTCATATTGTATATTTTAGAATGAAGTGTAAGTGTTTGAGTTATTTAATGTATTTTTTTTAATCTGTCCATACCTGGTGACTAATTCATCCATCTTCATCACTTCAACTAATTTTTGTGGAATTCAGAAAAGAATGTGTGGACAATAAGCTGACACTTGTAGTGGGGTGTAATTTCTGAAATGCAGTCTGCCATGCCATCTGCAAAACCAGACAAGACATGTGTTTCTAGAAGGGGAGGCCACCAAAAATGTGAAACAAATGTGTTAAAAAATAGAAAAGCAGACAGGATTTACACAGACTCACAGATTATTAACTCTTACAGATAGGCCCCTATAATTATTAGCATAGTAACTTCCAGATTTCACAACAGATATCCAAACTACTGCCATCTGCAAGAAGAAAGAAATTCATTCTGAAAGAATCTGCAGCAGGTTTTAGTACTGAGTACATCTTGGGCCCTGCACACTGAGGGGCTTGTAAGTGATTTATCTGTACCACTGGTCTGAGGCTATAAATCTCTCAGTTTGTAGATCTACAGAAGAGTGTTTCTACTGTGGTACAAAGACAAATCCACATAGAAGCTAAAATATGACGATCATTCAACAAATATATGATTTTGTAAACAGTTAATAACTCATATAACATATAGTATGATTGTGTAGGCAACAGTTAATGTGTACTGAATAACAGTGGTTTTATATGATCTGTCCAATGAAATCCAGTTTTTAAAACTTTTTTTGCCAAATGTTCATTTGTTTTAGCATTCGTAATAGTAACTGACAATAGTAATTTAAAAAAACAGGGACAAATGTTTCTGACTCAAAAGATTAAAAATACTTTGAGAATATTTAAATTTAAGGGAGCAGCTTTTTAAATTCTGAGTGGAGATGGTCTGGTTATTAAGTTGTCTTTGAATTCCTCATGTGTAATGGGAAATACTTAATAATTTTACACAATAAAATATAACCTGCATTTTATTTCACAGAACCAAAGCTGAAATATGTAATGCTTCATTTGTGTGTTGTTTAAAATTAATAAAGATGCAAGCTTGTTCCCCTCAGGAAGAAGAATGAAGAACATACAAGAAAATACACTCCAGAGGAAGTTACCTGGAACAGACAGGTGATGATAATTACATAATAATGGATTTCGTGTTTGTGATAAAAAAAAAAAAGGTGGAATATCTATTTACAATTATGACTTATTTTTACAGCAACCACTTTATACTTTCTGACATTTCTTCCCTTCCCATGTAGGTGAGGTACACTGACAAAACTGATGCCATATATTTTGTAGAGAAAGATATTTATTTGACATATACCGCAAAAATTGCAACATGTTAATATTTACAAATCAGGACTGATTTACTGAATGTAATGCACTTTCTTATTAGAAAAACAACAAACATTCAAAATTTATTCACAGGATTGAGAAATAAGTCAAAATGTCAGTTAATGAAGGAATGTGCAGAGCAGGCATGACTTAAAACCTACTGAGTACAATGCCTGTGCATGTATACACTAGACAACAGAGAAAAATTTATTTATTTCACATATCCAATCAAACATATTCATGGAACAGTGTTATACCACGCAAAGAAGTTGATTTCAATGGAATGTAATTTTCCTTATTGAAAAATTGAGCAGGATCTTTTCTGGATGTAAACATGTAACATTATATTCACTCCCTGATATATATATGCTACAGGCTGGATGGTCCGTGGACCGAATCTTGGTGGCAGCAAGATTTTATGCACCCGTCCAGACCGGCCCTAGGGCTCACCCAGCCTTCTATACAATGGGTACCAGGGGTAAAATGGCCTGGGCTTGGCATTGACCATCCACCCTCATCTAGCACCAAGTTTAAGGAAAAAGTAAAGCTATATTTCTACTCCCCCTTTGTGACTTCATGGCCTGTTCTAGGGTGAACTGTACCTTTACCTTTACCTTATATATATATATATATATATATATAAAAGCATGGTTTTGAAACTAAATTACTGACCAGCATGATGTAAATTCCCTATACATACTATGAAACCAAATCAGCTGCACTTTCCTCAAACCATTCTCTCATATCACATTAAAACTACAAGGACTTTTGGAAGTATAAATGAAGTATCCATGAACGTTGCATAATTTGCACGCCAGAGTCATACAATACAATTTTGTCCATATGTATTATTTCCTCATAAAGGGCATATCTAAGATTCTTATTACCTCCGTGCACTACTCTCACTATAGTAACTTTAATTACTATAACCCTCTGGGAATCATAACCACATGTAAAGAATTTTAATGATTAGGCCTACCTTTCTTGATGATACACAGAAGGTGATACTTTAGTACCTTTTATATGGGTTTAGATTGTGTAATGATATGATCACTGTACAACATACATGGGTGATCTCAAAAGAAATGCACACGTTGGCAACATTGTGTAAATAATGATGCCATCTGTCCTGCCATTTCAGGAATTTTACTGGAGAACTTCTGGAAGCTAGTGCAGTGTAATTTGTCTCTGGAGGTGTGTGCCCGTGGAAAGAACAGAGCGATGAAATGGCGGCTGTTCGTGTCTCAGGTACCGTGACTAATGACGATCAGCGCGTGTACATCAAAATTGAAACATTACGTGGGAAAACTCCAACGAATTTCTGCAAAAGGTGGTTGCTATTGATGAAACCTGGATCCGGGATTTCGAGCCTGAATTGAAATCTCAGTCCAGTGAGTGGAGAGGCAAAAGTTCCCCGAGACCAAAAAAATTCAAGAGGGCCCAGTCGAACATGAAACAAATGATGATTTTCACGTACGATTGTAAACGTATGATCATGACAGACAGGGTACCGAGTGGTACGACTGTAACTGCAGCCTACTACCGTCAATTTTTGCAAAAACTGAGGCGTAAGATGCACGCGAACAGACCAGACTTGCTGGAAAACGGTGTCTTGATTTTGCATGACAATGCTTGGCCCCACCTTGGTAAGGATGTCCGTGAATTGTTGGACAGATACAGCTGGGAGGTGCTACCCCATCCTCCCTACAGCCCCGACATGAGTCCCCCGGACTTCAACCTGTTCCCAAAATTGAAAATCAACATGCGTGGTGTGCGTTTCTCTACGCTGGATGACCTTTCTGCTTCCGTTACCTGACACGTCAGACAGCTCAACAGTTCTACAGACCTGATGGGTATCATGGACCTTCCAAAATGTTGGGATGTAGTCATTCGGCAGAACAGGGACTACACTGAAGGACTATAACACTTTACCGCACATCTGGTGTTCTATTGTGTAGGTATTGCATTCTGTGCATTTCTTTTGAGATGGCCTACGTACATACAGAAGAAACAGAAATTTCTGTACACGCACTTTAAAACTTCTGTTTCTCTGTAACTTTAGTAGAATCTTAAAAACCTGTAAAATTAAATTGATTCTGATTGTTATATATTTCAACAAGTGGACTTCAATGGGTGCCCTGTGTTGGACTAAGTCCATTTATTTTGTGCATATATGATATGGTGTGGCATCAGTGCCAAAAAAAATATGGGCTTCAGGTGTTAATTATTCACTAATAGTATAATGCAGCCCTACTGTAAGTTGATAATCAGATGTGGGGAATTGTGAAGTCTGCTCTGAAAGGTGCTATGCTTCTGGATGACCCTCCACCTCTGTATTGGTGTAACAAATTTTGGATCTTTCACTCAGGGTATCACGCATCATATATCAGTAGGGACAGGTCACTTTCTGTAGTTTCACAGGAATACAAAGTAATAAATTTTGGACCAAGGAAATTCTTATACTTAAAACCAAGTTACTGTAATATTTCAACTTTTTGAAGATTTCAACTTCTTTTTATTGTGTTTGCAAACAAAGAATGCTGCTCTATCCGTCACCTCTCCTAGTGCTCTATAGTTGTATACTGTGGCCAGTTATGTTTTTTTCTGCTTGCCAGATATTATAACCCATATTTTGGACTGCTTGTTCTCCAGATATATTAATTTTATCAATGATCTGCAGAACTGCAAAGTCATGACGACTTCTTTGAGAAAATCCTTATTTTTAGACATACGTTTGTTCCGTATATTTTAAAACTGGCAATAACTGTATTCAGTGTTTTTCATGCAAAAATAAAGTGGTAGTAATCTGGTGTGCTAGAGTGTAACTATTTTCTCTTTTCTCCCCAAAATGTAACAATAAACATTCATGATACTAAACAGTGTTTGTTAGTGTAATTTTTTAAGTGTACAAACATGATTAATTTATTTAGCTCGCAGAATGGTCGTGTTCAGTATCGTCAAATGTCAGCTCTTGTGGAAATGTCTGAACTTTTGAAATTTGAGACTTGTTGGTATGAGGGACAAGGAAGAAGCCATTAAATTTTAGACCAAGGAAACTGTGACCTTCTATCCACTCAACTACAGAACAAGAGGTCCAAACAGGCTAACTTATGTTGTATATTATGTCATAATGGAGGGTGAAATGAATCCTGAAGAAGAAGAAGGAAGGCAGTGAGTCTGATTCAAGCATTTGGGAAGAGCATGTGATGTAAATAGTGACTTAGTGAACTTAAATGGTATAGTGTATGATGAAAACTAACTAGACATCAGTTTAAACATAAATGAACTATTAGAACTATACAATATGGCTACTTGTCCATAGGTTTGAAAAATTATGTCGATCTCAACTGCAAAATTAGAAAAAGAACTTGTGACCCTAAAGTGTAAATTTAAATATAGATTTCAATACCAAAACAAAAGCTACATAAGAGGCTTTTCAAGTGAGCGCAAACAAAATCTAGATAAAACATACGAAATAGTGGGTTTTGTGAAACCTAGTGCATATGTTGTCAGTGTTAGTGGATACAGCAAAAGCTAAAGTGAATAAACTAACAAAGGAGAATACAGTTGTTTTTTGGGGGGGATGAGTGAATGATGTTTCCAAAAACAGTTCAGAAGAGGGACTCATCCAAACAATGGAATTTGTGAGAAGGAATCAGCAGACTAATATTATTTTAATCAACATCCCACACAAGTTTGATCTAGATAATCTTTCAGGCGTAAATAAGGAAGTAAAAGCATATAATAGAAATTTAAGTAAGATAGTAAATCACTTTGATAGGATAAAAATAGTAAGTGCTGCACCTGAACAAAAAAATCTATTTACTAGAGAGAGGAAGAGAAGCCAAGATTAGGATATTAGCTGTTGTAATAAATGAAATAGTAGACAAACAAAATGACATGGAAAGATGACTTGATCAGAGGCAAGAAACTGATGTATCAAATGTGAAAAAGATGTAGACTGAGTCAGTCATTAAGGAAAGCTTAAGGATATGATAAAAGTACATGTCCAAAAAGAAAAGAATGAAGCTAGGAATAAACAAAGAGGCACAGAAAATGTCCAATAACAGGGAGTGATGAGTTTTTATGGAACTAATGACAAATGATGAGGAAAAGAAGAATAACCTGATTATATATCGTCAGAATATGAGAAGTCTACACAATAATAAAGAGGAATTAAGTACTATGTGTTTAGAAAAACATTCAGTGAGCACCACATGCAAGAGTATGAAATAAATAATTTTCAATGCCTGTATACAATAAGCAGTAAATTGTTATGAAATAAATATTTGATTGAGGGAGTTTGCATTTTAGCAAGAACAGATACAATATATCAAATAACAGATTTAAAAAATACTGTAAAGATAAAATACTTGAAATATGTGCAGTAAAATTAAATTCAAATTCAATCAATTTAATTATTTGTTGTGCCTTCTGGTACAGTACATCAATTTCTAGTCCTTCTGGATTATGCTTTAAGGTGCTTACATCACTCTTCAGTCGAGTTTATACTGTATGGAGACATAAATGTAAATTATCCAACAGAAAACAATAATAAAATGAAACTTGACAAGATAAGTAGTGCATACATTTTAGAACAAGTCGCAGACTTCCCTAAAAGAATATTTAAAGATAAGGTAACACAACTTGATAGTATATACATGACCATACACTGGTCATGTTCTTTTTTGTGACATGGCTTGTTTCACATCCAGTAACCATTTTTGGGGTTATGTGATGGATGGATGAAATGTGTGTTTTTGTGTGTTATGTATGTAATTTGAATCTTTTCACACAAACTAATGACAAAAAAAAATTCAAACCAATAAACATCAGTCTCAGCAACAGCAAAATAGGCAATAATTCCGAAAGAAGAACCTGTTGTATATTATCTAATGCTATGTTAACTCTTCCTCTTTTTAGCTGACCATCTTTTGACTCATACGTCATTTTCCACCTACACTTTGGCATCTGGTTCCCAGTAACTTCATGACACATAATTCCAGAAAGAACAGTACCCTTGAATACCTACGAATTTTGCATATCATCTGTTTTACTCTTCTACTGTCATCATGTTTTCTATCCACTAAACTTCGTCTATAGGTTGCTTGCAAAGATCACATTTTGTCCACCCCATTTCTTCCTAAGTGTCCTATATTTACAACCATAAAGTAGCAATGACATGTTCATAGCCTTATAGGATTTTTCACCCTCTTCAGTTAACTGTGTATTCATAGCCCATGTAAGGACCAAAATGTACATGTTTTAAATTTAACAGTAATGTGATTTTTATGAGATATTTTGGCATAGAAAAATACATATAAAATTACTAAACTGGTTTTCTGTGGCTGTGGCCATCTTCACATTGACAAAACAATGGGAAATTAATACAAGTACATGATGTATATATGTTTTCTTCACACAGACTAATACAGCACTACTTTTGTTGGAATGTTACAGTTTAACCAGTTTTTTTATGATTTAAAATATAACCCATTATTCTTGTACCTCTTTTGCACATTCCTTCTGAACAAAACTCGTAAAGTGAAGACAAGTGTCTAAGAAAATGGATTCTTATAAGCATTTGTATTATTTAATGTAAGGTTAATTTTATGATTTGTCATTCATTTCTAACCACTCATACTGAAACATACCAAAAAATTGAGATTTTTTTTGTCATTCATTAATTCAATAGGCTCGATGAATATACAAATTCATAGTAGATTGACTTCATCACATATGTATAAAACAAAGACAAATGCATTCCACCTCTGCATACAAATAACAGTGAGGTTTTGCAGATACAAATATCACTGTTTTATTGTAGTACAAATGGACTAATATTCTAAATATTTATCCCTCTTAAAAAAGTTAGAGTCTTGGAGCATGACACTTTCATTTTCTGTAAAAATGAAATCACACAGGTCTCATGCCTGAAAGTCACTCCACTTGCTTTATTAATCTGGAATAAAAAATGTGTATGTAATTCTTTATTTAGTTCAATGCTTTAACTTTCCTTGCATTTAGCAGTTTCACGCCAACACCATATCAGAAGCCAGCATGAACCGAAGTTAAGCTTTCAGTCTCTTCTGTGACCAGAATTAGAAATATCAGCAGCTGCAAATGACTGGCCATAGCTGTTATATGTTGGGTAAGCAGTATTCCATATTACTCTTCCCAGTAAATATTCCTGCAATATGTTTAACGATTTCCTACCCTGGCTGGAGTGAAACACTGAACATGATTCTTTTTTCACATGCATGCACACACGCAGAGTACAAATACACATTAAATTGACTGATCGCCATTGATGAAAATTCAGACACAGACATTCTGTTTCTTCTTGTAATATTCCATAAGACTCAACAACCCAACTGCATCCTTTTCTTCACATACACTGTGATCTGGCTTATCATTTATTGTACAAATTTGTCCATCATGATTAGATGAGATGTGCCTCATACTTCAGAGCTAGACAGTCAGAACCTTGTGGTTGTCACACGGGGACCTTGAGATGTGGGAATTCGTCCTCCTGCTTCTGACAAAGGGTGCTGATGGCCCACCTGGTGGCATAAAATGCAATTAATGCATGTACACCATTTCAGTGTTCGTCACTACACAGAAAAATAAAATTAATATAACTTTGAGTACCAATACCTTCATATTAATTAAAAGGCATTAAATTTGAACAGCACATTACACAAACTTCAGAATACGATATTACAGTTTTCAACATATTGCATCAGCAATTTTTGTCAAAGATTTTATCTTTCACAGTTAAAGAGGAAAGTTTTCCAATAAAAACATTTCATTTGTCAAACAGTTTCTGCATTGTAGGAACAGAATGCCATAATTAGACATAGTTGAAGATTATACCATGAAGCTGGAGGCAGTAGTTTTCTCTGAACCACTGGCATTCTTCTACAATGTATGCAGTGCTACATCCCAGAAAACAATATTATTACATATAATTACTGCATTCAATGTTCAGTTATTACTATCTAGTGTCAGTATACCAGCCAGTACAACAGTTCCAGCAATATGAAGTGTGGGTAATATGTAAAGAAACATGTCAAGTTCACACTGAGAAACTGGGAATAAAACAAAAGTAACAACTGGAAGTAGACTGACAAGGTGTACAACAGACACAGAAATTTAGAAGTCTTGGTTATTACTGTAACAGACCTGGTCATACATATACAGCTTTATGTTTAAACACAAAATGTTACTGTCAGAAGTAGTTTCTGAGCAGTGTAAACTGATTCTACAATTTTATAGGCAAGTATGATGCTTAAGTCAAAAATATGTGCAGCATCTGAACATTGCATAGACTTCAAATGAAGCCCATGTCAATTTAAGTTAATATACCATAATCTTAGATTGAGTATGTACATGAATCTGTACACAATGGTGATAAACAGAGATCCTTAATATGGAACTAATCACTGGATGCTATTTTTTGGAATAAGCTCACGACAAAGTTTAAAACCTGAATCAGGGTAAATATGTTTAATATTACAGAAGTACACATAATCTTAGATTGAGTATGTACATGAATCTGTACACAATGGTGATAAATAGAGATCCTTAATATGGAACTAATCACTGGATACTATTTTTTGGAATAAGCTCACGACAAAGTTTAAAACCTGAATCAGGGTAAATATGTTTAATATTACAGAAGTTCACATAATTTTAGATTGAGTATGTACATGAATCTGCACACACTGGTGATAAACAGAGATCCTTAATATGGAACTAATCACTGGATGCTATTTTTTAGAATAAGCTCATGACAAAGTTTAAAACCTGAATCAGGGTAAATATGTGTAATTTTACAGAAGTACACATTCATAAAACATGAATGCCAACAGGATTGTATATCTAATTATGCCACATATTGATATAGTCAATAATTTATTGCTTTTATATCGGAACAGTGTTGAACCACAACAGTTTAAACAACTAGAGCAGTTGTCATTATATGAAAATTGTGTGTTCCTTGCTGGTCAACTGTATGACTGGTATTAGACCGATACATTTGTAAATAAAATACAGAATTTTTGTATATCCAGAATTCTGACATCATAGTTGCCACCCCAAGAAATCCATAGAAAAGAACACGCTGGTACACATTTATCAGCATCAGAATTTTCAGCCCTGACCGCAATGACAGAAATGTGGTCTAATGCTTATCTTATTAATTTAACAAGTTCCAAACATGTCTCAGTTAATGGAATGCTTCAGATTAGATTACCATGCCAATACTCTTCAACATTCTGGGGTACTGATGCAGAAACAGCCATGGCTAATATTCAAGATGTGCCAAACAAGTGCACAAATCCTGGCCATCTGCTTGCCTGGGAATCTATATTTTGTATGGCAGCATCTAATATTTTTCAGCACAATCATAGCCATTTTTTTCTTATGCACAAAAGTATGTATCAATTCAAATGCACCATGAACACAGGTCATTCCAGAATTGCTAGTCCTCAGCATGGAACTTGCTGTGTGTCACCTTCCAGTGCTTAGAATTTGGTGGAGGCTCCTAGATTTTTTGAAAACTGGTATTAAAGTACTTCAGTTTCATACAAATTAATTTGAATCTACGTTTGGATCAATTCTAGCTTCCAAGGAAGTTGATATAATGTTATGATGAGTTGACCATTGGAATGACACCTCTCACTTCTCACTATCCTCCATTTCTGCTTAAGAGCATGCTTTACTACTACTTTGCCTCTACCACAAGTTTAGTACGTAGGGCATCTAGAAAGTAAAGAACGTTTGCGCATACAACCCGCGCAGTTGTTTCATTTTAGCTGATGAGT